>Ga0224555_1002536_pt1 | contig 21079 bp, 13 predicted proteins | sample 714S23034metaG_FD_180687 | JGI IMG/M metagenome (GOLD analysis project Ga0224555, IMG submission 180687) | Peat soil microbial communities from Stordalen Mire, Sweden - 717 S2 30-34 | ecosystem: Environmental > Terrestrial > Soil > Wetlands > Peat | place: Sweden: Norrbotten County, Stordalen...
CGGCCTTCCGGACCTGAATTCTCCAGCCTGCCTGGAAAAAACGGCCCCGGCGCAATGCCGGGGCCGCTTCCATGCTCGTAATCCTTGCCTTGCTGCGACTCTCTACTGCTTGGCCTTCTTATCGTCCGTTGCGGGCTTGGCTGCCGGCTTGGCTGCCGCCTTGGGCTTCCAATAGCCGGGATCGGCCTTGATGAACGATTCCGGTGGATAACTCTGCGCGGGGTTCACGGAATAGATCTCCGAACGATCCTCCTCGATGGAGGCGGCGCGCAGTTCGCGGAGCTTCTTCTTGTCTTCGTCGGTAAGAATGGCTCCAAGCTTGTCGTTGTCCGCAAAGCCGGTGTCGACGTCGTCAAACGACTTGTCGGCCGTCAGAAAAATAACGTAACCATTATCTTCGCCGTATTCCACACGGAAGGCATCCCAGTGCGCGCTGGTTGCCGCCTTCTGCGAAAGATCGACCCACAGCTTCGCCAACTCGTGGAATTCCTTGAAGTGGCCTTGACGAACATGGATGATGTCGGCCTCCAGGTACCGGTGGTGGAAAAGGTCAACCCCCGGCCGCAGGCTTAAATCGTCGACGTAGCTCAAGATCAACGAATGGCTATCTTCCAGAAGTTCTCCGTCCGCCACGTTAAGGGGCTCGAACGAAGCTGCGACTCCAGGAGCTTCGAAGGCCTTATTGGCTTTTCCCAGTTCGCCAAAGGAGTCGAATCCCGAAATATAGATGCCCCGCGGCTTGCCTGAGATTGAGTTGTAGGCAAAGTAGTTGATGGGGAACTTGGCCTTGGCCATGGCCTGAACGAATGCGCTCTCCGTCTTGTCATGCGCAAGGCCGCCCTTGCCGGGCTTGGTGTCTTCGACGTTGATTTGCAGAAATTTCGGTGGCTTTACGGGTGTTGGTTGATCCTGCGCTGCGCCCATCGTGATACCGGACACCGCAAGGGACAGTCCCAGAAACAGGCGGCTGACTTTGTTCATTTGGCTTAGTCCTCCTGATTTGGCCCAATGACCGCTTTCGAGGGGGACAGTAAAGATGGGGAATCGCGGTGATCGGAGCCTGTGTACTTGTATCCTCTCATGCATATCGATGTAAAGTTATTTTCTTTGTTAAAACGCGTAACCGCCGCCTGCCAAGGTACTAGTGGTCTCCGCAACGCAGATGGTCGTTTATGTTTTGAAAGGGCACGACCGGGGTACCGGGGAGCCCCCTGGGCCGGGTCGTCGTGCCGCAAATAGCCGAAAAAAGCTGGGCTTTAGCCCCCGAGGGAAGGTTTTTGGCAATTCGATACCAACTTGGAGCCTTTTGAAAATGACCATATTTGCGGCGGCCTGCACTAGAGCCGAGCCAGATCTGCCTGGACGCGGCATCCCTCATCCGATGAAAATTCCAGGCTCCCGCCTAGCTGATGCGCAAGGCTGGTAGCCAGCTTCAAGCCCATCGAGGCGCCTTTCGCTCGATCGAAGCTGGCGGGAAGCCCGATGCCGTTGTCCTTGACCACCATGCGGATCGAGTTCGGAAGGCGATGAACCGAGAGTTTGATCGTTCCCTTTCTGCCTTCCGGAAAGCCATGCTTGAAAGAGTTGGAAAGCAGCTCGTTGGCCAGTAGTCCGAAGGGAATAGCGTGATCCAAAGTGAGGAAAATCTCCTCGGTATCCAACTGGAGTTGAATCTGGCCGGGCTGCGCCGAACTGGAGGCCTCGACCCCGCGGAACAGGTCCTGCAGATACTTCGAAAGCGAGAGGTGCGTCAGATCGTCCATCCGGTAAAGGTGTTCGTGCGCCAGCGACATCGCATAGATGCGCTGGACGGTGGAGTCGATGGCCACGCGCGTTTCGCCCTCCGGAAGCAGTCGCGCCCGCATCTTCAGCAGACTTTGGATCACCTGTAAATTGTTCTTCACGCGATGATAGACCTCGCGCAGCAGAACCTTGAGTTCGCGAGTTCTCTCCGCCACGCGAATCTCCAATTCGGCGTTTATTCCCAGCTGCGCTTCCTCCAGCCGCTTCTGCGCGGTCATATCGCTGGCCACGCGGATGTAGCCGGTCACCTTCCCCGCCCTATCCTTGATCGCGGTAAGCACCCCGCTGGACCAGAACAGCGACCCGTCCTTGCGTATTTGCCAGTTCTCGGTCGCGCAGTGCCCATTGCGCGCCGCCTCTTCAATCTCGCGCCGCGGCTCTTCGGCCTCGATCTCCGCCTTGGTGAACGTCAGCGAATACTCCCGGCCAAGCGCCTCTTCGGCGGTAAATCCCAGTATGTTCAGCGCCCCCGGACTCCAACTGTCGAACCGTCCCTTCGCATCCAGCGTGAAGATCACATAGTCAGCCACATTTTCGACAATGACCCGGAAGCGTTCCAGTTGGGCGTTGTGAATGCGCAACGACTCCTCGACGGCCCTTTGCGCGGTCATGTCCCGCGTCACCTTGGAAAAGCCGCGCAGTTCGCCCTCCGGGCCGCGGATGGCCGTCAACGTCACCAAGGCCCAGAATCTCGCGCCATTTTTACGCTGCCTCCAGGCCGCGGTCTCAAAGCGGCCGTCGCGCGCCGCCACCGCTAACTCCTGCGCCGGCACACCCGCCTCCGCATCCTCGGGCGCGAAGAGCACGGAGTAATTCCGTCCCAGTATTTCTTCCGCTTTGTACCCTTGGCTGCGCTCGGCCCCGTCGTTCCATTTGACTACTTTGCCCTCCGGATCGAGCATGTAGATGGCGCAGTCGGTGGAGCTCTCCACCAGCAGGCGGAAACGCTCTTCGCTCTCCAGCAACTCGAGTCTGGACTCCCGCAGGTCCTGGCTGGTCTGTTGCAAGTCCTGGTCAACCTGTCGCAAATCCTGCCAGGATTCACGGATATTCTGGCCGTACTCCCGTGAATTCTGGCTGGTCTCTCGCCGGTCCTGGCTGGTCTGTTGCAGGTCCTGGTCAACCTGTCGCAAATCCTGTCTGGATTCCCTCAAATCCTGGTGGCTCTCCCGCAACTCCCGATCCGTCTTCGTGTGGGATGGATTGTGGACCGCCGCGGCGAACATCCCCGCCGATTGCCCCCCTGAGACAGCGGGATCGGCAGTATGCGTAGTTTCATTCACGGAGATTGCTCCCTCTTGCCTCCGAATTCCAGCGGCTCGCCGAATCCGCCGGCTTCAGGCCAGCCCATCGACAGCGCGCCGAGGTCCGGCTGCGATAACCGTATCGCTGTCGAGTCGCAGAGCAGCAATCGGGAGATGGAAAAATATGTAAGAGAATACCAAGGATGAACGAAGCGGCCGCGTGACCCAAAATGGAACAAGCCGGCGAACGGCATTTGCAGCCGTCCCCCTCAGCACCCGTCCGCGCTCTAGTTCGACGCCCGCACCCGCGCCGGAATCACCGATGTTCCTCCTTTTAGCAGCGTGTGCATTAAGTCTTTGGCGATGCGCGGGTCCGCATCCATGCTCAGTCCGGTGAGCGTCCGGCCCACCAGGCTTTCCAAGGCAACTCCCGACTCCCGCAACAGTGCTCGATTCACGCGAACAATGCGGCTGTTTTCATCCAACTGCACCATTGCCATAGGCGCCTGATCGAAGGAGCGCATCTCGTCGAACGTGTCCTCGATGGCCTGGGTACGCAGCCGTTCGCTGGCATCGCGCAGGGTAACCACGAAGCCCGTTCTCTCGCCGCTTAGAGCGGTCTGCGGCGCCACCGAGAAGTCAACCAGGACCGAACCCCCATCTATCTGCTTCAGAGCCCAACCAAACTCCTCCGTGGCGCGGGCATCCTCATGGTTGTTCAACTCCGGCAACGGACGCTGCCGTTCGTCGCTCAGCTCCAGAACCTCGTAGAGCAGCCTGTCCTTCGCCGCGGCCAGCGCACAGCCGGTCAGCCGCTCGGCGGCCGCGTTCATGAACCGCACCTTATGCTCCAGCGAAACCGAAAGCACGCCCTCGCGCATGCTGCCCATAGTAGCTTCCATGGCATCCCGCGAGCAGTGTTTTGCGGCGTCCATCCTGGCTCTGTGCAGTCCCACGCTCAACGCGGCCTTCAGCTCCCGGCTCCGGAAGGGCTTGGTCAGATATCCATACGGCATCTCTTTTGCAGCCCTCCCGGTCGTGACTTCGTCGTTGTACGAAGTCAAAAAAATGACCGGAACCTGGTGCGAATGCCGAAGCAGCCGCGCCGTCTGGATGCCATCCATGCTGCCTATGATGCGCACGTCCATCAATGCCAGGTCGGGCCGGTTGGCCTCGGCCACCATCAACGCTTCGTCGGCGCTCTCGGCCAGCCCTACTACCTCGCACCCGAATTGTTCGATCTCCTGTTGCAGGTCAAGAGCGACAATCGGTTCATCCTCGACAATCAGAACTTTCCCTTTCATGCTGACTCCTCGTGGGCTCAGTACCTCTCGCAAGCAATCCGGAGGCACCGGCATCTGTGAATTAAGGGAAGACCATCCCTTGACCCATCTGTCGGCTGTATCGGTTCAAACCATTAGTCTTACCGCAATACTCGACATATCCGAAGTATTGGAATCTTCAAAAGAAACAGTGAGCTATGCGCTTATCACTTCCAAAACCCATATTCGCGTTGTGTCGAATGGACCGAATCCTCTTCGAAACCAAAGGAACTTCAACGGCTCGCGTAAAAGGGCGAAGCAATCCGGCTCACTGCATGGCGATGGGATATATAATTCTGGGGACCTCTCGTTTCGGTTTCGAACATACTGCAATCCTCTTGAAGCTTTCAGGGCGCCGGCGCGGGAGGAGTCGCAGGTGCAGCGATGAAACCGATAGCTCTGTTGGTGATTCTGGGGAGCGCGCTCGCGATTCCCATGTCTGCCCAGGTCCAGACCCGGCTCCTGGTTACCCAACCGGTCGATGAAGCCAAACTGGTAGCGCTTCCTCACAGCGTCCATCCCCTGGCCCAGCCCCGCTACGACCGCGGCGTCGTGCCCGATTCCTTTCCTGCCAATCGCATGCTTCTGTTATTGAACCCTCCGCAAGAGCGGCAGGCCGATCTTCAATTGTTTTTGAACGGGGTCCACAGCCGCGGCTCGGCGAGCTATCACCAGTGGATCACGCCCCTTCAATTTGGCGAGCGGTTCGGCCCCGCCGATGCAGACGTTCAAACCGCGGCCGGTTGGCTCTCCTCGCACGGATTTCGAGTTTCCAGGACATCGAAGAGCCGCCAATTCATCGAGTTTTCCGGCACGGCCGGCGCGCTCCGCGAAGCCTTTCATGCTGAAATTCATCAATACAACGTCAACGGAGAAATCCACTACGCGAACGCCACCGAAGTAAGAATTCCAGAAGCGCTTGCCCCGCTCATCGGCGCCATCTCCCCTCTCAACGACTTCCGCGCCAAACCCACGCTGCGGATCGTGGGGCCGGCTTCGTATTCGCGGAGTACCCACCAGACCACGCCGCAATGGACGATCTCAAACGGATCCACGCCGTTTTACGCCCTGGCGCCCGAAGATTTTGACACCCAATACGATCTCGCGCCGCTTTACCAGGCAGGCGTAAACGGCGCCGGCCAAACCATCGGCATCGTCAATGAGTCCAACGTCGATCTCAGCATGGTGCAGGCGTTCCAAAAGCTCTTCTCGCTCTCCAGCGCAACCCCGCAGGTGGTCATCGATGGCAGCGATCCGGGCACAGAACCCGGCGTCTCCGTCGAGGCTTATCTCGATCTGGAAGAAGCCGGCGCCGTGGCTCCCGGAGCAACCGTCAACCTCTACATCGCCAACTCCAGCGGCTTGTTTACCGGCGATCCCAACAGCACGAGTGTCGTCGATCCCCTCTACCTGGCCGCCTTGAGGGCCGTGGACGACAACCAGGCGAGCGTACTCAGCGTGAGCTTCGGCAACTGCGAAGGCTTCATGCTCCAATCCGGCAACGCGCTCTGGTCCGCGCTTTGGCAGCAGGCCGCGGCGCAGGGGCAAACCGTGCTGGTTTCAAGCGGCGACAGCGGCTCGGCAGGCTGCGACAACGCCAACGACCAGTGGATTACCCAATATGGCCTGGCGGTGAACGGACTGGCCTCAACTCCGTGGAACATAGCCGTTGGCGGCACGGATTTTTACTATAGCGACTACGCAACCGGCGGCGCCAGCGCGGCCACGCTTTGGAGCCAGACCAACGACGCCAATTTAGGCTCGCTCAAGGCACCGTTGCAGGAGCAGGTCTGGGATACCGTCTTTGGGTTGAACGCCATTGGCCCTTATGTCCAGAACTCCGCTGTCTCCATTCCCGCGGGCGGGGGTGGCGCCAGCCGTTGCATCTATTCCGCGCAGAATGCAACGGGCAGCGGCCTGCCGTTCGTCTGTAACAACAATAATGCGGGGCAAGGCCTCCAGGGTTACGCCAAGCCAAGCTGGCAAACTGGAACTGGCGTCCCCAGCGACGGCGTGCGCGACCTTCCCGACGTTTCGCTGTTTGCCGCCAATGGGAACAACTTCAGCGCCTACCCCATCTGTGCCTTGCCCGGCGACTGCGCGCCCGGCTCCGGCTCCGGTGATGTGGAGCAGTTCACCATGGTGGGCGGCACCTCGGCCTCCACGCCCGCTATGGCCGCCATCATGGCCCTGGTCGACCAGAAATATGGCCGCCAGGGTCAGGCCGACTTCACCCTCTACCCCCTGGCTCAACAAAAGCCCGCGGCCTTTCACGATGTCACGCTGGGCAGCAACAACATGACCTGCGTCAGTGGAACTGCCGACTGCCAACTCGATTTAAGCCCCGACCGCTTCTACTCCCTCCAGAATTACTCCGCCGGAGTTGGGTACGACCTGGCCAGCGGCCTCGGATCGGTAGACGCCAACGTATTGGTGAACAACTGGAACTCCATCAGCTTCCGGCCGACCACAACCTCTCTGCAAATCTCTCCCAACAGCGCCCAGGCCGGGGCGCCAATCGACGCCACCATCGACGTAAAGTCCTCCTCGGGAAGCGGAACTCCGCAGGGAAGCGTGTCCGTCTTGGCAGCGTTGTCCGCGGCTTCAAGCCCCAGCGCGGCCGTGTTCACGCTCAGCAACGGTTCGGCCAGCGGCGCGCTGACAACTCTGCCCGGAGGTACTTATCAGGTCTGGGCGCAGTATGCCGGCGACGGCGCATTCGCGGGCAGCCAATCCAGTCCGCAGACCGTAACCATTGCGCCGGTAGGCAGTTCAGTGAATGTTTACGGGTTCACAGTTTCACAATTGAGCCTGAATCCGGCTGCTCCTTGCCTCGTGCCTCCCAACCAGGATGTGTACGAGACGTCAACCAGCAGCGGGCCATGGAGTCCCTTGGCCAGCGGATCGAACCTTGGTTTCTGGTCCCAGCTTGCTCCGGTCGCCATCGTCAATGGCGCCTGGCCTTCGTTTGGATCAGGCACGGGCAGCGTCATCTTCACCGTGGATGGAGCCCCGAAGTCCACAGTCGCTCTTAATGCACTCGGCTACGCCACATGGGTTCCACCCACTACCTTCACGGCGGGCACCCACACCATCGGAGCCAACTACTCGGGCGATGCGAGCTATGCGTCCTCCACGGCTCCCCCCTTCACCTTTGTCGTCCCCAAGGACACCCCTTCCTTGTCCGCCTGGCCCGCTGCCAACTGTCTCAATCCCGTCGGTTCTGCTTCGAGTTGCACCTTCAGCGCCGGAGACAATCTGCGCGTCGAGGTGCAAATGACCCACACCGGCTGCCAGACGCCCTCGGGAGCCGTCACCGTCAACCTCGGGTCGCTCTCCCAGAACGTCACTCTCACTCCGGGCGGCCTGACCATAGAGTCTTTGAGTTTCGTAGGAATGCCGACGCTGGCCGGCGAGGCTGTATTTCAAAACCTTCCCGCCGGAACCTACCCGCTCTCGGCGTCCTATGCCGGAGACGCAAATACTTTGGCCACGACCTCCACTGCCCCGCCCGTGCAACTCGGCCAATATGGTCAATCCTTCACCGTGGTTGCCACGGCGCCGCCCGCCCCGCTGCTGCCTACCACCACGGCCGTTTCTGTTGACCCGCCGTCGATGCAGAATACCCTTTATCTGGACTTCTATGTCTCGGCCACTGTAACCGGCGGACTCGGCTCCACGATTCCACCCACGGGCTCCGTTGACTTCTTCGATGACGGCGTCGAAGTCGGCTACGGCACGCTCGCGCCCGCCGGAGCCAATAGCTCCACCGTGACCACGATGGTGGACGGCCAATTCATGGATTTTGGATCGAGCCAGCTTAAAGCCGTCTATTCCGGCGACAGCGTGTATCAATCGTCCGCCATCCTGACCACTTACCAGATCAACCTCTCCCAGACGCCGGACTTTCTCCTCGCGCCCCAACTGCGCCAGATCACAGTGCAGCCAGGCAGTTCGGCAACCACCGGACTCAACCTGGCGTCCATGGGTGGCTACAGCGGCACGGTCAGCCTTGCCTGCACCACCTCGTCGAGTCAGATCACTTGCAGTCTCAATCCCGCAACAGTCGCGGTAAATGGACAGGCAACAACGACCCTTACCATCAAAGCCGCCGCGCAGACCGCTGGGCTTGCCCAGCCGGAACAGCATCGGCCGGCGCGTTGGCCGGCAGCGGCGGGAATGCTGGCATTTGGCTTCTTCCTGCTCGGCGGATCGGCCCATCGCAAGCTGCGCAGAACCATGCTGCTCAGCCTCTGCCTGCTCGCATCCATGGGTACCATCAGTTGCGGAGGCGGGTCGATTACCACAACTACCACCACCACCCAAGTGTCTCCTGCGGCAACGGCTTACAGTGTAGTAGTCACCGCCACCGCCAGTGGCATCGTCCACAACGCGACGATTACGGTCCTCGTTCCCTAACCCCCGGGTCAGATGCCGCCAGGCAAGCGACCCGAGGGGCCCGGCAACACTTCGCCGCAGCATCTGCCCCCTGCCCCCTGTCCACTGTTCACTGTCTACTGTTCACTGTCCACTGTTCACTGTCTACTGTTCACTGTCCACTGTTCACTATCTACTGTTCACTGTCCACTGTCCACTGTCCACTGTCCACTGTTCACTGTCCACTGTCCACTGCCTTTCCCCTCCAATACCGCTCCTCCGCCAGCTCTTCAAACGTCTCCCCATAGTTCGGCACGATCCCGTAAACCAACTTGCACCCCATCGCCTCCGCCATCCGCGACATCGACCGCAAAGTTGCGGAGCTCTTGAGTTCCCTCGCTTCCAGATCGAACACCCCCGAGCGGTTCACTCCCATTTTGCCCGCGATCTCCGCCACCGGAACCCGCAGAGCTTTCCGTACCGCCCTCAACAATCCATTCGTCGGATTCTCGTCCTTGCCCGCCCGTCGAAATGGCTGCATCTCCCTGTCCAGCTTTCTCTGTAGCCTTTCCTTCTCCCTCGCGCGCATCCCGTTCTCCTTTCCCTTCGCGTCGTCCCATCCCTTTTCCCAGACCCTTGCCGGGTCAGGCAACCTTGTCCCTATCTCGAAGCCTAGCCAAGCCGCGGAATTAATCTGCAAATTGCACGCGAATTTCGCAAAATCAACAACGTCTCTCGCCAGTGCTACTGATGTATCGGTACTGTCTTGAAAAATGCTCCCAATCTATCAGTACATTCCCATCAAGAAAACTGTTTCGCGCTCGAACATCCGCCTCCAGCCCCGCATCCTGGAAGCAGAATGCCGGTCCCCACCCAGACAAACCAATCATCGCCAACCATTCGCTGTTCACTGCCCACTGTTCACTGTCCACTGTCCACTGTCCACTGTTTTAAACTCATCGAGAGAGATACTTCCCTCGAAGGACCCAACCCATTGAGAAAAACTGTTCGCAACGCGCTTATCTCCACTGCGTTTTTCTTGCTTGTTTTTGCTCCTGTCCTGAAGGCACAAAAGCTCACCGCAGCCACTGCCCAGGCGACTACGCTGGAAGACCGGCGTAAGGCGCTCGATGCCGTCTTCCACGACTACTGGGAAGATGTGCTCGTGAGCAACCCGGAATTTGCTTCGTCTCTCGGCGACAATCGCTACAATGGCCAGCTATCCGACTACTCCGTGAAGGCCTTCAACCTCCAGTTGGCCCGCGAGCAGGACTATTTGATGCGCCTGGCCACCATCGACCCCGCCGGATTTACTGACCAGGAGAAGACCAGCCGCGACCTGCTGCTGAACAAGCTCACCGAGGACCAGGAGGGCGCGGACTTCAAGGAGTGGGAGATGCCGGTGAACCAGATGGGCGGCATCTACGACGATTTTCCGCAACTGGCCTCGCAGCTCAGCTTTACCACTGTGAAGGACTACGACGACTGGATTGCGCGCCTTCATGCCATGCCAACCGCCTTTGAACAGGTGACGACCAACATGTCCCTGGGCATTGAAGATGGGCGCGTCCCACCGAAGTATCTGCTGGAAAAGACGCTGGCTCAAGTTGAGATGCTGGCCCAGCAAAAGCCCGAAGACTCGCCGCTTGCGTTGCCTCTGAAGAAGTTTCCAGCGTCGATCTCCGCGGCAGACCAAACGCGCATCCGGACGGAGATGCTGGACGCGCTCCAAAAGGAGGTGTTGCCAGCCTACCAGCGTTTTGCGCGCTTCTTGAAGGTGAGCTACATTTCCGCCGGCCGCCCAGAGCCCGGCATCGGCGCACTGCCCGACGGCGCCAAATACTACAAGTTCCTGATCCGCCGCACCACTACAACCAACCTCACCGCCGACCAGATTCACCAAATCGGTCTCGACGAGGTGACGAAGGACGAGGCCGCGATGCTGGAGATCGCCCAGAAGCTTGGCTTCAAGGATCTGGCCGGTTTTCGCGCCAGCTTGAAGACCAATCCCAAGCTCAGAGGGGACTCGCCCGACGCGCTGCTGGTTGCCTATCGAGGCTATCTCACGCCCATGCAGGCCAAGCTGCCAACCCTCTTCGGCCGCTTGCCCAAGGCCCCGTTCGAGGTGGTCCCGATGCCGGCTTACATGGAGCAGACCTCGCCGCCCGCCTATTACGAAGCCGGCACACCGGACGGCAGCCGTCCCGGCCGCCTGCTCATCAACACCTATAACGCCGCCGACCGAAATCTCTATGCGGTCGAGGCCATCGCCTACCACGAAGGCATTCCCGGCCATCACCTGCAAATCTCCATTGCGCAGGAGCTTACCGGCGTTCCCACCTTCCGCAAATTTGGCGATTACACGGCGTTTGTGGAGGGTTGGGCGCTCTATACAGAGCGCCTGGGCAAGGACGCCGGCTTCTATCAAGATCCGTATTCTGACTACGGCCGCCTCGAAGCCGACATCTGGCGCGCCATTCGCCTGGTGGTAGACACCGGCGTCCACACCCAGCATTGGACACGCGATCAGATGGTCCAATACTTCCACGACCACTCGGCGATTGACGACACCACGGTTCAATCGGAGGTAGACCGCTACATTGCGTGGCCCGGCCAGGCGCTGGCCTACAAGATCGGCCAGCTCAAGATTCTGGAGCTGCGCGAACGAGCCAGGAAGGCGCTGGGCGACAAGTTCGACATCAAGGCCTTCCACGATGAGGTTCTGGACTCAGGCGCCATCCCGCTGGATGTTCTGGAGGGGCGCATCGACGCCTGGATCACAAGCCAGAAGCCCACCGCGCAGTGACGCAGATGTCCTGATTCAAGCCGGTGAGTTAAGCGGAATTTATGCGCCGCCATGAAGGTACGGTTTTTGTCCGCCTATAACCGGGCAAAGCCTCCATGGTTTGTGGCCTCATAAGCCGGCCTCTTTTGAGAAACAAGCTCTTTCCAATCCAACGGCCAATTCCACGGGGAGTCTTCGCCAGAAGCGTACTGGTAGATCGGTACATTCTGTTCAAAACGTCGGCCTGGTTTCCGAAATCGCCCCCAAATTTCCGCACTCTCGATGACAGCACGGAGGCAGGGGTCGGGCGCAAGGAAAAGCCAAGCCCGTGCGTGATATTCTTAGCAGTTCCTATCAACGGTGGTCTCAGCGACCCCATATTCTATTTGTCGGTGCGGCGCCCGCATCGAGTGGAGAAATTGCAATGAAGCGTATTTTTGTATTGGCTCTTTTGGTTTGCGCGTGTGCTTGTGGACTGCACGCCCAGGCTGTGGATACAACTGTTTGCGCGATTGTCAAAAATCCGAAGTCGTTCGATGGCAAGATTGTCCGCATCAAGGGCACCGTTGTGGCCGGATTCGACCAGTTCAGCGTGAAAGACAGCAGCCCATGCGGGTACCCGGTGGATAGCGTATGGCTTTCGTATCCGCAAGGGACGAAGGCCAAGTCAGGCCCGTTGGCGATTGTGCAGGTTCAGCCCGCGCACAACTTTACGGGAACCTATGCCGCGCCAACACGGACGCCGGTGACGCTGGACAAGAGCAAGGACTTCAAGCAGTTCGATAACCTGGTATCTCAGGCGCACTCGAAGGGCGGCATGTGCCTGGGTTGCCCGCGGTACGAGGTGACCGCGACGCTTGTGGGCCGTCTGGATGGCGTGGACAGCGCCTTGCTGCAGCGCGACAAGGCAGGCAAGATTATCGGATTCGGCGGCTTTGGGAATATGAACGCTTATCCCGCGCGGCTGGTCCTGCAGTCGGTTGCCGACGTTACCCAGAAAGAGATCGATTATTCGAAGTCCGACGCATTGACGAAGGACGACGTTCCGCCCCCTATGGGCGAGGTGGGCTCCTATGACCCGTTCGCCGACGCGGAAAAATCCATTGCCAGGCTGGCAGGATCCCCGGTGGGCGTCCAGGCTGAGAAGGATATTGCGGTTTATGGAAAAAAGGGCGAGCACACCGGCGTGAGCATTATCAACGCCGCCACCAACGAAGCAGCGCCAAAGGATGAGGCGCCCGGCGTCAAGGATTCGCCGGACGGCATTCTCTTCAATTGCATCTTTAACCAGAATCGCCTTGACCAAGCGGCGACTGCGCGGGCCGTCGTCCACATGGGCCAGCATGTCTCGGATTTGCGCAGCCCGGCGCCTGGCTATGAAGATTCGCCTGTGTATGTGCTGGAGTATAACGGCTGGAGCTTGACCGCCGGAGCCGCCATATCGAGCGGGCAGAAGTTCCTGACGTTGCCGGGCGGCAATGTGCTTTGGAATTTCGCCTGGAAGGCTGAGGATCGCCAACCCAATCTGGACCAGGCGCTCAAGGACTTTCTCGCGAATGAGGCGGGACTGAGCCAGTAGGTTAAAGGACCGATTGCACGGCCCGAGGGCGCGGAGCTTCCGCGCCCTCGGTTTTTATTTGCAGGGAAAATCGGGCGCGCGAGGAGACTGGGAAGCTCTCGCTGGCCGCCGATCGGCCGATGCGCGTATCCTAGAATGTCACAGAGAGTCACTCCCAATCACCTCCAAGACAAGGAAAACAAAAGATGGCAGAGATCGCCGTTGAGGCTACAGAAGTACCGGCGCAGTTGCCGAAGGTCCGGGTCGCGGTTCTTGGCGCAGGCAAGATGGGCGGCATCCTGCTGCAGGCATTTCTGAAGGAGAACCTGTTCACTCCGGAGCTGATCCACGGCACCGTGCAGCACGCCGAGCGCGCGCTGGCGCTGAGCACGCAGTGGGGCGTGGACGTGAGCACGGACAACCTGAAGGCGGCCAGCGCGGCCGACCTGATCCTGATCGGCGTAAAGCCGTTCCAGGTGGCTAACCTGATCGCGGAGATCAAGCCCGCGCTTACGCCTGCCAAGACGATCGTTTCGTTCGCCGCCTCGGTGAAGACCAGCGCCATTGAAGAAGCGGCGGGGATGGATATCGCCGTGATTCGCGCCATGCCCAATACGCCGTCCGCTCTTGGCGCGGGCGTGGCGGCCCTTTGCCGCGGGCGATTCGTTTCCAACGAAAAGATGGAGTTGGCGCAGCGCATCTTTGAGACCGTTGGGCGCACGGTGATCGTGGATGAGAAACACATGGACGCGGTCACCGGGCTTTCCGGCTCAGGGCCGGCGTATATCTACATCATCATCGAGGCGCTGGCCGAGGCCGGCGTCAAGGTGGGGCTGCCGCGCGATACGGCGACGCAACTGGCGGCGCAAACCGCTTATGGGGCGGCGAAGATGGTGCTGGAGACCGGGTACCATCCGGCACTGCTGAAGGACGCAGTGACGACGCCGGCCGGATGTACGATCGACGGTATTCTGGAGCTCGAAGAGGGCGGCCTGCGCGTAACGCTGATCAAAGCCGTGATGCGGGCGACGGAGAGGGCGAGACAACTGGCGGCGGGGTAGAGGCAGGGACGAGGGGCTACTTCACCTACTGGGTTGAGGTTCGTGGGTGGTTGTCCCAGGTCTCCGTAGAGCTTCGGAAAAAGGGACAGTTTTCAGGGGAAAACGGGCCCCTTTTGCCATAAACAGAGCTTTTAGGGCTTAAAAACGGGCAGTAGAGTTTACGGATGAGTAACTGGAGTTGATTTTTATGTTGCTCATTTGATTGATTTTGCTCTCAAAAGTGACTTTGTGTACCCCTGAATTTGCGGGGGTACCCCCTTCGGCAAGAAAACCGGGGATTCCGGAGCGGAAATTCGAGTGAATTTGCCACGGAAGGCTGGAGGAGGTTCATACGTTCATCTTGCGCCGACGGGCGGTAATTGTCTGCAATGCCCGGAGGCTAAGCCTTGCAGATCGATCCAGGGTTCCTGGAGATCCAGGGTTCTTGGATAGGTTCCGATTTCCTGTTTCCCCTCAGTCCCTGCTGTAGATAGTTCTGCTCTTCTCCTCATGGCGCTCCAGCGCCAGCTCAATGAGCCGCGTAATCAGGCTCCTGTAGGTCAGCCCGGTTGCCTCCCATAGCTTGGGGTACATGCTGATGCGGGTGAACCCCGGCATGGTGTTGACTTCATTCAGGAATATCCGCTTTTTGCCATCCGGCTCCATGAGGAAATCCACACGTGCGAGGCCGGAGAGGTCGCAGGCGCGAAAGGCCGCCACGGCCATCTCGCGAACCTGCTTCGACTGGGCGCGTGTGAGCCTGGCTGGAATCACGGGCAAAGACCCCTCGGAGAGATACTTTGCTTCGTAGTCGTAAAACTCCTTGCCGGGTACAATCTCGCCTACCACGCTGGCCTCGGGCCGGTCGTTGCCGAGCACCGCTACCTCGAGTTCGCGAGCTTTCGACTTTTTGCCTCCGACACCTGCCTCCACTACCATTTTGCGGTCGTAGCGCGCGGCCAGAGTCAGCGCCGGACCCAGCTCCTTTCGGTCGTGCACCTTGCCGATGCCGACCGAAGATCCCATGTTCGCTGGCTTCACAAACACCGGATACTTGAGCGCCTTCTCCACCAGCGCCACGGCTTTCCGCGGCGACTTCTCCCAGTCCGCGCGCAGCAGCGTAACGTGCTTGACCATGGGCAGCCGGGCCTGCGCGAAGAGCCGCTTCATCACGTCTTTGTCCATGCCTGCCGAAGAGCCCAGCACTCCCGAGCCAACATACGCGATCCCAGCCAGTTCAAAGAGCCCCTGGATGGTTCCGTCTTCGCCGAAGGTTCCATGCAGCACCGGAAAGACGACGTCGAGCGCCTTCCCATGCGGGCCTTGCGGACCTGGCATCGGCGCCAGCAGAGTGGGAATGCCATCGTGGAGCAATTTAGCGCCGGGAGTGGTCTCCGGGTCACCCGCACGCAGCCGCCGCGCAACCTCGCTGTCGTTGCCTTCCAGCAGATTGTGCGCGTCTCCGGCCGCCAGCCAGCGGCCTTCCTTGGTAATGCCGATGGGCACCACCTCGAACTTTTCGCGATCGATAAATTTGAGAACCGAAGCCGCCGAAAGCAGCGAGACTTCATGCTCGCCGCTTCGCCCGCCAAAAAGAATCCCTACACGTAGTTTTTTTGCCATTCTGTTCTTAATTCTAGGCCGTCAGGGTCGCGATTGTTATGCGCGGTCCCCGAAGCATGAGCCAAGTGAAGTACTTGCCAATGCGTTCAAGGAGCGATATACTGTGTTCGCTTTTTATTCGCCTATGACAACCGAAGGGTTTTTTGATGAGTCGTCTGAACAGTCACGGATAAAAGCCGCGATTGTTAGCAAGTACTTCTGGGCGTGGGCAAAGGTGGTTCTTCCAACTGTGAAGGAGCGCCGAATCAAAATCGCATACATCGACCTCTTTGCCGGCCCCGGTAGATACAAGGACAATAGCCTCTCCACTCCGCTCCTTGTGCTATCGAGCGCGATTCAGGATCCAGACATGCGCCAATATCTCACTACGTTGTTCAACGACGCAAACGTCGATCATGCGAGTACCTTGAGAAGGGAGATTGAAGCACTTCCAGGAATCGATCAACTCACGCACAAACCAAGAGTCGAAACCGAAGAGGTTGGCGAGAGGATCGTCGACATGTTTCGAAAATGGAGCGGCGTCCCAACGCTCTTTTTCGTTGATCCATGGGGGTACAAAGGGCTGTCACTTGGCCTGATCAACAGCGTGTTGAAGAACTGGGGGTGCGACTGCATATTTTTCTTTAACTACAATCGGATCAACGCTGGGCTGAACAATCCGGCTGTCAAGCAACACATGGATGTCTTGTTCGGTTCGGAACGCGCGAACGCACTTCGGGCGAAGCTCGGCAAGCTCCTACCTGGCGAGAGAGAGACCACGATTGTTGAAGAGCTAACCCAAGCACTAAAAGACCTCGGCGCACAATATGTTCTCCCGTTTTGCTTTAAGAATGACGGCGGAATTAGGACGAGCCATCATCTAATCTTTGCGACTAAACATCCCCGAGGCTACGGCATAATGAAAGAGATAATGGCCAAGTTCAGTTCAGAAGAACATCAGGGTGTTCCATCGTTTGAGTATTGCCCGGCTTCTTCAATCCACCCCCTGCTCTTTGAACTAAACCGCCCTCTAACTGATCTGGAAGGACTGCTCCTCCGCGACTTCAACGGCAAGTCTTTGACAATGAAAGACGTATTTGACTTGCACAATATTGGTCGACCTTACATTAGAAGGAATTACAGCGACGTGTTGCTGTCGATGGAAGAGAGGAAGATCATCCAAGCAAGCCCTTCTTCAAGTGAACGGCGCAAGGGAACCTTCGCGGACCGCGTACTAATCGTCTTCCCTAAACATTGAAGTCTCAACCACAGGAGGTCAAATGAGTGAGATAAGCGCCATCGAATGGACAGACGCAACTTGGAATCCTGTACGCGGTTGCACAAAGATCAGCCCGGGATGCAAACACTGTTACGCAGAGGTCTTTGCGGAAAGATTCCGTGGCGTACCTGGTCATCCTTACGAGCAGGGTTTCGACCTCCGATTGGTTCCGGAGAAGTTGGCCGAGCCTCTGCGCTGGCAAACGCCCAAGATGATCTTCGTGAACTCCATGAGCGACCTGTTTCACGAAGGGGTTCCCGATGATTACATCGAAGCCGTTGCGCGGGTGATGGTGAAGGCGAAGTGGCACACCTATCAAATACTCACAAAACGCTCACCACGCATGACAAGCCTCCTGCACGGCCGATTGCGCTTCGCTTCGAAGGCATCGCACATCTGGTGGGGAGTCAGTGTTGAGAATAAGGAATACGGCCTCCCACGGCTTCGCGATTTGCAAAAATCTCCAGCCTCGGTCAAGTTCCTCTCCGTAGAGCCATTGCTTGAAGGCATGGGTCACTTGAATCTGACCGGCATCGACTGGGTCATCGTTGGCGGGGAAAGCGGCCCTGGAGCACGCCCCCTGCAAAAGGAGTGGGTTACCGAAATTCGAGATCAATGCCGCGAAGCTGGAATTCCCTTCTTTTTCAAACAATGGGGCGGAGTGAGGAAAAAGAGCGCCGGGAGAGCACTCGATGGGCGGACTTACGATGCATTCCCAGCCCGGACAAACAATCCAGTTTCCCCTGCAGCGACTGCTCTGCGTTGGGCGCGCGAGATTCACGAGCAATACGCGGCTGATCGATCGGGACTTCTGCCAGTTTTGGCATAGCCCCTCACAGGATCTTCTTCCCAAAAGCCGAACAGGCCAGTTCCACGGCTAGCTCGGCGGTGCGGTTGTGCTCGTCGATGACCGGGTTCACTTCGACCACTTCAAAACTGAGCAGCCGCCCGTCGTCGGCGAGGATCTCCATCGCCAGGTGTGCTTCGCGATAAGTAGCTCCTCCGCGCACCGGCGTACCCACCCCCGGCGCGTCTACCGGGTCAATCCAGTCCATGTCCAGCGAGACATGGTAGCCGGCGGTCCCGTTTCCGGCGGCGCTCAGCGCCTCTTCCATGACCACCCTCATGCCGCGCTCGTCGATGTCGCGCATGGTGTAAACATGGGCGATGCCCGCCCGGCGGATATTCTCCCGCTCGGCGGCGTCGACGTCGCGGACGCCGATCAGAACCGCATTTTCGGGGTCGATCTTGGGCGCATAGCCGAAGATTTTTGCCAGCGGCTCCGGCCCAAGCCCCAGGAGCGCGGCCAGCGGCATGCCGTGCACATTGCCCGAGGGCGAGGTCTCCGGGGTGTTGATGTCGGAGTGCGCATCGATCCACAACAGACCGACCTTTTGCCCCCTGCGCCGGTAAAACTCCGCTGTTCCGGAGACCGAGCCTGCCGCCAGCGAGTGGTCCCCGCCCAGCAGCAGAGGAAACCTGCCCTCTTCAAGCGCGGCCAGCACGGCCTCGGCGGTGCGTATGCAGGTCTCGGTTATCTCATTCAGATAGCGGGCATTGCGGCTGCCGGAGGCCTGGGTTTCGGCAATCTCGACGCGAATGTTGCCGCCGTCGGCCACTTGGTGCCCAAGAGCCTCAAGGCGCGCTTCGAGCCCGGCCACGCGCACAGCGGAGGGACCCATATCCACTCCGCGCCGGCTGGCCCCCAGATCGAGCGGAACGCCAAGCACACGGATCAAGCGGCTTGGAAGCGCCTGCGCTGCGCTGCCAGCAGACACGGGTGAAGCAGGAGATGGTTCGCCTTTTTTCGCCATAAGAAGACCTTACCGCGTCGGAGGTCGATGCGTGCTCCGCCGCTGTCGATTCGTGAGACATTTCGCCGCTCTTTTTATCTGCGCCCGGTGACGCTTTTTGGCACTCCAAAGGGGGCTGTAAACACTCCTAAAGTGCTATTTATACAGATTTTCACGAGCGTAAAATGAGGGCGTACCAAATGTAAACACATCCCCCCATTCGAAGGGTTTTTGCACTGTTCCATTCCGACAGGGCCCTGGACATTCCAGCCGATGCCGAAAGAGGTTTTTCAACGATTGTGAAGACAAGCATCCATTCCGCCGGATTCTTCCCGCTGAAGAAGATCCTTGCCTCCGGCGCCATCGCCTGTGGCTGTGTCTCGATCGCATGGGGCAGTCCTTCAGCTCCCTCGTCCCCGGAGATCCTGGCGCCCAAGGCGCTAACATCGGTTGCTGAAATCCGATCCCTGTCGAATGACAAAGCCGGCCAGGAGCTTCCGGTCGCGGTGCGGGCCACGGTAACTTACTTTCGCGGATATCTAAAGGAACTGTTCGTCCAGGAGGACGGCATGGGCCTATTTGTGGAGGCCGCCACCAGCACCAGCCTGGTTCCAGGAGACCGCATTCTGATCAAAGGAACCACGGCGCCGGGTTACCGCCCCTCTGTGAAAAGCAGCAACATTACCTTGCTCAGCCACGGTGCGCCTCCCAACCCGGTTCCGGGTACGTGGAATCAGCTCATCCAAGGCCGATTTGACTCCGCGCTGGTAACTGCACACGGAGTGGTGCAGTCTGCCAATCTGGATGCGCCTTCGGCCGAGCATATGTCAGGCACAACCCTCAGGGTTCAGCTGGACGGCGGGCATGTAGATGCCCAGGTGGACAGCAACGATGCACAGGCGCTTTCCGGTTTGCTCGACGCCGAAGTGGTAATCACCGGTGCGGCGGGAGGCAAGTTCGACGGCAAGCAGCAACTGACCGGGATCGTCCTGCACGTTGCCCGGCTTGCGGATATCAGGATTGTGAAGCGGGCGGCCGTGAACCCCTGGTCGCTCCCGGCCACGCCAATGGACCAGGTTCTAAGCGTGTATCGCGTGAAGAACTTCACAGAAAGGGTCAGAGTCACTGGAACGGTTACATACTTTCAACCCGGCTCAGCGCTGGTGCTGCAGAACGGGGCCAAGAGCCTGTGGATCAAGACAGAAAACTTTGGGCCCATACGCCTCGGCGACCGTGCGGAAGCAACCGGATTCCCCTCCGTTAGCGACGGTTTTTTGATGCTTTACGGCAGTGCGATTCGGGATGACGGGATCCCGGCGCCAGTCAGGCCCGAGCCAGTGACATGGCAGCAGCTCGGCGCCGGTGGGCACATCTTTGACCTGATCTCCATCGAAGGCCAGGTGCAGATGGAGGCCAGGGAAGCCTCACAGGACGAGTACGTTCTGGTCTCCGACGGCCGCATATTTTCCGCCATTTTTCCGCATGGGTATAGCGCGGATGGGCTCTCTCCGATGAGGAACGTACCCGTGGGCGCGCGGATTCGGGTAACCGGCATCTGCGTAATGGATGACGCCAATCCCTATGGCCACGACGTGGCGTTCAAAATCCTGCTTCGCACGCCAAACGATCTCGTAGTTCTCACCCAGCCTTCGTGGTTCACGGTTCGCCATCTCGGCACTCTTGTATTCATGCTGCTGCTGGCCATGCTTGTGGCGGGCGCCAGAGCGTGGTTCATCGACCGTACCATGCGTGCGCAGATTGCGGCTCTGGGCTACCTGGGACAGAGGCGCGGGCTCATCCTTGAAGACATCAACAACGCGAGGCCGCTCCCTGGAATACTCGAGCGGATCACCGAACTGGGCTCCGCAAGCCTGAAGGGGGCGCCTTGCTGGTGCCAGACCGCGGATAGACTGAAGCTTGGGAACTCCCCGCGGGAGTCGAACGCTTCAGGCCTGCGCATTGTCGAACATCCGATTGCCGCTCGCTCCGGCCCCGCGCTGGGCTCCATTTTCGCCGCCTTCGACGCGCGCACCGCTCCTGGCCCCGACGAGAACAAGGGACTGACCGCGGCAGCGGAACTGGCCACCCTGGCCATCGAGACTGCGCGGCTTTACTCCGACCTGGTGCACCGCTCGGAGTTCGACATGCTCACCGATATCAAAAATCGCTTTTCGTTCGAAAAGCACCTCGACTGCCTCATGGACGAAGCGTACAGAAGCGGCGGTATCTTCGGGCTGATCTACATCGACCTCGACGAGTTCAAACAGGTAAATGAC
>Ga0224555_1002537_pt1 | contig 21075 bp, 18 predicted proteins | sample 714S23034metaG_FD_180687 | JGI IMG/M metagenome (GOLD analysis project Ga0224555, IMG submission 180687) | Peat soil microbial communities from Stordalen Mire, Sweden - 717 S2 30-34 | ecosystem: Environmental > Terrestrial > Soil > Wetlands > Peat | place: Sweden: Norrbotten County, Stordalen...
TAAAAAGAGAGGGGCGGGGGCCGGTCTTTCGAGCAGGCTCAGATCGCTCTGGCCTCGGGTGGGAACGGCCTCTCCGCCGAAACGTAACCTATCGTCACGCCTCACCCCGAAACATACAAGGGTGGGAAACCCCTCTTCCGCAAACCACGCCCTACGGCACTGACGTGAACGGCGAAGCCGGCAACGATTCCCCGTTGAACAGATTGCACTCTGGGCTGTTGGCCCATCCATACCGCACAAAGCGTGGCTCGGCAACATCGGGACTGGTCGCCACAACGCTCGTCCCCTCGATGCTTGCTGTTGCCGGCACAAACTTCCCGTCCGCTCCTGCAACCTCAAATCCCGTCACCGCCCCACCTTTCGCCGTCAGCCCTTGGGCGTGATCGAACCACACCCGCAACGCCGGGCCCTCCGGCGTCACCTGCCGGAACATCGGCCCGGAATCCTCGATCGACTCCCCGTAAGTGAGCACCCGTGCGGCGCGCGCCAGCCGCAGCCCCACATCCACCTTGTCCGCCGGGTGAACGTTGTCCGGGTTGCCGATATCGATGGTCACCGCCATCCCCGTGTTGCGCAATTCCAAAGTCTTCAACTGCTGCTCGCGAATCGTGGCCCAATCCTCTGCCGGCGAAGATTTGAAGTTCGCAATCTGCACGTACAAAAATGGAAAGTCGCCCACCCCCCACTGCCGCCGCCAATCCTCAATCAGGGTGCGGAAAACTCGTCCGTATAACGCCGCTCGATCCAGCACGCTGTTCGATTCTCCCTGGTACCAGATCACGCCCCGAATCGGAAACGGCGTCAGCGGCGCAATCATCCCGTTGTAGAGCATGCCCGGACCCCAGCTCTCCAGCACCGGCGTCCACGGAAACATCGGCGTCGGCTTGCCCGCCGCCTTCGCTGCGTCAATCGCCTGCTGCCGCATCTTTTCCCGCAGCAGCGCATCCGGCTGACCCTGCGTCATCCGCCCCCACGAAGCAAAGAGCGGCGTTAGCGACGCATCTTCGCCCAGCGCTTCCATCCGCACCCAGGCCTCGACCGGCGTCCCACCCCACGTCGAATCGATCACCCCCACCGGCACATGTTCTCTCTGTTCGATCTCGCGCGCAAAATACCACGCAACCGCCGAGAATTCCTTGGCCGATTCCGGCGTCGACGCCGTCCAGCCCTCGCTGCCGATGTCCTCCTGCGGATAATCGACTGCGCTCTTCTTCACCATCAACAGCCGGATGTGATCGTTGTCCGCATGGGGCAGATCCTGGTCGGCCGTCGCCGCTTGGCGCATCAGGAACTCCATGTTCGATTGACCCGATGCAACCCACACATCGCCAACCAGCACGTCGTCCAGCGTGATCGTCTGCGGAGCAGCGGCAGTTGCCTCTGAAGCAGAGTCACCACCTGCCGAAGCCGGCCTGCCCTCTATCGTCATCTGAAACGGCCCGCCCGCCGCACCCGGCATTAAATACAGGCTCCAACGGCCCTGCGGTCCAGCCGTAGTCTGACGCGTCTGGCCCCTGAAGCTCACGCTCACCTGCTCGCCCGGCCCCGCCATTCCCCACACATGAACCGGAAACTCCCGCTGCACCACCATGTGGCTGGAGAGAATCTTGGGCAAAGTCACCTGGGCGCTCGCGGCAGCGCTGCAAACAATCGCAATCAACGGCAAATAAAAAAATACGGCGCGCAATCTCATTCGAAGCCTCACTGATAAGCGGGATGTCGGAATATTCTCCGCACAGAAATCAAGGCAGAATTCGGCGCATGAATCACGCCGGAATTCCGCCTTGAGAAAGTTAACAGAACTGCCAACCGGCCGTCAGCCCCATGAGCTATTTGGGAATGATTCAAGTTGATTTGGGGAGTCGCGGCCGATTACCAAACCTGCAAAAAACGCGGCGCTGAATCCTGGGATTGCAGCGCCCATATAATGCATTCAAATTTGAAGCGAGAGTGAGAGATCACCCTTCCCATGCATTTTCCTTGCCGTCTATGCCTTCACCCTAGGCGAGCGTGATGCTGATCTTGCTGAACGTGCTGTTGACGGCCGTGGCTACATGCCCAATACCGGTTACTGCAGCCAGGGCAATCAATGTAATGATCAACGCATATTCCACCAGATCCTGACCCTCCGAGCGGCTCATCAGGTCGTGGATATTCACAAACAAACGCAGAACCAGATTTTTCAAGTGCGATTTCTCCTTGTGCAAATCTTCCGGTTTTGGCCGGGGGTGGCTTTTTGTTAGTAGTTTACGTGCACTTTCCCCGCCATTCGTCAGTGTCGACTTATACTCCTTAATATCAGTAATCTACAGGTTTTCCGTGTCGGCATTCCCTTCACTCGCTGTATACAGCAGTTTACACTTTCCCATTTTCTGTATCCCAAATGTTGTCAACGGCAATCCTCAAGAAAACCTGGACTTTCTGAATCGGTCCATGCTTCGAGGCGATCCCGCATCGCATCTCGCCCCGAATTGCCATTTTATCCACAGCAGACCCCGGACCGGCGCAACATTCTCTCCCAAAACGGGTCAAACCCGGTGCCAGTATCCGCTTGACCCTTCGAGCTAAGCTACTGACAAGTAATTCGTTAACCGGATATCCATCGCCATCCTCAACCCTTACCTCGCCGGTGGGCTGTTTGTGGACTACATCGTTCGCGGCCGCTATCACCTGGTTCCCAAACATCCGCAGGTCTTGGAACCCGATCACATCACGGCATTGACACAGACCGCCGCCTCCCTCGAAAATCTTGGCATCGCAGGTGCACAGGTCCCCGGCGCTGTTCCAGGCGTTCCGACGGTTTCCCAGGTCGCCGCCAGAGCCCAATCCGGCCTGCAGGAAATCAAGGCCTAGAAATGAGCAATCAACTCCCGCAGAGTCTAAAGAACCATGCGCGGTTCGATCCGCCCTTCCACTTCGTCCTACTCCTCATCGTGCTTGCCAACCTGGTCTTCGCCGGATTTCATCTCTGGCACCATCGGAATATATCCTCCGCTTGGTTCCTCGTCCTGTCCCTTGTGGTCATCATCCCCGTCACGAAGCTCCGCTCGTATCCGCTCAAGGTCCAGGACCGCGTCATCCGCCTCGAAGAACGGCTGCGCTTGCAGGCCCTCGCCCCCGCCGCGTGGCACGCTCAAATCTATCGCCTCACTGAGGATCAGCTGATCGGCCTTCGCTTTGCCGCGGACGACGAGGTCGTCGATCTCGCCAAACAGGCTCTCGAACACAACCTCACCCGCAAGCAGATCAAGGAGCGCATCAAAGACTGGCGCCCCGACAACTGGCGTGTCTGATCCCAAATTCAAGGATCAGAATCCGATTTGCTAACCTATTGATTCGTTTAGATCGCTAACGCGTCTAGCCAGTATGGTGTTTCGAAAGTTTGTATCAAGAATGATTTGTCATCCTGAGCGAGTGATAAAACTTTCGCATACCATTGGTTTAATTGCATATAACATGAAAGTTTGCTGCTGTGCAGGATCTGTGCAGGGAAACTGTGAAAATTTCAGCCAATTTTGGCTGCTACAGGTCCTTCGGGCGCGAGGAACCGGGGTGCGTCGCCACTTCTTCCGAAGGTGAAGCCAGAGGGGAATCACCCAGGGCTTGCAACGGAGCGCAGCGAGAGTGGAAAGCCCCTTGGTCTGCACAAACGCAGCGCAGCGCAGTGCGGAAGACTGGGGATACCCCTTGCGGGCGCGAGCGGGCGGAGCCCCTTAGAAAGGGTTTTTGCTGTTGTTATTCGGCATGAGGGTCGGAGTTGCGGGCAGGACACAGGCCCGCTAGAGGGGTAGCGCAAGACGTGCCGTTTTTTACTGCGGCGCGCCTGGAGCGTAGGGCAGGAGCCCTCACTGAAACGGGGATTCTATAGAATTTAAGTATTGCGGTTGGTGCATTCCCAGGCGATCAGTTATCGCACTGTTGTTAGCCTCCGCATTTCTTGCACTTGTAGTGTGGGTCGCTCTCTTTTTTGGTTATTGAAGGCAAATGAAGCTCGGCGAGCAGGTGCTCAACCATTGGCTCGTCTTTCAATATGCATCTGTCTGCAAAAAACATAAATGAGTCTGTTTATGTGTTGTAAACAACACGGCCCCGAGGATAGTCCTCGTATTCTGAGTCCCGCGGAACGATGCCATTATGCTGAAGAAACTTCCACAACTCTATGTGGTCCTCTTTGTAGTTCTTGAACTCCCCCCCATTGCTCTGCGTCGTTGAGTGAATCACCGAAGGCCAGGGGGTTGCCGTCGACTACCCAGAAGATGCCAACCTGGGGGACACCTATGTCCTTTAGCCTTTTCCGGGCTTGTCCTCTTTCATATATTCCAGCGAGCAACTTCCTTGAGTCGTTCTGTGTTGAATCAATCGTCGCATCGTCGTCGCTGCTCATAGAACCTCCGAATTGCATGATCGCTTCGGACCCTGTCAGAAATCCATCAATTCAACTTTGAGCGGCTCTTTCTGATAATGAGCGAGGTGGAGGCTGATCGTGTCATTACCAATGGACAGAGGATTCTCGCTTTTGAAAGCTCGCAGCTTGTCCTCGAACGCTTTTCGAGTTTGATCGCGGGCAATACTCACCGCAACCACACTCTCGATTGCCAGTTTGCCGGGCACCTTGCACCCAAACCCGATTATGTCGCGATACCAAAAGTCTCCTGACTGAGGCGTCCGAAGCATCTTGAGCAGGGCCACCGAGTAGATGTAGGCTTGTTCAATTGCATGTGCAGTGATCGTCGGTCGTTTAAGCTCCCAGACGGAGATCTTTGTGCCCTTGCCCGTTCCCCTTCGCGCAAGGATGTCGATGTGGCCATTAGTCACCTTCGGCACTCCTTTGCACCCAGAGATAGGAACCGGAAACTGGAATGGGAGACCTCCGAGCGTAACAGGCTGTATTCCCCGGAGTGTCCCATGGAACTTGCTCGCAGTCGGATTTTTCATGTGCCTAAGGAACTCTGACTCAATGCTATGCTCCTCAATCCTCGCCGAGGGCTGATTTTCACGATGTTCCAGGCGTCGAAAATACTTCCTAAATTCCTGAGCTTTAGAGCCCCTCCAAGGGTACTCACCGGACAGAGTGTTACCGCAGAGGCGGTAATTCGCTGCCGCTGTCTCCTCTGAAATGTAGATGTAAACAACGCCGTTCGTCTTTACTTCGAGCGTGGCGACCTGTTGACCAAGATACCTCAGGGAGAAGTTTATCCGAGAGCTTGTCGCAGCCGAATGGGAAATGTAGAGCTTCAATGGATACCATTCATAAAACTTCTGTCTCGCTGACAGAAGCGCGCTTCTCGCATCTCGCAATTCATCCGCCCACCTTGCAGCTCGTGACTCCGCGCCTTGATTCCATAGAATTTCGACTTGCTCCAACAGATTCACGATCCCCCCTTGGCGTCAAATGGCAAACGAAACACGGTATGTTGCACCCTCCGCCATTGGAAATCCAGTCTTGGACGTTGGGCATTATGTGCACTCCGCGCCCTTCTATTTCGGTTCCTTAGTCTCTAATTTGTTGGCAACTCCGCAGAGCGGGCAATAGTTGGTGCCATGGAATCCTTCTTTTTGTTTGCAAGTCATACAAAAGAACGCCCCACACGCCTTGCAATGCTTCCAGTTTATTCCGGTGGTATGACACTTGGGACAGGTGGCCATTTCTACTCCTCTTTCACCGCATTGGCGGCTGACTACAGTTGTGAACAGGTTGATGTACTTCTCGGTGGCGAAGCTGTGAATCTGCATCAGGAGCTAGCCGCCCAATATCCTTCAGATGCTCAAGCGGGTCTACTACTGTCAGGAGGTTCAAAGTTCCTCTCCTGCGCGATGGACCTCCCTCCGTGTTAGTTCAGGACAAACGGTTCGCCGTCCGGGATAAGTGTTACGTTGTCGAAGTGATCCTGAAACCGCTCCGCGTGTTCGGTGTGAATCGGAACCATCATGCGCGGTTTCAGCGCTGTCGCCAACTTCTTCAAATCCTCAACCGGCGCGTGTCCGCTCGTATGGGCGTAGACAAAGTTGACTGCCGGGTCGCTGCGGTAGGCGGCGATTTGGTCACTGCCGTAGTAGTCTGCGTGCTTTCCGTCGAGATAGCCGAGCCACTGCGAGTAGATGACGTTGACAGGGGCAGCGGTGTTCTTGAATTCATCAATGAGGTGAAAGCTGGACATTTTGCCGAAGTAGAGAAACGATTCGGGAGTTGCGTGTAGTTCCTCACGCTTGACCCTGTGGAGATAGAGTCGCTTTCTGAAACCTCCAAAGTAGTCTTGGTTGGCCTTGAGTCGCTCGTCCTGACTGTGACTGGCGAAAACTCTTATCTCGGTCCAGTCCATAGCTGGCGTATTCTGAGTGATTTGCCGGAGTTGTTCAAGCACCCATGCGATGTAGATGTCGATGACGAGGAGTTTCCCGGCACGTTTGCAGGCTCGATGGGCGGAAACGATGCGGTCGATGTTTTGCGAGGACGAAAGCAGGAACGAGATGTTCTTCTGCTGTTGGATTGTCTGGAAGATTGTGTTTTCGACAGCCGCCTCGTCGGGGAAGAGGTCGTTGTTGCGATGCAGCATGGTGCCTTCGAGGAAGAGGAGATCGATGTCGCGGATCGGACGCTTCACGAGATTTTCGAAGAGCACCCCCTTCCGGCCATGCGAGCGAAGATCGCCGCTGTAGAACAGGCGCTTGCCTTCAGCTTCGATGAGGAAGGCGTAGGCATCGGCAGCGGAATGATCGACGAGATAGGCAGTGATTGTGAAGTCACCGATGGTAAACGGCTGCCAGGCCTTGAAGTCGTGGAAGTCAAGCGCATATCTGTCTTTGCCGAGGAACACCTGCGTGGCGTCGATCAGGCTGAGGGCCAGCTTGCCGATGTAGACCGGTGTGCCGGGGGGCAGTGAAGCCATCAGGCCGAAGTGGTCCTGGTGAGGATGGCTGACCAGTAGGGCGTCCACGGAGAGGCGCGAGAGATCTACGGGCTTGCTGTCCGCGCTGAGGGGAAGTCCGGCGTCGAGAAGGATACTGGTTTTTCCGGATGAGAGCTGAATGCAGGTTCCGCCAATTTCGTGGCTGCCCTTATGGACGGTGACTTTCATTGGCGCCCAATTTGGGCGAACCCTTTCTCGCTTTGATGGAACAGCACCGGGCGGGATTCAGCCTCTTAACGCTACGCCGCTCATTGTAGCAGCCTTGAACGCCTATTATATATTCAAAAAAGCGGGCGAGAAGTTTACACTTGCGGGCGCTTTTCCGAAAGAAAGTTGTGGAAAACTCGGTACCGTATAGCCTTTCGCGAGCATAGAAAAGGCGGCTCCGAAGAGCCGCCTTCAGGTTGCACGGATGCTACTTGGCCTTCTTGGCGGGCTTGGCCGCCTTGCTCTCGCTGGCTTCGTTCGGTGTCGAGTAGTCGATCTTCCGGATGTAGTCGGCTTTGATCGAGAACGTCTTGTGCTCCACGCCGTCAGCCGTGTACGTCTCAGGCTTGATCTTGCCTTCAACGATCACCGGCGTCCCGGCCTTGAGCGTGGCGGCGAACTTCGCCAGCGGTCCCCAAACCTGAATCTGGAACCAATCGGTGTTCTTGTGCTCGGTGCCGTCCTTGTCTTCCCACTGCTCGTTGACGGCAATGCTGAAGTTGCCCTCGCGCCCTGTTTTGCCCGGAACCGGATCGTCGCACATGAGCCTTTCAGCACAGCATTGCGCTCGGCGATGAGCCAACCTGGATATGCCTCAAAGGAAGCAGCTCCCCGCGGCCGGAATCCGTGTGCAGCTTAAGGTTCATATTCCGGACAACATAAGGAGAGTCGAATGAATTCCAGGAAACTATGTGCTGTTGTCGTCGGATCGCTGGTCGGCCTTACCATGTCGCTGCCGGTCATGGCCCAGGATCCCACGCAAACCACCACCACCACGACCGAGACTCCGAGTCAGCCGGTTACCAAAACCACCCAGTCCGACAAAACCAAAACCAAATACAATCGCCACCATCACGTCAAGGTAACCAAGGAAACGCTGAAGACGAAAACCAAAACTACCCCAGGCTCGGGAGAGCAGACGCAATCGACCACCACGATCACGCCTCCGCCGCAGTAATTCCGGGAAGCCGGAACTACTCAGCATCTCTCAGCCCCGCAAACAGATGGAGCAGGTCCCCAGGCAACTGGGGACGCTCCGTTTGTTTGCACAGTTCTTGTTGTTTCCTAAGTGAAAGTTCTGGTTTTCGGTTCAGGCTGCCAGCGGCTGCGCCAGACAGCCGAACCACACCTGATCGGGCGGGTGCGCTTTCAGGCTGGAGTGAGGGCGAAGGAAGTTGTTGCCCACGCTCCCGTAGCCCCTACTCCCTATTCCCTCGTTCCCTGGTTCCCTGTTCCCTGTTCTTCGTCCCCGGCATGCTCGTGCCGGTACTGCTCCACCGGCATCTTGCCGTCCCACCACGCCCAGTTCATCGGGTAGACATCGGGATCGAAAAATACCTGGTAGAAGTGCCACACCACGATCGCCAGCGTAGCCAGAATCGCTTCATAGAAGTGGATCGCGGTGGCTACATCCACCCACCAGCGTGCCAGCAGATCGCCCACCAGCACCTTGGCCCACAGCATCACGCCGGTCAGCCCCATCAGCGCCGTGCCCCACACCAGCGCCCAATACTCGGCCTTTTCCGCGTAACTGAACCGCCCGAACTTCGGCTTCTCCTGGCTCATCCCCAGGTAGTAGCGCATCGTGCCCCACAGATCGAATGCGTCCCTCGGCCCCGGCGCCAAATCCCTCAGCAGCCTCCGCCCTTCCCGCGCATATGCGAGATAAAACAGGTGGTAGATCCCCGCCCCGATCAGCACCACACCGGCCGTGCGATGAATCACGCTGCGCAGCTTCTCGCCCATCCCTAGCACGTGCGCAAACCATGATTCCGGAAACTTGAGCGCGAAGCCCGTGATCACCAGAATGATGAAGCTCGTTAGCAGGATCAAATGCTGCCAGCGCTGATTCTCCGTCATGCGCTCCATCATCGGATTCTGCATCCGCCGCCGCGCCGCCGCCTTGCTGCGCCAGATGATCGCGTTATGCACGAACATCGCGCCGATCACCAGCACGATCAGCACCAGGTAAATCCATCGAATCCAGCGCACCGCCAGCGAGTCGATGTCGCCGCCCCGTTCCCCGTCCTGCAAATGCACCCTGGTTTGCGTGAATTTTTGCGTCACCCCCTGGTGGCATTTGCCGCACGTAGCGTCCAGGTTGGCGCGGTTGATTGAGGAGCGCGGGTCGCTCGAAGGCAAAATGTCGTGCACCCCGTGACAACTCGAGCAATTCGCCGCCACCACTGAGCCGCCCTCCGCCGCCAGCCCGTGATAACTGTCAAAATAACTCGTCACGCGGTTGCCGGGCACGCCAAACTCCTGCGATAACCGCACCCCTTCGTGGCAGCGCGCGCAGGTGTCGCGTGACAGATTCATTACCGAAGCCGGCGAGTTCGGATCGGCCGGCGCCTTGATCGAGTGAATCCCGTGGCAGTCCGTGCACACCGGCGCCTGCCCGTTGCCGTGCGCGATCGCCTGCCCGTGAATACTCTGCGTAAACGTGTCGGCAATATCGGTATGGCACTTGCCGCATGTGGCCGGCACGTTGAATTTGTAGATCGGCGATTGCGCATCGTTGGCCGGGAGAATCCCGTGCGTCCCGTGGCAATCCGTGCATACCGCGGCCTTCTGCGAACCGTTCTCCACCGCGCGCCCGTGAACGCTCTCCTGGTACGAAATAAACGGCTGCGCGCTCTGCCCGTTTGACTCCATCAGGAATTTCTGTCCGTGGCACCGCCCGCAGGTCGCGGGTATGTTGGCGTGATTCACCGGTGACTGCGGATGGCCGCCGGCTAATATCCCGTGCGCCGCGCCATGGCAGTCCTCGCACGTCGCCGCCGGAGTGCTCCCGTTCACGGCTGGCTTCGAGTGGCTGCTGTGCGCGTATGCCTCCTGCGCGCTCACATGGCACTCGGCGCAGCTCACCTTCTGAGGCGGCGTCTCATGCGCCAGGCTCTTCACGTCTTTGTGGCAATCCACGCACTTCAGCAATGTGCCGTGAATCGAATTTTTGAGCTGGTTCTGGTCCACATAGACGCTGACCGTCTTGCCGTTCACATCTTCCGTCAGCGTCGAATCGGAGTGGCACGCCAGGCAATCCGCGTCCTTCAACTTCTGCGCGGCATGTGCTGTCGAGGCCCAGGCAAGAATAAAAATAACAAGCGTTCGAATGAAGAAGCTTCCGTTAACTCTCACGCTATTGAGAAGATTCTTCGCCGAAGTTTCCCGCAGTGACTCGTATCACAAGCACCGGGGCCGGGTGCCCCAGGTCCCTCGCCTTTGGGGACCTGGGATCTATCTCCCAAATCTCAGCAATCGAATCCGCCCGCCCGCACCCCTACCAGAAATAAGCGCTAAGCGTAAGCACCAGCAGCGTCAGCCCAATAAAGATCGCCGTGAATCCTGCCACTCTCGAGAAATTCACCAGCCACACCGGCGGCGCAACGCCAATCCGTGTTTCCAATTTGCCTTCGGCGACCATCCGCTGGTATTCCTCCGGCCGCTTGCTCGCAAACTCCTCTTCGCTTTCCACGCCCGTGAAGATCACCATGTCCATCGGAAAACTGTCCGGCCGCAGATGCGTATTCACAAAGTGAATCGAAAAAATGAACAGAATCGCCAGCAGCCCCTCGTCGCTGTGAATCACCAGCACCGCATTCAGCGCCCAGCCCGGCAAAAAATGCGCGAAGAACGGCGCAAACCACATCGCGTAGCCTGAAAATCCGATTACGATCATGCCCCAGAACACCGCCCAGTAATCGAATTTCTCCCAGTACGCGTAGCGCTCAAACTGCGGCTTCGGCCCCAGCCCCAGAAACCACCGCATGTGTCCGAAAAGGTCCTTCACGTCCTTCCAGTTCGCCACCATCGATGTCGGTCCCCAGAAGATCCCCTTTTCGCGATGCATCACCCCCCGCGTGAACACTTCCTTCAGGTGAATCAGAAAAGTGATCGTCAGCACAATGGCGCAGAGTTTGTGGAAGAACAGAATCGCGCCAAATCCCCCCACTCCGGCCGCAAACTTCCGCGCCCAGGGGCTCTCGCTGAATCGCATCGGCAACCCGGTCGCCGCCAGGCCCAGAAACGTCGTAAACAGCACCGCGTGCAGATAGCGCTGCTCCCGCGTGAATCGTTGGAAGTACCGGCCTTTGGCGTGGCCGCTCGTGGTCCCGCTCGCCATCTCCAAATCAGGCATCCTTTTCTCCTTCAGATTTCTTCTTGATCTGGTTGTAGCGCGCGCGGATCAGCCACAAAATGGTGTGAATCACAAAAAAGGTCAGCACGCTGACCAGCAGCAGATTCATGAACAGCCTTACAAAGTAAAGAGCCGGATTCAGCTTGCGGTCCCGCGCGTTGGCGTGCGGCTGATACTGCACAAAGCTCAAATTGGCGCCTGCATGACACTGCCCGCACGTCTTCACCAGGTTGGCCTTGTTGATCGGCGAGAGAGGATCGGATGCAGGCAGCACATCGTGCGCTTCGTGGCAGTCCCAGCATCGCGCCGTCTGCACGTAGCCGCCCAGCGCTCCCAGTTGGGAGTGGAACGTATCGTGGTAAGTGGATAACTTGTCCTTGTGGCACGATCCGCATATCGGCGTCGACTGCATCCGGAACGCCGCTTCCGTCGGCTGCAGAATCGCGTGCGCCGTGTGGCAATCCGTGCACACGGGCGCTTTCATGTTCCCGGCCGCCACTGCCTTGCCGTGGACGCCCATCGCGTAGTCCGCGTCGATCTTCGCGTGGCAGCTTCCACACGTCTTCGGTATGTTCGACTTGTAAGTCGGGCTCCTCGGATCCGTGTGGCTCAGAATGTTGTGCGAACCATGGCAACTCTGGCAGTTGGCCGCTACCAGCAGCCCCTCCTTGCTCACCGCGAAACCGTGAATGGAGTCCATGTACAACGGATAGACGTTCGACAGCCCGTGCTTCTTCGCAATCGCGTCATTGCCGTGGCAGTTGCCGCAGGTCTTGGGAATGTTCAGTGGATACACCGCCGACCGCGCATCGTCCTTCGGGAAAATCGCGTGCGCGTCTCCGTGGCAACTCGTGCATGGATGCTCTGAAGACTTGGCGTGAACGCTGCCCGCTATTCCCGATGCCTGGTCCGCATGGCAGGTATTGCAATTCACTGGCGCCACGTGATCCGGATGCGGATACTCCTTGATGTCCGCATGGCAATCTCCGCATTTCAGGCTCCCGTGAATGCTGGCGCTAAACTTCTGCCCATCCACCCCAACGCTGTGCCCTGAAGAATCCTGCAATGTCGCGTCGGAATGGCAAGCCAGGCAGTCAGTCTGCGCAATAAGCCCGCGCGCCCCCGCCGCCAACAACATCGACGCGATGATTGCCGCCAAAACTCCAACCCGCCGGAACTTGAATCCTTGAATTCGTACCGCGGCCTCGCCCATCCTGCCGTCTTCCTTCTCCAGGCAAAAAGAAACCCCACCCCTCGCCTGGCTTGCCTTCATGCGTAATCCGTCGTTCCTGCACGCAGCCTTTTCGCGCGGTCCGCACTTATGAGCTGATTCTTTTGGGCAAGAACTCGCAGTGATTCCTATCACAATCCACATGACAGGGATCACATCGAAGCCATCCACCTCAACCCCGCGTTCTTTTTGAGCACCTGAGAATCCATCGACCGCGCTCCATCCTGACCCGCTTTCACCAACCCTCGTGACTTCCATCCGCAAGATCGCAGCCGTCCATCATCCAGCGCCCTTTCCATACCACAGAACTGCGGTGACAAGGTGATGCGGGTCACATGCCGCGCTAGCCCCATTCGAGGACAATAGTTCCGCTGCTTAGGGACCAGATTTGAGGGACCAACTTTATGGGCACAGTAGCTCTATCCGAATCCAGGACCATGCTTACTCTCCCCGGCGATGCGGTCCGCCAGATTCAATGGCGCTTCGCCGATCGCTTTGACCTGCAGATGCTGGTGCAATCGGCGCGCGGCGTGGCCCGCGGCACCGTAGCTCGCCTCGTAGCCGCCGGAGAACGCAACACCCACGAGTGGACCCCGGGCAAGAATGAGATGATGCGCGCCTTCGATCGCGCCGGTGTCACCGCCGCCTTCATGGAGCCGGAAGAAGGTGGATTTATCGCCGGACCCAAGAATCTCGCCCTCTCCCTCGCCGCCTTTGAGCTGGCCTGGGTAGACGGCGGCGCCGCCACCGCCAGCCTGGCAAGCTGTCTGGCCCTCGCGCCCATCCACGAGCGCGGCACTCTCGAACAGATCAACCGCTATATGACGCTCTCTTCTCCACCCCTGCCCGGAGAGGATCGCACCCCATGGCGCGGCGCATTCGCCCTCACTGAGCCCATCCCCTACGTCGGCGTCGACACCGGCATGTTGAGCGGCAAGCTATGCATCGCCCAGTGGAATCCCGGCCAAGAACCCCTGCTCCAGGTCGACAAGCGCGGACGCTTCATCACCGGCATCGCCTTCGCCAACTTCGTCACCGCCGCCGTCAACTCCTCCGATCCTCGCATCAAAGGCAGTTGCGTCGTCATCCTCGAGGAATCCGACGAAGGCCTCTTCGACCGCGGCACGCCAACCAAAAAGCTGGTCCATCAGCTCTCCTCCACCGGCGATCCCATCTTCAACCTCAAAGTCCCCGCCAGCCGCATCGTCGGCGGCTACACGGTCAATGACGGCGTCATCGTTCCCAACTTCAATCACAGCGAGATCATCGAGGCCGTCTTCCGCCGCACCCGCGTTCCTGTCGGGCTCATGACCGCGGCCAAGCTGCTCTCTGCTGTCGAGCCCGTCATCCGCTACCAGCGCGAGCGCTTCCGTGGCGCCGAAGGCTCCAGGCCCGGCTCTATCCGCTACGAACAAGGCATCCAGCAGCGCGAAGACGCGCTCCATCGCCTCGTCGACGTCTGGGCAGCCGGTGAAGCCGCCGCATCCCTCGGCTTCGCTGCCGCCCGCCTCTTCGACGCCCTCGATCCCCTCGAAAAACAGAAGACCGCCATCCTCGGCGAACGCGGCGTCCAGCGCGGCCGCGCTGAGATCAAGGCGCTCAAGGAAAGCGAACTCCGCGCCATCGAATCGCTCAAACCCAGCCTCAGCACCGCGCGCCGCGCCGAGCTCGACGCCGACCCGCTGGTCCAATTCGTCCTCAAAGACGCCGAGGCCAACGTCCTCTGCCCCGCCACCAAGCTCTGGAACACCGGACACGGCGTCAACATGATGCGTGAAGCCGTCAGCCTCATGGGCGGCTACGGCATCACCGAAGACTGCCCCGGCTTCCTCGCCAACAAGTGGATGGACGCCCAGCTCGAAGCCACCTACGAAGGTCCTGAGGCCGTCCAGCGGCGCCAGCTCACCATCACCATGACCTCCGACGTATTCCTCGCCCAGTTCCGCTCCTGGATCCGCGAAATGCGCCGCATCGCTTCAGATCACCCCGGCACCGGCGCATGCACCCTGGCCTCCGCCATGAACCTCTGGCTCTGGTCCCTCAACTATCTGCAAAAGGCCGTCGACCCCGACGGCAACAAGCTCTATCACGGCCAGCGCCAGGGCGTGACTTTCGCATTGGCAGACGCACTCTGCTGGCTGCTCGCCTCCCGCTGCCAGATCCTCGATGTCCTCGAGCTCGAATCCCGCGGCCCCGAAGATGCCGTCGCCGCCGAAGGCCTCGCCGGTACCGTCCAGTTCCTCTCCGACCTCTGCCACACCCAGGCCGCGCAGGCCGCCGGTGAAGTCTCCCGCATCTGCGCCGAACTCGTCTTCGGTTATAACCAGCACCCAAACTGGGAAGAGAAAGAACAGCGCAGCTGCTTCCTGGCCTCAGAGCTCGAAGAGTTCGAAGAGACCATGCCCGGCATCACCGCCATGGCCGTCGATGTCCTGGCCGCCGACGGCAGCCATCCCCCTAAGGCAGGCCCCTGCGCCGGGTGCGTCGGCTCTGCCGAGTTTCTCCGCCTCCAAAACAAGCTCACCGCCTGCCTCAGCGGCTCCCGCCTGGCCAAAGACCGCGCCGCGGAAACCGTAAGCAAAGTCATGATCCCCGAAGCCCTCGACTACCCTGCGGCAGGCCCCGCATGAGCGCAGATTCCACGAATATGGGTGCCCCGGGCCCGGGGTCCCCACGGACAGGTCTTCGTCCGTGGGGTGGAGATCCCGATTCTGGGACCTGGGAATCCGTCTCCCAGAATCTTGATGTTGTCCGTCAATCCATCGATGTCGACATAGTCTGCGTCGGATTCGGTCCCGCCACTGGCGGCTTTCTCACCACCCTCTCCAGCGCATGGAGCGAAAATCCCGCCGATCCGGCATTCGAGAGCCGCGTCGCCCCCGGCATGCCGATCCAGATCCTCTGCTACGAACGCGCCGACGATATCGCCTCCGGAGTCAGCGGCGTCGTCACCCGCGCTAATGGCATTCGCGCCAGCTTTCCCTCGCTCGATCCTGGCGAAATTCCCATGGCCGTCGAAGTCAAACAGGAGCGCGTCCTTTATCTGCTCGACCCCACCCACGCCAGCCGCCGATCCTTGACCCTCCACGCCGCGGATGCCGCTCTTTGCGCATTCGGCCGTCTCCTCGGCGTCCAGGACCACGCATTCGAACTCCCCTGGACACCGCGCTTCCTCCACAAGCGAGGCGGACTGGTCCTCTCCATCGGCCAGTTCAATCAGTGGGTCGGATTGCAGCTCATGGCCGGCGGACTGGTCCAGATCTGGCCCGGAACCCCGGTAGCCGCACCCCTTTTCGCCGACAATTCAGACAAGAACGATAAAACAGTCGTTGGCGTACGGCTAACCGATCAGGGTGTCGACAAATCCGGCGCGCCCTCCGATGGCTTCATGCCCGGCATGGATGTCCGCGCCCAGTTGACGGTTGTAGGCGATGGCCCCGTAGGCCAAATTTCCAGATCCCTGAACCAAAAGGTAAAAGCCCGTGAGGGCCAGGAGTGGGCGCTGGGGATGAAGTTCGTGATCGAGTTGCCCGAAGATACAACCCTTGAGCCCGGCGCCGTCTGGCACACCTTTGGCTTTCCTGAGCCGGAAATCTTCGGCTTCCTCTACGTCCATCCCCAGCGCCTCGCTTCTGTAGGCATCTTCATTCCCTCCTGGATGAGCGACCCCTCGCGCACTGCTTACCGTTATCTGCAGCACTACATCCAGCACCCGGCCCTCTGGAAGCACCTCAAAGACGGCACGCTCCGCTCCTGGGGCGCCAAGTCACTTGAAGAATCCGGACGCCGTGCCGAGCCCATCCTCACCGGCGACGGCTACGCACGCATCGGCGAGTGCTCCGGCTCAACCAACATGCTCACCGGCTCCGGCGTTGACGAGGCCTGGACCACCGGCGTGCAACTCGCCGAAGGCGTCCTCAAGTTGCTCCGCGCCAGGCTCCCCTTCACCCGGCAGAATCTCGCCGATACCTACGAATCCCTCCGCCACGCAAGCTGGGTCGAGCGCGGAGCCCGCCAGGCGGAGAACGCGCGCAACGGATTTCATAAAGGTTTCATCCGTGGCTTGGTAGGCATGGCCCTTGCCGGCCTCACCGGTGGCCGCCTCTCGATTCACGCCCACATTCCGCCCGCCCCCAAACAGATCAAAGCCATTGCCCCCCACTCCGCCGCGGAGCTCCAGTTGACACAGGCCGCCGCCATCGCCCTCGAAGATGGCCGTCCCCTCCACGACGCCATGCTCACCGCCCGCGGCTGGCCTGATATTCCCTTCGACGGTCGCCTGCTCGTTACCCAACAGGACGCGCTGCTCATGGGCGGCAAAATCCAGGCAATGCCCGGATTCGCTGATCACGTCGTCTTCCTCGATAAGCAGCTCTGCATTGCCTGCGTCGAGAAAACCTGCATCGCCATGTGCTCCGGACAGGCCCTCACCCTCGCCGCTGACCACGCTCCGGCCTTCGAACGCGAAAAGTGCGTCCACTGCGGCGCGTGCCTGTGGAACTGCGCGCATCCTCGCGACGGAGAAGACAGCAATATCGAATTCCACGCCGGCGCCGGCGGCCTCCATTCGGCGGAAAACTGATACCACCCATAGACCTGAGCTGCTACTGATCGAGTGAGGTAGAGAAAGTGAAAAGAAGCGATGTGGGGCAACTCAAGATCGATCCGGATGAACGGGAGCTCCTTCTCTGGAAAATCCCCAATCAAGTCATCAATGGTTTCAAAGTGGATTGCTTCCAGGAGAGAGTTGGAGCATCGGAAAACGAGTTCAACAGTTTGACGAAGCACTTGCGCTCCATGTCGGACTCAGAGGCTGTCGCCCTTGACCCCCATGAAATGCGGGTCTTTCGCAACGCCCTGGCCCTGACCATGTTCGAGTTCGGCGTCGAAGAATTTGCCACGCAAACCGGAAGCGCCTTCGAACAGGGCCACCGAATTCTACGCGAGCTGAATTCCCTTCTCGAAATAGGCGAAATCGATTAGGCAAGATGCAATTTCAAGCGAATAAGGAAACCAGGATGCCAAATGCGCTTCACATCGTAGTCTGCGCGGGAATCGTGCCCGACCCGTTGCAGACACTCGACCCCATCACCACTCCCAGCGGCCCCGGCCTCAAGAACGAAATGGTCTTGCCGGCCGTGCTCGATCCATGGGCCGCCAGCGCACTCTATGAAGCCGCAAACCTGGCCGCCAAAAATCCCGGTAGCAAACTCTGGCTGGTTTCGCTCGGCCCCAAGGCCAAGCTGCAACAGGTCATGATGACCGTGGCCCAGAAAGTTCCCTTCGAGCTGGTTCCCGTCGACGGTCCCATCGGCGGATTTCCCGACGCACACTCCACCGCCGCGGCCATCTCCTCAACCATCGAATCTATTCCAAAACTTGAAACAGCGGAGCTGTTCGTCTTCGGCGGCTGGGAATCGGCCAGCCGCGGCGCCGGCGTCACCCTCCAGCTCATCGGCGAGCGCCTCGGCATCACCGATCAGTTCCAGGGCGTCGATCAAATCACCTTGCGCGATGACGGCTCCTTTGAAGTCCTGGAGCGCGTCGAAGGCGGCAAGCATCAGGTCTCCGTCTGCGCCGGCGCGCCGGCCGTATTCGGCTGGGCCACCGGCAACCTCCCCGAGCCGCGCAATAATCCCCAGGTCGGCATGGCCAACATGCGCAACCTCATGCCCGCCCTGCAAAAAGCAAAATCCGCAACCATCGCCGCCAACAGCCTGCGCTACATCTCCGTCAACCTTCCCAGGCTGCAGCGCGCCACCCGCGTAGTCAAAGACATGTCCCCCGAAGAAATCGCCAACGAGCTAGTCGAATGGATCGGAGCCGAATGATGGAATCGATCCTCGTACTCACTCACGCAGACGAAACCGGCTCCGCCCCCACCAAAGCCTCGCTCGAAGCCGTAACCGCCGGCCAGGAACTCGCCGCACAGCTCGGCGCGCCTCTCACCATCGGCATCGTCGCCGCTCAGCCACAACACCTGTCCAAAGGGCTGCCTTCCGCACGAGTCCTCGCCGTCTCCGGCGACGCCTTCGCCCAGCCGCGTTACTCCACTGACGCCGCCGCCTGCGAAGCCCTCGTCCGCGCAGCCCAGCCCACCATCGTCCTCGCGCCTCACAGCGCCCGCTTCTCCCGCGTCATGGCCGGCGTGGCCCATCGCCTCGGCGGATTCATCGACACCCACATCACCGCCCTCGCCTCCACCAACAGCAACATCGAAGCAACCCGCTGGTTCTATCGCCAGCGCGTCGAAGCCGTCCTCACCCGCGAATCGCGGCCCTGGTTCCTGCTCCTCGACCCAGGCACCCACGAAGTCTTTTCCGGCCAAGCGGCGTCGGCCAACATCGAGCAGATCGCCGTCGAACTCCCCACCTCGCGCACCACCGTAACCGGCCTCCGCGCTCCGCAGCAAGGAACCCAAACAATCCGCCCCGACGCCAAGCTCCTCTTCGTAGCCGGAGCAGGCTGGACCAAAAAACAGCCCGACGGCCAGATTCACATTGAAGCCGCAGCCAGCCTCATCCTCGGCTTCCTCAACGCCTCGGGCGCATCCCTCGGCAGCAGCAAATCATTGGTCGACCAGGGCAGCGAAGGGAACTCCGTTCTTCCATTTCTTACGCACCTCAACCAGGTCGGCCAAACCGGCGCAACCCCCCGCCATCCCAAAGGCCTTTCCACCTGCTGCCACGGCGAGGAGCCGCACGTAGTCGGCTGGCGCTTCATCGCCGAGCGCCGCGCCATCTCCCTCGACCCCAACTGCGGCTGGACCCGCGGCAAAGCCGACGTAGTCTACATAGCCGACGCCTTCCAGGTCATAGCAAAGCTGAATGAGTTGCTGGAATCGAAGAAGGCTTGATTTCTTGCGGCCACTGCCGCCGCCAACTCGCCATCCCGCGTAAGCGGGGCTAACTTGCCGGGTGCCCCAGGTCTCGCTTTTGGGACCTGGGATTCCACGAGCCCAACCCGCCTCCGCCACGTTCCCGCGCCCGTCCCGCTTCTCCACAATTCCTCAATTCCCCTGTGGTAGCTTAAGTACGGGAGCAAGCCAAGCCATGCCATCCATCACGTCTTTCATCAAGCACCACTACCGCCATTTCAACGCCGCTGCCCTCATCGACGCTGCCGAAGCCTACAACACCCTGCTCGCCAACGGCGGAAAGATGTTCGTCACCATCGGCGGAGCCATGAGCACCGCCGAACTTGGCCTCTCCCTCGCCGAAATGATCCGCCAGGACAAGATTCACGGCATCTGTTGCACCGGCGCAAATCTCGAAGAAGACGTCTTCAACCTCGTCGCACACGACTTCTATGAGCGCGTCCCTCACTACCGCGATCTGACCCCCGCCGACGAGGCCAGGCTTCTCTCCCGCCACATGAACCGCGTCACTGACACCTGCATCCCAGAGATGGAAGCCATGCGCCGCATCGAGAACGAGGTGCTCAAGGAGTGGGTTCGCGCCGACCAGGCCGGCCAGCGCTTCTTCCCCCATCAGTTCATGTTCAAAATCCTGCTCTCCGGCGATCTCGAAAAGTCCTACCAGATCGATCCCAAAAACAGTTGGCTCCTCGCCGCCGCCCAGAAAAATCTGCCCATGTTCGTGCCCGGTTGGGAAGACTCCACCCTCGGCAACATGTATGCCGGCCACTGCATCTCCGGCGACGTGAAAAAAGTCCACACCGTCCGCACCGGCATCGAGTACATGATGGAGCTGGCCGAGTGGTACACCAACACCACCGCCAAAACCCCGCTGGGCTTCTTCCAGATTGCCGGCGGCATCGCCGGCGATTTCCCCATCTGCGTTGTCCCCATGCTCCACCAGGACCTGCAGCGCGAGCACGTCCCCCTCTGGGCCTACTTCTGCCAGATCTCTGACTCCACCACCAGCTACGGTTCCTACTCCGGCGCCGTCCCCAACGAAAAAATCACCTGGGGCAAGCTGGGCGAATCCACCCCCAAGTTCATCATCGAATCCGACGCGTCCATCGTCGCCCCGCTAATCTTCGCCTACGTCCTCGGCTGGTAACATCCGTAGCGCCGGTCTCCAGACCAGCCATAGCGCTGATGTAGCGCCGGTCTCCAGACCGGGGTCCCCGGCGAGCGATTTTTGCTCGCTGGGGTGGTAGACCGGCTGTCGTGCGGGCCTCCGGGCCCGCGCCATACCCCGCTAATTAGCAATCAGAACGCAAAAATGGGCGCAAGCCACAAGCTTGCACCCCTCTTTCTCATTGAACCTGTCATCCTGAGCGGAGCAGGTCGCGCTCTTTGCGACCTGCGCAGTCGAAGGACCTGCGGTTGCCTTTGCTCTTGCTCCTTAAACTGATTCCCGGCAAAACAAACGCGTGCCCCAGATCCCGCTTCTGAAACCTGGGAAACCACAACCGCCAGTCACGCAAACTACCCACGACCACTCACTTCTTCCCGATCACCAAAAACGGCCCACCCACCGCCGCTCCATCGCCGCCCTCAAACGCCGCCTGCCCAATCGCAGGTATCCCAATCTCCCACTCCGGCATCGGCAGTTCCGGCATCGGCTTTGCCGTGAACAGTTTCTTGCACTGCTTAGCCGTCCACCGCGCCCACGACTTCGACT
>Ga0224555_1002538_pt1 | contig 21039 bp, 15 predicted proteins | sample 714S23034metaG_FD_180687 | JGI IMG/M metagenome (GOLD analysis project Ga0224555, IMG submission 180687) | Peat soil microbial communities from Stordalen Mire, Sweden - 717 S2 30-34 | ecosystem: Environmental > Terrestrial > Soil > Wetlands > Peat | place: Sweden: Norrbotten County, Stordalen...
TGGACGCGGAAGGTGTCCCTGACGTAGGGGAGGTCGCTGGCGCCCTGGAGGTCGGCGACGCCGGCCTGGGGGAGGGTCTTCTCGTACCAGGGGGCGTTGGGCATGGCGAGCTCGCACTGGAAGTGGACGGACTGGTTGAAGGCGTTGCCCCAGTTGTGGGGGACGCAGGGCATGCCGAAGAGTTCGGCGAGGTGGCCGATCTTCATGCCGCTGGTGATGCCGCCGACGTTGTCGACGACGAAGCGGACAGCGTCGACGGCGCCGCGGCGGATGTACTCGGGGTAGTCGTAGGGGGAGAAGAGGAATTCGCCGACGTGGAGCGGCACGTCGACCTTGGAGTGGAGTTCGACGAGGCCGTCGATATCGGTGGTGGGGAGCGGGTCTTCGAAGGCGACGTAGCCGAGCTTGTCGAGTTCGCGGCCGACCTCGATGGCCTGGCGGCGGTCGTAGACGCCGACGGGATCGAGCATGAGGATGAAGTCGTCGCCGGCGGCCTGGCGGACCGCCTTGCAGACTTCGATGTCGAGCTTGTAGTCGTCCTGGTTGGGCGCGGTGCCTCCGGGCGGATGGATCTTGTAGGCCTTGAAGCCGGCCTCTTTGCAGCGCTTGACCTCGGTGACGAAGTCTTCCAGGTTGCGGTGATGCTGCGAGCTGCCGTAGGCCATGACGCGGTCGCGATAGGCCCCGAGGACGCGATAGGTGGGCAGGCCGACCGCTTTGCCCATGATGTCCCAGAGGCAGTTGTCGATGGCGGAGGCGTAGGAGAGCTGGCCCTGGCGGCGGAGGTCGGGCTGCCACTGCGAGGTGAGTTGGGGAAGGTCGAGGACGCTCTTGCCGGGGAGGGTGCGCTTGGCGTATTCGAGCCAGCCGAGGTTGCTCCAGTTGGGATGGAAGTAACGGTTTTCGAGGGTGTAGTTGCCCTCGATGCCGCTGTTGGTGACGATGGCGGCGATCTGGTCGGTGGCGGGGCCCGGGGGTGCGGTGGCGGCGCGCGCGGGCGTGCCCGGTGTGGCGGCTGCGGGAGGGCGGTTGGGCGCATGGTTGATGACGTAGACCTTGACCTGCTTGATGGTGAGGTCGGGCAGATCGGCGGGTTTGACGCCAACGGCCTGCGCCGCAGCCTGGGCGGGGTCGGCGAGGGCACCGGTGGCAGCGCCGGCGAGGGTGAGGGCAGAGGCGTTGAGGAAGCTGCGGCGCGAAAGGGCAGATGCTGGCATGGGTCTCTCCTGAGACGACTCGCGAACAGGCGCGAGAGGAAGCGGGGCGAAGGTATCAGTTTGAAAAATGGGCTGTCAAACGGAGGTTGGACGAGGAAGCGGGGGCTATGGGCTGATGGTGAGGGTGAGTTGCGCGGTGTGGGTGAGGCCGGTGGAGGCTCCGGTTGCGGTGATGGGGATGGTGTAGGTGCCGGGCACGGCCGAGGGCAGCGGATAGATGAGAGAGCCGCATCCAGCCAGAGTTAGGGCAGCCATGAAGAAGGCGGCAAGCAGAACGAAATTGAGGACGGAGAAGCGGCGCCTGCGGCGAGCGGCGAGAGCGGTGAAGAGGCCGGCGGGCGAGAGCATAAGCGCGAGGTTGATGGGAAACTCCGGCGCGGAGACCGGGCGATTGAGAGCGTTCCGGCTGGGGATGGTGACGGTGCTGAGATAGAGCGAGGCGGCGGCGGTTGCGTTGGCTGCAAGTTTGGTGGAGTTGGGGGTTAGGGTGCAAGTGACGTTGGTGGGCAGGCTGCCGCAGGTGAGGCCGAGGGTGTCCGCGAAGCCGCCGAGGCTGGCGAGGGTGACGGTGGTGGTGGAGGTTTGATAAGTCTGAAGTGTGACGGAGGGGCTGGCGAGCGCAATGGTGAAGTCCACCGGCGCGGGGTTGATGGTTTGCGTGAGCGTGGCTGCGCTGGTTGCGTAGCCGGCTGCGGGCACGTAGGCGGCGGTGATGCTATGGGTGCCCACGGCGAGGGTGCTGGTTGAGAACGCGGCGGTGGACGCGCCGCCGCTGCCCGAGACGAGCGGCGCAGTGCCGAGCACGGTGGTTCCGTCGGAAAAGCTGACGGAACCGGCGGGCGGCACACCACTGGATGAGGCCCCGGTGACGGTGGCCGTGAATGTGACGGTCTGGCCCGCGTTGGCGGGGTTGAGCGAGGAGGTGAGCTTGGCAGTGGTCAGGGCGGACGTGACGGTGATAGAAAGGGAGCCGGTGGCGGGGAGGTAGTTGAGGTCTCCAGTGTATGTCGCGGTGATGGGGAACGTACCGGCCGGCTGAACGAGGAGGTTGAACGTGAACGTGGAGACTGTACCCGGGAGGGCGATGGTATTGCCTATGCCCTGATAGGTGACCGTTAGATATCCGGTGGGGATCCAGTTTTGTGCCGGGTTGATGGTGACGGTGAGGACAAACTGCTGGCCATAGGAAAAGGAGGTGCTGGCTGGACTCGTGGTAAGAGTGAGCGTGGTGGCATCCCGCTCCGCGGTGAGGTAAATGATGTTGGAGGTGCTGGGGCGGTTGTTGCTGTCGCCTGGATACACTGCGTCGACCGCATGCGGACCGCTGCCGATGGGGGAGATTCCGGTTACCGTGGCGACGGCCTCGCTCCCAAATTGCGGCAGGATAGTGCCAATGAAGCCATCAAATACTCCAACGGCGACGTCAGAGACGCCCGCTCCGTTAAAGTCGCCGGTCGCGACTTCGTAAGGAACGGCGCCCTCCATGGCTGCAGGCGTATTGACTGCCGGCGCGAAGGTGCCATCGCCATTGCCCAGCAGGATGGACGCGGTACTCACTCCGGGCGGGGGCGGGGTTGCGGAGTTTACGGTAGTCAGATCGGCCTTGCCGTCGCCGTTGAAGTCTCCGACAGCGATGGACACTGGCACCAGGCCGGTCGCGGGAGTTGCTCCGGCCGGCGTGAAGGTTCCATCGCCATTGCCGAGCAGGATGGTGACGGAGCCAGGCGCGATCGGACCGGAGGCGTTCAGTTTGTTGAGAACAGCCAGGTCCAGGATGCCGTCTCCGTTGAAGTCGGCGGCCACAATGGAGTTCGGCCCCACGCCGACTGCGGGACTGGGGGCCGGCGTAAACGTGCCGCCGCCGTTGCCAAGGAGTATGGTGACCGAGTTGCTCGCCTGGTCGACGATGGCCAGGTCTACTTTGCCCACGCGCCTGAAGTCTCCAACTGTGATGGCAAGGGGATTGTTCCCCGCGGGCATGGTCGATTTGAGGGTGAATGTGCCGTCGCCGTTGCCGAGCAGGATGGTGACGGTGCTGTTGGTGAAGGTGGCGCCATTGCCGATCACGTTGGTGACGGCGAGGTCGGGTATGCCGTCGCCGTTGAAGTCGGCTGAGACAATCGCCTGCGGTGAAGGGAGGGGTATGGTTTGCCCCGTGGTGAAGGTCCCATCCCCGTTGCCGAGCACGACCTGAACTGCATTGGCGTAAAGCATGGCTGCGGCCACATCCGGCTTTCCGTCTCCGTTGAAGTCCGCCACGGCGAGGGATTGGCTGCTTCCTACGATCGGCTCCACGTACGGCGCATCTCTGAATGTTGCGTTGCCATTGCCGAGCAGCACCGACAAGTTGAGAAATACTCGAAACGACGTGGGGTCCGGACAGTTTGATGCGACGATATCAGGCTTGCCATCGTTGTTGAAGTCCGCGACTGCGATTGCCTCTGAGCAGGTAGGGCTCACCTCGATTTGAGGGCCTGTGACAAAGGACAACCCCGGGCCCGCGACCGGCATCAACGGCGCGCTGGCCAGCACGTAGTTGAAGTTGCCGAGATCCTGAAAGGACACGTCGCCGGTTAGAGGAGTTGGCTCAGAATTCGTGACTGTGGCCGTGAGCGTGTAGTTGCCGGGCACACCGCTTGCGGCGATGGTTGTCTCCGTGGGTGAGGGCGCCGGCGTCACGGTCAACTCGGAGCTGCCGGAGGAGCTGGACGCCTCAAGATGCGTGCCGAGGAACAGCGCCTGATAGTTGTGGATTCCGGGGCCGGGCAGGAAATTCAAGATCGCGGTGCCGGCGCTGGTCAACTGCACGGTGCCGAGGAGATGAATGTCGGTGCAACGGAGGGGTGGGGCCTCGACCTCGCAGAAGTTGACCTGGCCCGGCGGCAGGGCAGCACTGCCTGAGGCCAACGTCACCGTTGCCGTGAGGGTGGCGACGGTCCCTTGCGTGATGGTGGAGATCGGGGCTCCGCCCGAGGTGATGGCCAGCGCGGTTGCGGTCGCGCTCTGACCCAGAGCAGCGGGAGCGACGCAGAAGAGCGCGACCGCGGAGACAAATTGTTGGAGGCCCATGGGTAAGCCCAGGTTTTTGACTTGCCAAGGATACCATCGCGAATGCCGCGTTTCCGACAATCTTTACGGGTTTTCCCGTAAACTCTGGGGAGAGCGATGACCCATAAACTTGTAGCCACCGCAGCCCTGCTTGGAAGCCTGATGACAACCCCAAACGCGCGTGCGCAGAATGTGTCGGCCGACGGGGCGATGCAGACGTTCAACTATGTCGCGGAGAAGTTTTTCAGCGACGTGTACTTCAAGTTTGCTCCGACGGCGGGGACGTCGGCGGGGCTGCACCAGTACGACACCAAGCTGGAGGATTACTCGGCCGCGGGGGTGGCGGCGGAGGTGGCGGCGTTGCACGAGTTTGAGAAGCGGGTGGAGGCGATCGATCCGAGCGCGCTGGATGCGCCGGTGGCGGCGGACCGCGAGATTCTGCTGAATAATATCAAGTCGGAGCTGCTGACGCTGGAGGTGATCCGGGGATGGGAGAAGAATCCGGACGATTACTCGTCGGGGATTGCAAACTCGGCGTTCGTGATTATGGAGCGGCCGTACGCGTCGGCGGATGTGCGGCTGCGTGCGTTGGTGGAGCGGGAGAAGCTGATGCCGCAGGCGCTCGAAGAGGCCAGGAAGAACCTGAAGAATCCGCCGCGGATCTTTACCGAGATTGCGCTGGAGCAGATCGACGGCGATGTGAGCTTTTTTGAGAACGATGTACCGAGCGCGTTCCTGAGCGGAGCGGACGGCGCGGAGGTGGCGAAGGACGCCGCGACCAAGGCGGAGTTTGCGAAGACGAATGCGGCGGTGGTGACGGCGCTGAAGAGCTATGCGGCGTGGATGAAGACGGACCTTCTGCCGCGGTCGAATGGGGACTACAGGCTGGGCGCGGATACGTTCGAGAAGAAGCTGGACTACGACGAGATGGTGGATCTGCCGCTGGACAGGTTGCTGCAAATCGCTATGAGCGATTTGCGAAAAAACCAGGCGGAGTTTGCGCGGGTGGCGAAGGAGGTTGACCCGTCGAAGACTCCGGAGCAGGAGCTGAAAGAGCTGCAGGGGATGTATCCGCCGCCGGACCAACTGCTGGCGACGTTCCACAAGACGTTCGATTCGCTGACTTCGTTCATTCGCGAGAAGCACATCATTACGATTCCGAGCGACGTGCAGCCGACGCTGGAGGATACGCCGCCGTTTATGCGGGCGACGACGTTTGCGTCGATGGACCCGCCGGGACCGTTCGAGACGCACTCGAAGAAGGCGTACTTCAACGTGACGCTGCCGGAGAAGGACTGGACGCCAGAGCACATCGCAGGGCACATGGCGCAGTTCAACGTGGGGACGATCGTTTCGACCAGCGTGCATGAGGCGTATCCGGGACACTACGTGCAGTTTTTGTGGATGCCGCAGTTTGGGAGCACGATTCGCAAGGTGCTGGGGGCGAATACGAATATCGAGGGGTGGGCGCACTACTGCGAGCAGATGATGCTGGATGAAGGCTATGCGGCGGCGCCGGCTGGCGCGAGCGCCGACGAGGTAAAGAAGGCGAAGCTGATCCGGCTGGGGCAGTTGATGGATGCGCTGCTAAGGGATGCGCGATTTGTGAACTCGATCAAGCTGCACACGGGCGAGGGCGAGCCCGCGGCCAAGTGGACGCTGGAGCAGGCGGAGGACTTCTTCGTGAAGGAGGGGTACCAGACGCGGGCGATCGCCGACGTGGAGACCAAGCGCGGGACGGCGGATGCGACGTATCTGTATTACACGCTGGGCAAGCTGGAGATAATGAAGCTGCGCGAGGATTACCAGAAGAAGATGGGCGCGGCGTATATGATCGGGGACTTCCACGACAAGTTCATGCGGCAGGGGTTCGCGCCGATCAAGGTGATCCGGAAGGCGATGCTGGGGGATGGGTCGCCGGTGTTGTAGGCAGTGGAGTGAGAAGATTCCGAGGACAAGTCAGCGTGCGAGTTGTGTGCCGCCGGTCTTTGTGTTGATCGTCCAGTTGTGTGGCGGCGGCAGGTACAGTGCGCCGTCTCCGATTTCCACCGGCATCCAGAGGTAGCGCGAGTCCCAAAGCTGTTGTGGCCGCCATTGGTCGGCCATGAAGATTACCGCGGTCTGTTTCGAGCCAACGACCTTCAGCAGCATCGTGGACTGAGAGTTGTAGGTGTTGGTCTCCGGAGGCGCGATGTCCCGGAAGCTGCTCCATGGGCCGGACAACGTGGGTGAAGTCGCGTAAACATTTGGATTCGGTCGCCAGCCCGTCATGTGTGAGCCGATGGCATAGTACAGACCGTGGAAGTGGACGAGTGCGCCTCCTTCCAGCGGTGCCTCTACCAAGGCGACCTGCTGGACCACGCTGAGGTAGTCCTCGGAAAGCTTTGCGATGAAGAAGCCTTTGGTTGGACGCGACTCGAAGATCAGGTAGGCGGCGCCATCGTCGTCGACGAATTGTCCGATGTCGCGACTCTCACGATCGAGTGGACGGAAGCTCTTGACGTAGTGGTAATCGCCGTCGATCCGATCGCTCACTGCAACAGCTACACGAGCAACCTTGTAGTGTGCGTCATCGAGGTGAGCGTAGAGAACGAACTTGCCTGTTCGCGGATTGTGGAAGACCTTGGGGCGTTCGAGGACCCAATGAGGGCCGAGGTTTTCGGGGTTCGTCCAGGCAACGACCTGGCGGCGAAACGTCCAATGCACGAGGTCTTTCGAGGAGTAACATGCGACGAAGCGCTTATCTGGATCATTGGAGGGACTGCGATCTTCGCCGAACCAGTAGTAGATGCCCTTCCAAAGAAACATTCCGCCGCCGTGCGCCTGAATCTGTTGGCCGCGATTGTCAAGCCAGGGTTCGCCGGGGCGAATCACCTGGGCTCGGACAGTGAAAGCAGCCAGTGCGCCAATCAACGAGGCGAGCGACACGAGTTTCTTTACGAGGCTACGCAAACGGCACCTCCTGCCGGTCATCCGGCTTTGAACATTTGTTTTATGCCGCGGAGGGCCTGGCGGCTGCGCTCTTCGTTTTCGATGAGGGCGAAGCGGACGAAGGCGTCGCCGTGGTCGCCGAAGCCGACGCCGGGGCTGACGGCGGTTTTGGCGTCGATCAGGAGCTTCTTGGAGAAATCGAGCGAGCCCATGGCGCGGAACTGTTCGGGAATCTTGGCCCAGACGAACATGGTGGCCTTGGGCATGGCTACTTCCCACCCAAGCTTATTGAGGCCGCTTACCAGGGCGTCGCGGCGGGATTTGTAATTTGCAACAATTTCGGCTACACATTCCTGGGGGCCGTCGAGGGCGGCGATAGAGGCGACCTGGATGGGGGTGAAGGTGCCGTAGTCGAAGTAGCTCTTGATGCGGCCTAGCGCGGCGACGAGCTTCTTGTTGCCGACCATGAAGCCGACGCGCCAGCCGGGCATGTTGTAGCTCTTGGAGAGGGTGAAGAACTCGACGGCGATGTCCTTGGCGCCGGGGACTTCGAGGATGGAGGGGGCGCGGTAGCCGTCGAAGACCAGGTCGGCGTAGGCGAGGTCGTGGACGATGTAGATGCCGAGGTCTTTGCACAGCGGGACGAGGCGCTCGAAGAAGGCGAGGTCAACACACTGGGTGGTGGGGTTGGCGGGGAAGTTGAGGATGAGCAGCTTGGGGCGCGGGTCCATGCGCGGGAGTTCGCGCTCAAGGGTGGCGAGGAGGGTCGCTTCGTCGGTGTCGTCGAGCGCGATGCTCTGGATCTGGGAGCCGGCGATGACCGGGCCGAAGATGTGGATGGGGTAGCTGGGGTTGGGGACGGCGACGGTGTCCTGGTTGTCGAGCATGGCGAGGCAGAGGTGCGCGATGCCCTCCTTGGAGCCGATGGTGACGATGGCCTCGGTCTCGGGGTCGAGCGAGACCGAGTAGCGGCGCTGGTACCAGTCGCAGATGGACTTGCGCAGGCGGGGCAGGCCGCGGGAGAGCGAGTAGCGATGGGTCGCGGTCTTCTGCGCGGCCTCGATGAGCTTGTCGACGATGTGCTTGGGGGTGGCGCCGTCGGGGTTGCCCATGCCGAAGTCGATGATGTCTTCGCCGCGTTTGCGGGCGGCGGCTTTCAGCTCGCCGGTGATGTTGAATACATACGCGGGCAGCCGCGTCAGCCTTCTGAATTCTTCCATGCGTGTCTCGTTGGTTCCTTTGCGTTTTCGAAAGTATAGGCCGGGGTTGGCGAAGCCGAGAAAGCCGATGCCGACTGGAGCAGCGACCTCAGGGGCTAAAGCCCGACTCATTATGCGACGTTTGCGGCACGGGTAAACCCGTGCCCTTAAGCAAAACAGGCGTTTTCAGTCCCGCGACTTTGCGGTAAACAGGATCTTCACCGGAATCGTGCGCGGTGGGTAGCAGGAGGCGTTGTCGCACGCCTGATATTTCAGCGTTCCATCCATTGTATGTTCGCCGGCAGTGGCCACGACGGGCAGCTTGACGATGAAGGCGCCGGCATAGACATCCACCTTCTCCTTGGGGTCGAAGCTGAAGCTGAAGGGCTGTCCGGGCGGATACTCGAGATCGCCGGCCTTGACTCCGGCGGCGGGCTGGAGGGTGAGCGCGGTGGGGATGAGGAACTCGGACTTAGGGGTGTGCGAGTTGACGTGGAATCCCTGGAGGAGTTGGAAGCGAAGCTGCAGCACCGCGGGCTTGGCGGCGGGGACAGTCTGCGCCTCGGCGGTATAGGTGACGTAGTTCTTAGGTTTGGCGGGCGTGTCCATGCCGAACTGGGCGTGGCCAAAGGGGGCGGCCGCGGCGATGAGGGCGAGGGTTCGAGCGAGTGTGAGCGCGCTGCGGATCATTTGGGGCTTGCTCATTTGGCACCTGCCGCGATGGTCTCCTTGACCATGGCTTCGAGCTGATCTTCGGAGCCGAGGCCGGCGGTGACCTGGACGACTTTGCCGGTCCGGTCGACGTAAAAGGACATGGGGAGGACCTCAGTGTCGCTGAGGTAGTCCTTCTCCGCCTTGGGGTCGGAGAGGAGGATGGGGTAGGTGACACCGAGTTTCTGGACATCTTTGGAGATGGTGTCCTTGCCGACCTCGGAGTCGTAGGTGACGCCGATGACGTCGAAGCCGTCGGCGGCGTACTTCTTGCTGAAGGTTTCGAGCCAGGGCATTTCGATCTTGCAGGGGGCGCAGTAGGTTCCCCAGAAGTTGACGACGAGGGGGTGGCCTTTGAAGTCGCTGAGGGTGACATGCCTGCCGTTGAGGTCCACCAGGGAGAGCGGAGGCGCGGGCTTGCCGAGCAGGGGGGAGGGTGCGTCGGGGGCGTCGGCGGACGCGGTTCCTGGGGAGTTTGGGTTGTCGGGGATAAGGGTGACGCGGTTTGCTTGCCGTGCCTGCGCGGCGAGGCGGCGCTCGCGGAGGTTCTGGTAGCCGGACCAGACGACGAGCGAGATGCCGGCGACCATCATTAATAGCAGCAGCGCTCTGCGCATCAGTTTGAGGGCATCCTTCCGGGCGAGTGCCTTTCGCTTGCCAGCGGTTCTTCCAGTTTACCGCGTGCGGGGGCTATCGTTCCTGGAGCATGCTTGCGCCTTCCGGCAGGAATTCGGCTTCGGTCTCGCAGGGGCGGAATTGGGTGAGGCAGGAGAAGCGGAAGTCCAAGAGGGCGGATTGCTCGGCGGGGTCTTCGTCTGGGGAAAAAGTGATCTGGAGGTAGCCCTTGAGGTGTTGCGCCATGCGGTTTGGGTGGGCGAGTTTGCTGTCGCCGACGATCTCGCGGAAGTGGGAGGTTTCGGCGGAGGAGACGGAGAGATACGGGGTATAGCCATTGGGCAAGCCCAGGTCGCGGACGGGCAGAGTGGCCTGCTCGCCAAACCATTTGGAGGTGACGATGCCGTGTTCAACGGTGAAGCCGGCGCGGGCGGCTACGCTGCGCAGGCCGATGTGGTCCGCCAGGCTGGGGAGCCAGTTGTGGGCGCCGGGGTCTGCGACGAGGATGGGCGGAAGGGTCTGGACCAGGCTGATCTGAACGGTGCAGTCGTCGGCGGAGCAGCCGGGTTTTGGGGTGGTCCATTGCGACCACTTCTGCATGAGTTGCTGGGCATCGGACCAGGTGCTGCGGTTGACCTGGAGGGTGCGGACGCCGCTAAGGAGTTTTTCGGCGCGCCAGCGGAGAAGCCACTGGGCGGCTTCGCCGGCGACCCATGCGACGCAGAGGACAAAGAGGAGGGCAAGAAGAAGTTGGCGGCAGCGGTAAAGGAGAGAATGCATCGAGAGCATTAAAACACTTTGGCGTTCTGGGAGGCTGGGTTCGATTCGGCTTGGGGCGGCGGAGTCGATGTTGTGGCGTTGCTCTGCTAGCATTCGGAAGGGTTAACACGCGAATGGGAAGTCCTGGGCAAAACGAACGAACGCGGGCGTCGGAGGTGGTGCCGTCGGATGTAGTAAGGACGGAGGCGCGCGCACTGCTGGAACTGGCGATCCGGCTGGACGGGGGGATGGCTGCACCGTTTGCGCGAGCGGTGGAACTGGTAGCGGAAGCGGCGGGGCGCGGGAACCGGGTGATGGTGCTGGGGATGGGCAAGAGCGGGCTGATTGCGCGGAAGATTGCGGCGACGCTGTGCTCGACGGGGACGGCGGCGCATTTTCTGCATCCGGCGGAGGCGCTGCACGGCGATCTGGGGATGGTTGCGGCGGGCGATGTGGTGGTTGCGCTGAGTGCGAGCGGCGAGACGGAGGAGTTGCTGGCGCTGCTGCCGGTGCTGGAGCGCATGGGGAGCAAGGTGATCGGCCTGTGCGGAGCGGCGGGATCGACGCTGGCGCAGGCGAGCGCGGTGTGGCTGGACGCGAGCGTGGCGAAAGAAGCGGGCGCGCTGGATTTGGCACCCACGGCTTCGACTACGGTGATGCTGGCGCTGGGCGATGCGCTGGCGCTGGAGGTGAGCCGGCGGCGGGGTTTTGCGGCGGCGGATTTTGCCGAGCTGCATCCCGGAGGACGGCTGGGGCGGCGGCTGGCACGGGTGAAGACCCTGATGCACACCGGCGAGGCTATGCCGCAGGTGGCGGCGGACACGGTGATGACGCAGGTGATCCACGAGATGAGCCACAAGCGGCTGGGGATGACGACGGTGGTGGGCGAGGGGGGACGGCTGCTGGGAGTGATCTCGGATGGGGACCTGCGGCGACTGCTGGAGCGCGACGGGCCGAATGCGCTGGCGCACACGGCGGTCGAGATTATGAATGCGAAGCCGGTGACGATCGCGCCGGAGGCGTTTGCAGGCGAGGCGCTGGTGCTGATGGAAGAGCGGAAGATTACTTCGCTGGTGGTGGTGGGTGCGCAGGGTGAGGCGCTCGGGGTGGTGCATCTGCATGATTTGTGGGCGATGGCGGGATAGGGCAGCGAGTCAGCGGTTAGGTTTGCTAGTTCGGATCGCGGTCGCCGACCCAATGAGGCCCCTCGCATCCGTGGGCCAAAACTTTTGAAAGTGAAGTATCCACCTGATCAGATCGATCTGGATCTTTGAGGTAGATCACGTCGTCCACGGCAAGGCGGCCGTCTTCTAGCACCAGAACGGCCGCAACGCGCCACGATCCCGGACCGTCTTGCGGTCTATATGTGAGCTTCACGTTGACTCGAAACAACCCGTCTTTCTCTCTTTGTATTCTCTCGATCTGAAAGTCACCCGGCGAGGTCCTTTCGTTGCCACCCGAGAAGAGTCCCGACTCGGACCATTCGAACGGTGCCTTTATGGCACGTCCTCGATTCTTCCGAAGCCAGTCCTTTGAACAGGCGTCGGCCAATTGAATTCTGTGGAGCAGCAACTCGCTTAGATACGGATCGAAGACCTTCCTGTTCCCGGCACCATACAGGAGACCGGATGGTGCGCGAGCAACAACCTGTGTGTAGAGGCTGCGAGCCAGAGCCTCAGGCTGATTCGGCAAGCTGGATGGTTTTGGTTCAGGAGCAGATTGTCCAAGAGCCAGCATCGCGAAGGGCAGAAGGAGGATGAGGATACAGCGCAAGAACTTCATGGCACCACCTTGGCGCTCGATCATACAGCTAGTGGGCGGACCAAACTTGGTCGAGGAAGAGGTAGCGCGGGCGCAGAGCATCAGGCGCGGCGGCTGGAGTGGCGTCGAGGTGCATGACTGGGTAGTTGGCGGCGGGAGTGTAGACGGGCCACTTGGGGAGGTTGGGGGCATTGGGGTCGCCGGTGCGGGCGAAGTTGGTCCAATACTGCTGCATGAGCTCGGAGAGGGCGCGGTCTTCGGGGCGGATGGCCATGCCGGGGCGGGAGTCGAGCGCGCCGAAGACGTACTCGATGTCGTCGGAGTGGAATGCGCCCATCGCGACGGGGTGGTTGCGGTCGCCAGGTGAGGGAAGGTTGAAGAAATAGCGGTAGACGGGGGCGTTGGTGCGGGTTTGGGCTTCGAGCCAGGACCAGGTGGGGAAGGCGGACTGATCGGTTGCGAAGTCGGCGGCGGAGCTGAGGGCTTCGGCGTCGGTGGAGGCGGGGTAGAGCGCGAGGAATTTGAGGGCGTCGGAACCGAACTGGATGTGCGCCTGGACGGTGAAGCTATCGGCGGTGGGCGGAGTGTTGGGGGGGCTCTCGTTGGCAACCCAGCCGGCGAGCAGGGGGATGTGGGCCTGCTTGCCGTCGGCGAAGATGTGAGGGAGGGTGTCGGGGAGGAAGAAGCCGTCGATGACCGGGCCGAAGCGAGGTGCGGGATTGGTATTCGACAGGGCGGCGTCCAGCAGTTCGTTCGCGGGGAGCATGCGCAGGAAGAAGAGCTTGCTGGAGCCGAAGGCGCGGTTGGCCCAGGCGACGTTTGATTGCTCGGCCTGCTCGCGGGTGGGAAGGCTGCGGCCGGGGCCGGGGAACCCGGCGCCGCTCTCGCCGATGGCTTTGGCGAAGAGATCTTTGGCGATGGGCGACGCCATAAGCGCGCTGACGGACGAGGAGCCGGCGGACTGGCCGAAGATGGTGATGTTGGCGGGATCGCCACCGAAGGCTGCGATGTTGCGGCGGACCCACGCGATGGCGGCGGCCTGGTCCATGAGGCCGTAGTTGCCGGAGGCGTGGTTGGGGGATTCGGCGGTGAGCTCGGGGTGGGCGAAGAAGCCGAAGATGCCGAGACGGTAGTTCATGGAGACGACGATGACTCCGCGATGGGCGAGGAATTGGCCGTTCTGGCGATTCTCTGAGGTGCCTCCGGTGTAAAAGCCGCCGCCGTAGATCCAGACCATGACGGGCAGGGGGGGGGACTTGCGGTCGGGCTTGGCAACGAAAGGCGCCCAGACGTTGAGGGTGAGGCAGTCTTCGGAGGCGCCGGAGTCGTGGAAGACCATGTCGGGGTAGCCGCCGGACTGGAGACAGTGCGGGCCGAAGTCGCGGGCGAAGAGGACTTTTTTCCACTTGCCGACGGGCTGCGGCGGACGCCAGCGGAGTTCCTCGAGCGGAGGCTGGGCGTAGGGGATGCCTTTGTAGGCGATGACTTTCTGGTCGGGGGTGAGGACGCCGAGGAGCTTGCCGGATTCGATCTGGATGGGGCGGGGTGTGGTGGGGTTCTGGGCGGTCGCGAGGGCAGTAACGGCGTAGAGCAGGATGAGGAGTGGGATCGAAGATGCAGACTTCCTACGGCACGGATGCATTTGGGCTCTCCGCTGCCAAACTATCACGGCTGGGGAACCCACATCTCAAAAGCGAGATGTGGGGCACCCGGTTTAGAGGGCTGGCAGAAGGAGGTTGTCGATGAGGCGAGTGGTGCCGAGGAGGGCGGCGACGGCGAGGAGGGCGCCGTTGCGAGTGTCGGCGAGGGGCAGGAGGGTGTCGGGATCGACGACGGCGGCGTAGTCGAGGCGGACGGATACGGCGTTGAGGTTTGAATCGGGATCGGCTGCGGCGAAGACGCTGAGCATGGCGGCGCGGAGGGTTTCGGCTGAGGTTTCGCCGGCGCGGGCGAAAGATTCGGCGGCGCGGAGGGCGCGGGAGAGGATGAGGGCGCGGGTGCGCTCGGCGGAGGAGAGGTTGCGGTTGCGGGAGCTGAGGGCGAGGCCGTCGGGTTCGCGAACGATGGGGCAGACGACCAGCGAGACGGGGAGGTTGAGGTCGCGGACGATGTGGCGCAGGACGGCGACCTGGGCGGCGTCCTTCTGGCCGAAATAGGCGCGGTCGGGCGCAACGATACTAAAGAGGCGGGCGACGATGGTGGCGACGCCGCGGAAGTGGCCGGGGCGCGAGGCGCCGTCGAGGCGGGTGGCGATGGGGCCGGGGTCGACAAAGGTGGTGTTGCCGGGTGGAACCATGTCGGCAGCGGAGGGTGCGAAGAGGAGATGGATGCCGGCGGACTCCAATTTGCGGCAGTCGTCGTCGAAGGTGCGCGGGTAGGATTCGAAGTCTTCATTGGGGCCGAACTGGGTGGGGTTGACGAAGATGGAGACGGCGACGGCGTCGTTTTGGTTGAGGGCGGTGGAGACGAGGGAGAGATGGCCCAAGTGGAGCGCGCCCATGGTGGGAACGAGGCCGAGGGTGCGGGCTTGCATGGGGATGGCGGCGCGGAGGTCGCGGCAGGCGGCGTGCATTTCAGCGGGGGTGCGGCAGATGAGCATAGACAGGTTCGAGGTTCGAGGTTCAAGGTTCGAGGGGGAAAGCGAAAGGCCCGGGGCTGAAGCCCCTTTGGTTTTGGATTGGTTTACCGTGGGAGACCCAAGGCTGAAGCCTTGGGCTACCAGCCCGCTGCTACTCCGAAGAAACGGTTTCGCCGCGGCTTCAGGCTTTGCGGGCGCGGGGGTGGGCGGCGGCGTCGGCGGACTGGACCTCGCGGGATAGGTGATAGCTTTCGGCGTCGGAGGGGAAGCGGTGGGCGGCGACATCGTCGCGGTATTGGGTGAGGGCTGAGGTGAAGAAGGCGGCGGCGTCGGCGTACTGGCGGGTGAATTTTGCGGCGGGGGAGAAGGTGAGGTTGAAGAGGTCGTGGAAGACGAGGATCTGGCCGTCGCAGTCGGGGCCAGCGCCGATGCCGATGGTGGGGACGGCGGCCTGGTGAGTGATGCGGGCGGCGAGCTCGCGGGGGATGCCTTCGAGCACGATGGCGACGGCGCCGGCGTCTTCGAGAGCGCGGGCGTCGGCGGCGAGACGGTCCATGGCGGCGAGGGTACGACCCTGGACGCGGTAGCCGCCCATGCTGTGGACGGATTGCGGGGTGAGGCCGATGTGACCGACGACGGGGATTTCTGCGGCTGTGAGTCTATGGACTAATTCCGCCCGCGAAGCGCCGCCCTCGATTTTTACGGCCTGGGCGCCGGCGTCCTTGATGAAGCGGAGGGCGTTGCGCGTGGCGTCGTCGATGGAGGCGTGGTAGGAGCCGTAGGGCATATCGGCGACGAGGAAGGCGCGGCGGAGGGCGCGGGCGACGGCGCGAGTGTGGTGGAGCATCTCGTCAAGGGTGACGGGGAGGGTGTTTTCGTAGCCGAGGACGACCATGCCGAGCGAGTCGCCGACCAGCACCATGTCGATGCCGGCTTCGTCGACCAGGCGCGCGGTGGGGTAGTCATACGCGGTGATAGCGGTGATGGGATGGCCGGCAAGTTTCTTTTGCAGGAGGGCGTCGGCGGTGACGCGGGGGACTGGTGGGCTGGATTGAGGCGACGCTCCGCGGGCGCGAAGTTGGGTAACGCTCATGGTTTTCTCCAGTGCCGCTCCGCCAAGGACCGTGCGGATGCAGCCCGAAACAGTCTTAGTATACGCGTGCGCGGGGGATGGGGCGGGGCTGCGGGAGTGGAGAGTCTGGGGAGAGGCGGACCCTCGGGGACTGAGGTCCGTGGCCAGCGAGAAATGCGACGGTGTGTGCTGGGCCACATACGAGTCCCCGCCGGGGCCCTGCTGAAAGAGATATGCTGTTGACGCTTGCCACGGCGGGGCGAGCTTCCTATAATCAGCATCATATGTGCCTCGCAACCGTGCGAGCGGCAAAGGCAGCGTCAACTAAGAAGAAGCGCGGAGCTGAGTAACCGTCTTGATCCCCCGGGACTCCCGGTGGCCAGTATTGAAAAAAAACAAAATGACTGAGGAGTCTTGCATGAAGAAGGTCGTCTTAGCCACTTTCCTGGCGTGTGCTGTTGCATCTTGTCTGCCACTCGCGTCCGCTCAGGCCGCCTCTTCCGGAGCGCAAGCTGCGCCTGCGCCTGCGCCTGTGGCTGCGCCTGCGCCTGCGGCTGCGGCTGCGCCTGCGGCGGATCCATGTGCCGTACCGCCGATGGCTGCTGCCGAATATGCGGTCTACACCAATGCGAATACGCAGACGGACCCGAAGGCCAAGGCCGGGGCCCTGGAGCAGTACCTCACGCAGTTCCCGCAGTCCGCGATGAAGGTGTTCACGCTCGAGACTCTCATGGCGTTGTACGGCAATCCCCCAATCAGCGACGCGGCGAAGACGCTGGATGCAGCAGACCGCCTGCTGCAGGTCGCTCCCAACGACCTTACGGCCTTGGCGGTGGAGGCGGGGATTCGGAAGGGCCAGGCGGATCCGATCACCGACGCCACGGCCAAGCAGGCCGGGTACGATTCGGCTGCCAGCTACGCGCAGAAGGGGCTGGCGGCAACCAAGCCGCAATGCACGCCCGACGCTGACTTCAACAAGCTGAAGGCCAATTATTATCCCACTTTTTACAGCATCGTTGGCTATGCCGCCTTCAGCAAGAAGGACACAGCGACCGCGATTGACGCTTACAAAAAGGAGCTCGCATTCGTTCCCCTGGATGCCACGAAGGCAGTCGGCCAGCCGCTGCAGGACACTTTCTACTTGGGCGAAGCGTACCGCTTTGCGACACCGCCGGACTACCTCAACTGCGCCTTCTACGAAAGCCGCGCGATTGCGTATGCGCCAGCCAATTTCCAGGCGATCATGGCGCCGACGGCCAAGTATTGCTACCACCAGTATCACGGTCGGAACGACGACCAGTATGCTCAGTTGGGCACCATTGCGGCGGCGAATCTGAATGCTCCGGCGGATCTGGGAACTACGATCAAGCCGGCGCCGACACCGGCGGACATTGTGAACCAGGTAATTGCGAGCACGCCTGACCTGAGCGTGCTGGCGCTGGTCGACAAGGAGTTCATCCTGCAGAACGGCACGCCGGACCAGGCTGCCAAGGTGTGGGGTCTGGTGAAGGGCAAGTCGTTCCAGTTCGACAATGTGCTGGTCATCGCATCCACGCCGACGCAGATCCAGGTCGCCATTTCAGAGGACGCGGTGCAGGGCAAGACCGCGGACTTCACGTTCAACCTGACGCCGCCGGAGAATATCCCCGAGCTGAAGGCGAGCGCGACGGCCGTGCAGAAGGCCGCCTACAACAAGAAGGTGGCGGCGGCGAAGAAGCTGGCGGACGATATTGCCGGGGCGACCCAGCCTGGCAAGAATGTGACCCTCACGGGCATGTACGATTCCTTCACCCCAAGTCCGATCATGATTACGATGAAGGACGGGGTGGTGGTGCTGCCGAAGGCGACTCCGGCGAAGCCTGCGCCCAAGCCCGCGGCGCGTCCGGCGGCGCGCAAGCCTGCGGCCCGGTAGGGAGCTTGTCACGCAATGCGAAGGCCCGGCCAAGCGTCGGGCCTTTGTGTTTTCAGCGAGAGGGTTTGACGCCGATGCTCTCACACATCTGTAAGCTAATGAAAACAAAGAATACTGTTACATGTTGTGGGATTTTGTGTTCAAATTGTGCTCAGTACCGAGAGAAGAGGCCCAATATGAACAACATACAAGCACAGCATTTGATGAGCACAACACAAGCAGAGTACGAACACAGCACACTAGAGCAGATCACCAGCACATCGGTAGATGTTGTGTGGGGTGCGAAATGACAGACTCTACTCCAGTTGTTGTCTTCGTTCGGCACTCGGATGATTGTGTATGGGATGGTCAGGAGAAAACCAAGAAGGAGTGTAAGTGTCGCAAGCATCTGCGCTGGCGGCAGGATGGAAAGCAGTATCGACGCAAAGCAAACACCCGATCATGGACGGAAGCCGAGAAGGCAAGAAAAGACATTGAAGATAAGATCAGTGGCAAGGATGGCGAGTTGCAAGCTGTCGAAAAGAAAGTCAAGCTGCTCTCGGACGCCATCGACCTGTTTCTGGTCAAGAAGAATGTTGAGGGAATAAGCCCGTCCGTTGTGAAGGGATATCAAAGACTGCTCAAGTCTCTTCAAGCGTTCTGCGATGCGCGTGAGGTTCTCACTGTCAACGGCGTCACGGATGAAATCATCATCAACTTCTGTGCGACGTGGAAACTGAAGTTCCCTTCGCGCAGTACCCGAGTGAATCGACGCGAACGTCTTCGCTCGTTCCTGGGGTTCTGCTATCAGAACGAATGGCTGCGACGAATCCCCATCATCCCAAAGGAAGTCAACAAAAAAGGCGAGTATGAGACAGAGACACAGCCGCTAACGGCAGCGGAGTATCAGCGACTCATTGACGCTGTATATGTCACCAATGGAGACCCACGCAGACAGACAACGGGCAAGGTTAGCGGACGCTGGCAGTACCGAGACGCAGCGAAGTTGCAACACGCCGTGTACGCGTACATTCAAACTCTGCGTTGGACGGGACTTTCACCCATCGACACAATGACTCTGCGTCGTGACGCTGTCACGTTCGACGCGGCCAAGAACATCTATCACGTCAGCACGAGTCGCAATAAGACAGGCGTCCCGGTCAAGATTCCTGTCAGCAAGCAAGTCGGCGACGATCTGCTCAAGGTCGAAGTCGGCTCCGCTGACTACTTCTTTTGGTCGGGTCAAGGCAAGCCTCTTGTCAGCAGCAGAAATTGGGGTAATCGCTACATCGCACCCGTGTTCAAAGCTGCTGGCGTGACGAGTGAAGGCAACATGCTCAGCTACAGACTGAGAGACACGTTCGCCGTTCATCTGCTGGAGCATGGGGCGAGCATGGAAGATGTTGCCCGTCTGCTGGGCAACTCCACACGTGTATGTGAAAAGCATTATGCGAAGTGGTCGAAACTGCGACAGGACAAAGTCGATGCGTTCGTTAGCACCACATTCGAACAAGCTCCGGTCGAGCGCAACCGACCGAGTCAATCGAGTCGTAACCCCAACAAAGAATAGGAGCAGGCGAATTCACCCGACACGGGGCGTTCGGTCTCCTATAGTGAACGCAACAACAGCAGCACTCAAAGGAGAACGACAATGGCAGCAACGAATCGAACAATCAGCAATCTACTCAGTCGCATCATGTACAACCATCGCGTCATGATGAACAACCCGTGCGAGACGTGTGGCAAGACTCACGCGACGTTCAAGGCTGCTCTGCTCTGCGGGGCTACCAAGGACGACCGTTTTCTAGACGCTGCGAACGCGCTCGTGTTGAACGCAGTGTCTGACGCACTCGCTGAGCGTGACAAACTCATTGCAGCAAGTGAGCCCGTCAAGCAGCCCAAGAAAGCAGCCGCTAAGAAAGCTGTCAAAAAAGCGGCGAAGAAAACAGCCAAGAAAACCGTCGCCTCTAAGTAAGCAGTAACCAAAATGCCAAGCCCGATATATGAGCTTGGCATTATGGCGGCAATTTGTTGTTGAGTTACTTGCGACGATTCGCCTGATGCTCTGCAATGTATCTCTCCACCGTCGCTTCGGGAATGCGTAGAATCCGCCGACCGGGTTTGTGCATCCTCTCTACACTGCCGATGTTTAGAACACCGGGCAGCCCAGCAAACTTTCTACGCACACTGGTAGCCGAGATGCCCAGACGAACTGCGACCTGACTAACACTTAGGAATTGGGCTTCTGTACTTTTCTTCATGGTGTTGTACGCAACTCGGAGCAAAAGGGAGACCACGCCCTTCGACGCGGTCTCCTAAATGCGGCTAGTTAGCGTCCTCGCTTTCCGTCTTCGACTGGTCCTCGGACTCGTTCTCCAACTCGTCCTCAGACGCCTCGTCCTTGGGAGCAAGTCTCAGAACCATGATGGATTTCTTGTCCTTGGAAAGTGAAACCTTCACAAGCTCCTTGAGAGTAGGGTGCGCCTTTTCAATGGCCTTCTTGAGGCTTGCTGCATACCCCTGCCTCTGTTCTTTAGTGGTGAGTTTCTCGGGAACAGAAAGCTCGAAGTCATAGCCAACCTCCAGCCCTGCGGCGGCCTTCACCTCACGGTCCCAATCAGTCTTAGTTCTGATGTTGTACTGTGCTTTGAGCGTGGTTTCGTCTGTTTTCTTTATCGTTATCTTCCGCTTACTCATCGAAGTTCTCCTGTTGCTTTCCTTGGGGCGAGTTGGGGCGAACCGACGCAAGGTCGCTTCCTTTGCGTCAGCCGATGACGCCGCAGCACAGAGGGGAACTACCGCTTTTACGCAGATATTGGCGCAATGAACGGCGTATTCCGCGCGAGTGTGCGAATACGACGTGAACGTGTGCGTTGATTTTCGTCAGACCAGATGGATGAAACACGGTCTGCCCGAGGATTTCTTAGCGTCCTTTATTCTGCGCGTTGCCATCGGCAGTGACGCCAGGGCGAGGGGCCCTTTTTGCTCTTTGCCTGTGCGAGTGTTCCCGAACTTTGACGACCTACCGAGCCCTTACAGCAGCGTTGCTGCGAAGTCAGCCGGCGTAAACCCCCCGCTAGTGGCAATTCTGTGGGGGCAAAGTCCACTTTCTTTTATTTAACGGATCCTATATGCGCGCCGGTGCAAAACTAGGCCACAGTGCGCCGTGTGAGCGGTGCTCTGCGGCGGAGTAAAAGTAGTCCACCGCCGGATCTTGGTTTCGTGAGCTATTGCCTTGATGGCATGGTTCATGGAAC
>Ga0224555_1002539_pt1 | contig 21033 bp, 18 predicted proteins | sample 714S23034metaG_FD_180687 | JGI IMG/M metagenome (GOLD analysis project Ga0224555, IMG submission 180687) | Peat soil microbial communities from Stordalen Mire, Sweden - 717 S2 30-34 | ecosystem: Environmental > Terrestrial > Soil > Wetlands > Peat | place: Sweden: Norrbotten County, Stordalen...
TTCGATGTCAGGCGGCCCAAAATGGAAAGGTTCGTCCAATATCTGCCGCCAGCTAACTTTTTCGGTTGCCTTTTCCTGTCCCAATCTTCATGGTGTTACCGGATAACAGGCATGACCGAATTCTTAAAAATGCACCCGGCTAAGGCGGAATTCAAAAGGCTGATCGAACTGATGGGATGGTCGCAAACAGAGGCGGGGCGGCGGCTGCGCAAGACGCCCAGCGCCATCAACCACTTGGTCAATCCCGGCCACCGCAACAAGCCGACTGCGACGATGATGGAGTTGCTCAAGGTCATCATTGCCAAAGAACGACCTGGGATCATTGACGGCCAGACCATTGAGGTGAAGGATGCTGTGAACGGAGCCAAGGCCGCGCAGTTCAGTTTGAGGGAAAGAGAGATAATCGAGGGCTTGCGAAAACTGTCGGTCAAGGAGCAGAAACTCGTGTATTCAGTGGTGGAGGCTCTGCTGCGGGTTTCTGATTTGAGGGGTGGGAAAACTAGGCAGTGATAGGCGACATTTGCCCAGCTTCAAAACCTCCTGCCAATGCGCCAATCTGCCTTTGGTTTCAAAAACATCTCCATCCTCCCGGCCTTGGCTACGGTCATCATCCGTGCCGCCCAGGATCTCAAGCCTGCCGTCCAGTCTTTTGACGAGTTTGGCTTCGCTGAAAACCGCCTGAAAGCAAACGAGAACGCGACGGCCAAATCTGATACTGCAATCTGATACTGTTTGCCCAAAAATGAGCCTTTTTGGGGTCAATTGGGGGGCCAATGCAAAATGTCGAACATGCCGATTTACCTCGTAAAGTCGAGTAGAGCGGAGGCGCGAACATGATTAGGCCAATGACTTCCAACGTATCCACCCTTTCGGGTATCGTGGCAAAAGGTCATCAGGCCATCCACTTCGTTTCCTCCGCCCCCTCTAAGATTCCGTACGGCGGGTTTTCCCCAGTACGGCTCCAAACAGGCTGTCAGCCGCGACCTTCGCTGCCCCTGCAACTTATACGCGGCCACAGTAGAGATCTCCTCCGCGCGCGTTTGTTCCGTAGTCGGACTTCCGTCCGGCGGCACTCGCGGCTTCTGACACCACACACCCATCCAGTGGCCCTTGGCTCCGCCGACGGTTATTCTGTCCGCCAGCCTCTTCGCTTACTATGGCCACATCCGAGCTTCTGCCGGCCACGACGGGTTTATGTTCTTATGCCCGCCGTTGCTCGACCCGCAGAAGGTCCCCACTTTTATCTGCCAGAGCTTGATGACGTGCCGCCGTCCTTACTCCGATGGTTCCAAGGAGGTTTAACGAATCCCCTCCTTGGTGTAGCCTTCGCCAACTCGGAAGAGGCTCGGCAACCATATGCTCCGCACACCAGACTACGTGCGGCGGATTTAACGAAGCTGCAACGTTCACTTACAGACCTCAAAATAAGCGGGGGATACGGGATGGAACACTGACGAGTTCAAATCCCTCAATTTGAGCGATTTTTACGGCGGCGGACGCTATCGGTCCCCTGGCCGCCGCCAGCCTAATCCGGAGGTGGCCGCCCGCACTTCCAGCCCCAGCCATGGGCGGAGATGGCGCAGGAAACCAGGGAGAGCTGTGTGAAGTCTTGGGAGGAAACCCACGCGGATAATGCGGCTGATACCGCGCCCAACCGAGTGTTCAGGCCGGGACGCTGTTCGGGAACAATGCACACTCATCTCCCTTTTTTCTCATGGCCACTGCTCTGGCGGCGATTTCACAGGTTTCCCCAGCGCCGCAGCAGATTCTGGCTCAATGGGCGGAAAGTCCCGGAAAATCCAACGCTTTCCCCGAAAGTGCTCGTCAAGGAATCGACGATTCTGAGGGAATTGAACCGGTCAGTCTTTTCCTGAAAGGACCCCCTTTATTTTGAGGTCTGACTTAATGCTGCGGCCCGTCATCTTGCTTGTCCCGCTCTGGACGGGACGTTTACGACCGAGCTTGCCTGCGCTGGATCGCTCCAAACGCAGGTCGGTTATGACTACAGAAACGTTCGTCTCGTCCCTGACCGGACTCTCACCGGCTGCTCTGTCATCCTTGTGGGCTGCACTCCGAGTGAATCCTGATGGGTCCAATTGGGGCAAAACCTGATCAAGCATTCCCAAAACAACCCATCCCGCTGTAGTGGCCGGTCTTCAAAGGCGAGCCGCAAGCTGCGTCCCTGTGGCGGGATGGTCGGATGGCCGTGGAACTCTTTGGGAAACGGCGTGGCGGTCACGTCCAAAATGGTGGCCATGAGGTCAATAATGTGGCCCGGTTGGCGGCGAAATTCGCCATGCGCCTTGATGGCCGCCGGCCAGTGGACAATCAACGGCGTGCAAATCCCGCCCTCGTAAGTCTCCGCTTTCCAGTAGCGGAAGGGAGTGTTGGCGGCGTTCGCCCACATCGGGCCGATGCTGCCGGCGGTGGTCTCCGGCCCGGGGGCAACGCCCTTCCTCTCCAATTCCGCGCCATACATGTTATGCCGTCCGTCCCGCGTTTCGGTTGGCCGGTCAAAGCCCCCGCTCCGCGGCTCCTCGGGACTGGCGCCGTTGTCGGATAGAAAAAAGAGGAGCGTGTTGTCCAGTTGCCCGTTTTCGCGGAGCGCGGCCAGAATTTTGCCAATGTCTTGATCCATCCGGTCCACCATCGCGGCGTGCGCCTTCATCCGGGAGGCCTGCCAGTCCTTGTCCGTGACGCCGGACCAAGGCGCTTCGAGCCTGGCCCGCGGAGTCAGCACGGCCTGGTCGGGCTGGAACAGGCCCATGACCACCTGCCGCCGGTAGCGTGCCGCGCGCATCGCATCCCAGCCCATCTTGTAAGTGTCCTTGTATTTGGCCAGTTCCTCCGGCCGGGACTGGATCGGCCAATGCGGCGAGGTAAAGGCGACGTAAAGAAAGAACGGTTTGTCCGCACGTTTGAAATCTTGCAGGCAGGCCGTAGCGTGCTCCGCGATGGCATCGGTCAGATAAAACCCCTTCGGCACGGAGGCCACGGCGTTGGTGCCGTCCACCAGGCTGAAGGGATCAAAATAGTTCGCCACCCCCCAATGATGCCGAAATAGCGCTCGAATCCACGGTTCAAGGGGTACGATGTCAAATCGGCGAACGTCTGGCGGATGACTTGGTTGTTGAGGTTCTTGAGATGGCCGGGCAGTTCCGTCGTGCGGGACAGGTGCCATTTGCCCGCCATCCCAGTCTGGTAACCGGCCGCCCTGAGCACCTCGGCGATGGTCGGTGTGTCGGCCCGAAGCTGCCCCTGGTAACCGGGCAAGTCCCCGTCGCGGAAGGTCATGCGCCCCACACCCGCCTGATGCGGATAAAGCCCCGTCAACAAAGAGGCGCGCGAGGGACAACAACGCGAGGTGTTGTGAAAGTCCGTGAAGCGCAACCCTTCCGCCGCCATCCGATCAAGGTTGGGCGTCTGGATTTCGCCGCCATAACAGCCCAGGTCTGAGAAACCGAGGTCATCCGCGAGAATGATGATGATGTTAGGCTTGACCCCCTGCGTTTCCGCCGCGGCGGCAACCAACCCGCAACAGAGGTCAACGAACGCGATAAAAACAAGCAAAGTTTTCATTTTCTTGGTCGCATGAATTTAACGTTAAGCAAAATGCCGCTGGATGTTTATTGCATGGTTCGGGTTCTGGCCAGAACTTCGGCCATATTTCCAGGCTTCAGGGCGCCCCTGCGCTTGAAAATTCCGAGGCCCTTCATCCTTTACTATAGTGTTGTTGGCGGGGGTGTTTCAGCAAAATGCCGCCCGTCGCGCCGGCGCAAAGCGGCCGATGCCCCATCTGATCCATCGGACCGGCAAAACTGGATGAGACGCAAGCAGGCCGTTGGCCTTGATTGACGGCACTTTGACCGCGCAGCCTCTTTGCCGCACAGCCTCGTGATTTATTGATTATCAGTTGCAGCAGGTAAAGGGAATCGAACCCTCGTTTCGGGTATAGTGGTTTTGAGTGGTGCAAAGTGGTTTATTTCACTCGTAAAAAGCATTTGACTTCGATTCGATTACTTGCACTACTTGCACTCGTTATGGCTTATCTTTATCGCAAGAGCCGTTCGCCGTTCTGGTATGTGGTTTATTTCGACGCCGACCAGAAGGAGCGCCACAGGTCCACAGGGCTGCGCGCCGATGATCCGAATGACACCGCCAAAGCAAAGGGCCTGCGAGCGGAGTTGGAATCAAAAGAACATCGCCGCGCTCCGGTCGCGAATTGGGGAAATTGGGACACTTGGGTGCCGAGTTTTCTTGAGCGGCACTGTGAAAGCCCTCTAACGCTTGAGCGCTACCTGGATGCCTGGAAGTGGCTCGCCTTCTGGCTCCAGAATCGGCGTTTTCACTCGCCGAGGGACATCACGTATCGCAATGCGCTTGAATATGTTGATTGGCGAACGTCGCACAAGAAAAAGACCGGGAGAACCGTCGGGCGGAACACAGCTATCATGGAACTAAAAGTTCTTGCGATGCTCATGGGTGAGGCCGTCCGCCTGGGGCATGCCGAAGCCAATCCGCTCGTCAGCCTCAAGTTGCGAAGGGACAAAGCTGCCAAGAAGCCGGAAATAACGGACGATGAAATCGTAGAAATTCGCGCCGCTCTCAAATCGGAACCAGAGTGGATGCAAATCGCATTTGAAACGGCACTCCATACCGGATGCCGACTTCGGGAGACGCGTCTTCCGATGAACTGCATTGATTTCAAGGAGGGCAAGATCACCTTTCCCTCACCCAAAGGCGGCGAGGACCAGGCATTTTCAATTCCGATGCCGTCAGCCTTACGACCAAGGTTGCAGGTGTTGCATCAGGAGAAACGGAAATTCACGCTGGAGTTTCCGTTTCAGCCATCGCGCCGTTGGCAACAGTTTTTCATTAAGATCAAAAAGCCTCAGTTCTGCTTTCACTGTCTGCGCGTCACTTTCGTCAACCGACTGCGCCGCGCCGGAGTTCCGCGAGAAGCGGCGATGAGATTGGTGAATCATTCTTCGGAGTTGATCCACCAAATTTACCAGCGCGAAAAGGTGGAAGATGTGGCTCAGTGGCGCGATGCAGTGAGTTTTCCGGCTGAAGCGCACGAACGATAGAGCGAGGCATTTCCGGGGAAGGCAAGGGTGGGAGGCGGTCGCCTTAAGCGTCGTTTGAATCTCAAAATGCAGTCGCCCGGTGACAAGTGTATCTGCAAAGCTAAGTGCTTTTGGTTCGCCTTTTTGGCGTTCGATATTTTTCTTCCCCAGGGCCTTCTTTCCTCGTAAAATCCGAAAAATTGCACGTCATGAAGTGCCCGCGTTGCCAGAGTCCACTGACGAAAGCGGGGAAAAACTGGGTTTGTCCCAAGCATGGGGAAATCTCCCCGGCCCCGCAGCACACGGTCACGTCGTCGCATCATTCGGTCTTTCATGTAATCGTGGAGATCGTCACCACGCTGGGCGCGGCGGCACTTCTTCTCGATCTTGTTGGGTTAATCGACCTTGGTTGGAATGAACCCGTCAGGCACACGGTCGAAGGGTCGCTCCACGTAGAAAAGGTATGGTCAGGTGCTTCGGTCTTTTTCGTATGGGTTGTCTTTAAGATCACAAAGATGGCCGAGGGTGCCGCGCTTGTTGGCATTCTCAGTCGCTGGATCATCGTCTCTGGACGGCAGTTTCAACGACGCACTTTGAACGTGCTTTATACTCTGCGACGGTTGGCTCCTTGGGCAATCGGGGCAACGTTGCTTTTCGGGGTCATTTCGTACGCGCTTCAGTCTCCGTTCACCCCCAACTGGATACCTGCCAATCAAGCCAAGATGGCCCGTCTCGCGACGAATTCTGATTATGAAATCGTGCGGCTTGCAGCAGTGAGGAAGATAACCGATCAAGGCTGGCTTGCCGAAGTAGCAATAAAGACGTGGGCTTCGGAAGTCAAATCGGCTGCGCTGGAGAATTTGACTGATCAGTGGTTGATCTATCAGGTAATCACAGACATTGAATCGCATTCGGGTCCTGATGATTTGAAGAAATTATCGGATCAAACACTACTAACGAAGCTCGCGACAACGCATTACAACGGATCGATACGGCGAGCGGCAGTGGAGCGACTGATCGAGCCGCGTGAACTTGCAAAAATCGCCACGCAGGACGAGGATGAAAGTGTGCGACTCGCGGCACTGAAGAAACTGAGCGATCAGGGTTTGCTGGCGAACATTGCGGTGAAGGATAAGTCGTATAAAGTTAGCGAGGCTGCGGCAGAGAAGATAACCAACTCCGCTTTGCTGAAATTCGTGGCGGAGAATGGGGGGTGGGAAGCCCAACGGGTTGTGGCAAGTAATCTAACCGATGAATTTGTTCTGGCAAAGCTTGCGACAGATGAGTCTAAAGATAAGTTCGCACGGCAGACAGCTGTGAGTAAACTGACCAATCAAGCCATACTCGCAAACTTGGCGATGGCGAAGGGGTATGAGGCCCGAGAGGTCGGGGAAGTCGCGGTGAAAAAACTAAGCGATCAGCAATTGTTAGAGAAGATTGCGATTGAAGATAGCGATTTCGATGATAGAGTCCAAGTGGCTGCAGCGGATGCCGTCTCTGATGAGGGTGTGCTGACCAGGATTGTGGCTGGGAGTAAGCGTTTCGATGTCAGGAAGGCCGCAGTGAATAAGCTTACCAATCAGGAAGTCTTGGCAAGGATCGCGATCGAAGATAAATCTGACGACGTTAGACTAGCCGCAGTTAAACGGATACGTGATCAGATTTTGTTGGAGCAGGTGGCTCGTCAGGATAAGGGGTGGGATATATGGCGAGCGGCGGTAGAGCGTTTAAGCGATCAAACCCTGCAAAAGGCGATAACTGCGTTGAAGGAGGGAGACTACTACAAGATACCTGCTTCCAAACACGGTAAGTTTTACAGAACTGTAACAGTGGGAGAGTCCAAATTACTGGGTGGGACCATCAAGTCAATTCAGTTTCGTGGAATGAGTATCCCGGTCGAGTGCCAGATTCCATAAAGCATTAAAAACATTACTGAAACAGCAGAAGGGTTCGCTTATTTAGAGTCCATCAACTGACCTGTGAAACAAAAACCTCGCTTTTCAGAGCTGAACAAGGTTCGCGTTGCCGGCGAAGAGTTCGGAGTTTTCGAGGGGTATGTGATTGCGTCGCTGTTCAAGGACGGCGCTGGATTTTCAAAATTTCTATTTCAGAAGATCCCCGAAAACCGGAAACATTCGACAACTGGATTCCGGAAGAATTTCTCGAACGGGTCCGGTAATAATCAAGGCTGGCCTCGGAAACCGCGTGCGACCTGCTCTCGCGTCAGGAACTGAGGGTCGCTTCGGCGCTTGAAAGCCTGTGTTAACATGGGACTGCTTTTAACTTCACATTGTTACCTCGCCAGCTAATCTTCTTTTGATGAGCACCTCGGCATTAAACGATGTCATTGCCATTTGAACGACAAGCTCCGCCGCCTGCTAGGTTTCTACGAAAAAACACTTCTGCCCGATCATGTCAAGCTGTTGAGCACGGTGGCCCTGTTTCGCGCTTCTGTGACAGAAGAGACCATACTGCGCCTGGCGCGAGGAATGTTCGGTTGTCGGCAATTTGAGAAAGCGAACGATGGCGAAATGAAAAAAGTTCACCTCGTTCCCTCGGCTGGTGCGGCTGAGTTGCCGAAAGGTATTGCATGTGCCGGCGGTAAAACGAGTCAAACGCGCGTCGCTTCGGCGGCGAGACCATTGGCGGTGTCGTAGCGGCGCTGGCGATCTTTCTCCAGGCACTTCATCACGATCCAGTCCAGATCACCCTTGAGCTGGTGCACCAGCTTGGAGGTGTCGGCGGAACGGCGCTTGGCTGTGGTGGTGAGTTGATCGGCCCCGAGTGTCGCCAGCCGCGTGCTGGGGCGTTGAGGTTCCTTCTCCCGGATCGTCTTGCGCATCGCGTCGATGCCTGAGGCCATCAGGTCCTTCGGATCAAACGGCGTACTCCCGGCCAGCAGTTCGTAGAGCAAAACGCCCAAGCTGTAGATGTCGCTGCGCGTGTCGATGTCCAGCCCGCTCATTGGCGAGTCTCTCCATGCAATTCTCGGCACTCCACCCCCGCGCGGGGGTGGCTCCGTTGAAGCGACGTTTGGCTTGGTGCTGATAGGCGGCCGTGCTTTCGGCACTCCACCCCCGCGCGGGGGTGGCTCCGTTGAAGCGTTTTGATCCTTGCCGCCCATTTGCCAGATAGCTTATCACTCCACCCCCGCGCGGGGGTGGCTCCGTTGAAGCGAGGTCGTTCGCGCGCCGGGCTTCCTGTTTGGCTGCTCACTCCACCCCCGCGCGGGGGTGGCTCCGTTGAAGCCAAGGTTCCTGTTCTGTTCCAGGATCATATCAGCCATGCACTCCACCCCCGCGCGGGGGTGGCTCCGTTGAAGCCATGTCCACCTCGTGGCAGATGCTGTTGAAGACGGCCCCACTCCACCCCCGCGCGGGGGTGGCTCCGTTGAAGCCTGCATTGGGCCGGTGATAAATTCATAAATCGAGTTACACTCCACCCCCGCGCGGGGGTGGCTCCGTTGAAGCATCCTCTTGCGTGGTGATCTGAAAATCGGCGCTGGCCAACCAACCCCCGCCTCCACCGTTCAAGGAAAGCGTCAAGTGCGCGGAGCAAAATCTATATTCGCGAGCCAAGCAACTGGTGGGCGACCGCGACCCGCGCGAGCATGAATTTTCCGTCCAGTTGCGGGCCTTTGACGCCGCCAAAAGCGGTAGTGCCGTCGGAGTCGGGGTAGTGATTGCCCTTTGCAGTGCGCTCTTACAAAAAGGAATTAAGGGAGGGCACGTCGTCGTTGGTGGATTAAACCTCGGTGGCTCAATTGACCCGATTCACAATGCAGTAAATGTCGTGGAACTCGCGGTCGAAAAGGGCGCGACTAGCATTGTCATTCCAATTGCGGCCCGTCGCCAGCTAAACGATCTCCCCGACGATCTCGCCATTAAGATCAACATTCAATACTACACCGACGTTCGGGAAGTCTTGCTGAAACTTTTGGAAACCTGATCCTGGGCTTTCACGGGTGCCAAATTGGCGAATCTTTCCAGTTGGCAGGGAAGCCCATCGAAGAAATTGGAATTTCAGGATAGCGAGCGAGGAGGTTTTCCCACCGCTGCCGCCATTGACTTTGTGGGGCAACTTGCCGTAGCAAAAAATGCAGGACTGTGAGCGCCCCAAATAGCCGGTCGTCTGTAATCGGAACGGGGTGATGCCATTGAGGGTGTTTGTTGGGCCTGGGTATTGTGGGTTTGATACCAAACCCCCGATTCCAAAGGCGTGCATGGTGCGCACACAGATTACGAATTTGGTTGAGCGTGGCCAGCCACGAAATAAGGACTGTATCGGCAACGCCATAGACTGCCGCCACCGACTGCTTCATCGGTGTTTCGATGCCGCGAAAGAGGGTGAAAAGATTGCCGAATGTCATCAATTCACACGCCATCCAGAGCGGCGGGTCCGTTTCAGACGTATATTTCGCGAAGAAGTGGCGGACAAAATCCTCCCGGCTCCGTCCAGCTTCCTCGCGAACACGTTGGAGAAGATTACGGTGATCATCCACATTCAGTCCCGGAAGCATGGCACGGTCGAGGTAGCCGAAGGGGCCGTATTTCAGCGCGTGTTGGCTGACGATTTGGGTGCGAACGGCGATCTCTACGCGCTCAATCGCGTCCAGCACGAGAAGCCTGAGTTGACGGTCGAAAGTATAGCGGAGCCAAACCATTTCGAGCGTGGTGCCGGGTTTAAGGGTGTCGTCCGGCTGCTGAAACGGATGCCAGTATGCACTAAGCCTGTAGTAGCTGACGGTTTCCAGCTTTTCGACGATGGCGTGCTTGTCTGGCGCGACAAGTCCCCGGTTCAGAAGTTGGTCGGCCTGATCGGAGACGGTGGTGGCTGGCTTGGTATATTTCACCTGGTTGCCGGTCCTTTCTGGAAAATAAAAAACCCACCAAGATTGCGCATGCTCCGAAGAGCAGAGGCGTGGCGGGTCTGCTGAATACACAATAGCGCGCCGGCCAAAAATGTCAACTGGGGAAATTTGAAGGAAAGAGGCTTGAGGAGCCGCGCCAAATGCAAATTGTTACGGTTGCTCGGCAAGAGCACCCGTTCGCTGCTTTGGCGTTGGGCTATGGAGCCAGGATTCACATTCACTCAAATCTCCGTGCATCCGTCCGTGGATGCAGGGCTGCGTGATGATGGACTGTATATCGCAAAGTTGCATCAAAAAACGGAGTGCCAAGAACCAGAGGCAACCGCCTGATTGATTGCATTGAACAAGCCGGGCGGATGAAGGGGGACAATCGATTTCCGGCAGAACGAGCGTCTTATTCTCACTCCGCACTTTGTGAGAATCGTTATAAGCTACTGGAAACAAGCAACTTTACGAGCCAGAACCCGAGAATTTCGTCGCAGTTATTCTCACTTTTATTCCCACTTTCCGAGCCTCGCGGACGCTGATTTATCGTAAGTCGTTGATACGCAAAGTGCTTAGTGAGAATGGAGCGGGTGAAGGGAATCGAACCCTCGTTTCGACGTATCCATTATTTTTCCTCTGCAATTCTCTGTTTTACGAGGTAAACGCTTGCGGACTTCGGCTCCATGAGCTACATTAAGCTACATTCGAGAGCGGGCGGAAAAAGCCGCTGTCGAGTCGAAAAAGTAACAGTCAAGCAGCAAGGAGTAAATAGAATAGATATGGCCTCGAAATATCCAAGAGCCAATTCGCCCTACTGGTGGATTAAATACAAGACGCCCGAAGGCGATTACCGTTGCGTGTCTTCCGGCCTGCGCCGCGACCACGTCAAAGAAACCCACAGCGCCGACCGCCTGGTCGAGAAATACGAGCGCGAGGAAAAGAAATCCAACGGCAACGGCGACCGGCAGGGTTCCGCCTTTGCCGAATGGGTTCCGGGCTTCCTCGACACCAATTACAATCGCCCGGAAACAGCCAAGACCTTTGAAGCCTACGGCTGGCGCTGGCACACCGTGCAGAAATTTCTGACCGCGCAGCAAATCAAGTATCCCCGGCAGATCACCTACGCCCACGCCTGGAAATACCTCGAATGGCGCAAATCGGGCGATGAAGGGGTCAAAGCGGCCAGCCACAACACCGCCCTGCATGAAGTGAAGTTCTTGAGCATGTTGATGACCCAGGCCGTGCGGCGCGGCTTTGCCGAGGGCAATCCTCTCCTGCATCCCGGCATTCAGAAGCACAAGCCCGCTGAAAAGCCCGCTATGACCGACGAAGAAATCGCCAAAATCCGGGCCGAGCTTGGCCGCTGGCCGGAATGGATGCGGACATGCTTTGAAATCGCCATTTACACCGGCTGCCGCCTAAGTGACACCAACGTTCCCTTGAAGGACGTTGACCTCGACGCCAAGACCATGACACTGGAAAAGCCCAAAGGCGGCGCGGAGCGGGCCTTTACCGTGCCCATCCGTGAGGAACTGGTTCCCCTCTTTACCCGGCTCAAGGCCGAGCGGGGCAACGACCAGACCGCTTATGACTTCGACGCCACCGGCAGCAAATGGGAGAAACCCTCAAAAATGTGGTGGCGCTTTTTCAAGCAGAATGACGAGTTGAACCTGCCGCATCTGACCTTTCATTGCACCCGCGTCACCTTTGTCACGCGCGGGGCCAAGCAGGGTGTGCCGCAGTCCAAAATGATGAAGCTGGTCAATCACGCCAGCGAGGAAATTCACCGCGTTTACCAACGCCTCGTCGTCGCCGACGTGCGCGAGGAATTGAACGCCATCAAATTTCCAGCAGCCGCTGCCCCCGTTCCCAATCCTTCGGGTGATGCCGGTACATCTCCCGCATCCGAAAAGAGGGGTGTGCGAAAATCCACTCGGAAATCTCAACCGGGTCCAGACGGCGGGGGCGAGGCTCCTTCGGATACATCGCCTTCTTGACCGCCAGGATGTAGCTGACCGAATAGCCAAGTTCCGAGGCGACCTCGCTCGCCGTGCAGTGCCGGTGCGACCCGCCCACTGGCGGCGCGGCATCCGCTTCGCCCGACCGTTCCGATCGGGGAGCGGGAACGCCTTGATGATGGCGTGCATGTTCCGTCTTGCTGGCGGGCCGGAAAAGCTCGCGATGATCGTTGAATCTGTACTTGGAGCCGTCCATAACGACTCAGATGTTTCCGGCAAACCATCAAACCCTTTGCATGGAAACTTCTCTCCTTTCTTCAAATTTAGCACAATTCCTGCTGCGATAAAAGCGCGGGTTCCACACCCGCCCATGCTGCAACGGACGCGCCTTTTACGTGCGAAAGAATAGCCTAACCGCCGGAAAAGGTTGTTCAGGGGGCGTTACATCTTTTTGGCCCAAAGTGTGGTATATTAAAAGTTTTACCAATGGCGCCAGGCTCCGGCAGACGCATTGTGTCAATACTATCGTTTTGGGTTCCCACCCGCCGCACCCGATTTTTAGTGTGGGCGGCAGCAGCCGCGCTAAACGGCGGCCAAGGCTCGGCCGGGCTTTGAGACAAAACTGGCGATGCAAGGCCGTCTCTATCGAGTTTTCTTGTTCTTTTTCGCCTCGGCTAAACGCTCACGGGCAGCTTCCAGATCGTCATTACCCTCGCAAAACTCAATCAGTAATTTTGCCAAAGCAATCAAGTGCTCCACCTGGAAACTAAGCGGACGACCGCGACGGCGGCACATTTCCTCAAGCTCTGCCCGTTGCTCATCGGACATGCGGATGTTGAACTGGCGGGTTTTCTTTGACACCTCGCAAACTTTGCCTGAACAAATTTTACGACTCAGGACAAAAGGGGCTTGACATTGGGATACATTGCTATACAAGCGTGAGCGATGACTATTCGCGCAAACCACTTGCCCAGAGCCAAGGGCCGCAGGCTATCGGTCAAAAATATCGCCCGACCTGCATTTGAGTTTTTTCAGGAGACATTCCAGCGTTTTCAAAGTCACATTTTGCTCGCCCATTTCCATCCGATGAAGCGATGACGACGAGATTCCCAATTTGCGGGCGAACGCAGAATAGCTCAAATTCCCGCGCTTCTTGCGCAGGAACAGGGCAAGTTTTCTTTGCCTCGACGCCGCCATGCCGCGAATCTGCCGTGGCATACTTCCCACATGTGGGAAATATCCCCCTTGACATCCCCGCAACCGCGGTCTTTACCTCCCCGCCACAGGGCGCAAAAATTGACTGCCGCAAGAAACCTTGCAAAAGACGGCTATCCGCCAGAGAAGCGCGAATTATGAAAATCGAGTCGCCATCCTACAGGCAGCACAGGAAGCCGGAGCGGGCAATGGCCGAAATCAGGCGAACGTTGCTGAGAAAGATTTCAACCCAAATCAATAGAGAGGGGTTGCCTGGTTCACCATTTGGACCATACCCCGACCGCACCGCAAAAATTGGCGAAGTCTTGCCAAGAAAAGCAAAGCTGATGCTGCTAAATCTCGCTTGCAAAACCTCCATGCCACCTAAACAATCTTAAGAAAAAGCGAAAGAAGCATGAAGGTGAAAAATCAAAATAAAGTAAACCAGTTTCCCGGCGCAGCGGCGCGGAATCGAAAGTTTTTTGATTGACTTAACCATCGAAACAAATGCCCCCATGAACACAAGCAAACCATTCCGCACGAATGTCGGATTTCTATTCAAAACCTTCCTCGTCGCCGCCTTTCTCTTTGGGGCTGTTCCCACGCGAGCGCAAATTTGGATTCCACGCCCGCCAAATCCCGAAAGCGGCAGCACCAACATAAATCCCGTTTTTGCAAACAGCCCTGCGGCGTTGGAAATCATTTCCAATTTGCTTGCTCAACCCGCGCCGCCGCTGAGTATTCCCGTCATCGCATCGAACGTAACCGGCCAACCCGGCACGTATTGGACTCTTGACGGGCAAGGCCCGCCGATGCCATTCAATCCGTTTGCTGATTTGCCGGTATATGAGATTAGCAGCAACAACTTTCTCATAGACGACAGAAGCGTAGATTATGGCGCCATCCAACCAATGGACGACTCGACGAACCTGCCTGCGCCGCTTACGAACAATGTTCTGACGTTCGATACAAATGGTCTTTGGATAGAGGTGCCTTCCAATTGCTGGGCCGTGTCAAACTATTTCACGGTCATTTTGCACAATACCGTCCAAGGTGAACAATATGATGTCCTGACAAAATTTGATCTCACCGATGCCTCTTGGGCGACTGCCTTGACGGTTACCGGGGCGGTTGGAAACGCCACTACCGCCCAAATACCGACAAATGGGTCGCCAACATTGTTCGTGTGGGCGCGTATCGCTCGCCCCTATTCCTTCTATGTAGCGCTTTCGCCAATCAGCCAGGAGTTTTTTGAAGGCGACACAGTTACTTTAACCGTTGACACGGGCGGCAACACGAATCTGACGTTTCAATGGTATTTTAATGGAGTTCCCCTTTCAGGGGCAACGAACAGCAGTTACACGATTTACGGTGCGCAAAGTTCGGATGCGGGCGACTACACGGTATTGGTTTCTGACGGAACAAATTCGTTCCTTACCGCTCCGGCTCATCTTACGGATGATGGGGGCACGGGCGGCAGCGGGTTTATTATGTTCTTAACCGGGCCACGGCAGGATTATACATTTCGGAGCGGCGTAACCTACGTTATCAGTCCTTATTATTTCGGTTCCAATGTCACGCTGTACGGAAAAACTGTCCTCGAAGCTGGAGCCGTGTTGAAATTCGATACCTACTCGACCAATGCCAGCCTTGTGGTTCTAGGCGACTTGGAATGCAAGGGACAGCCATATAATCCGTCAATCCTTACGAGCATTGACGATGATTTTTCCGGGAACACATTGGCGGGCTACGGCGTGAGCACCGGCTGGCCTCAACCCCCGGAGGTTGGCGCAGGGCCATATCTTGAACTTGCTTATGCGACAAATGTTTCAATTCAAAATCTCCGTGTTTGCTTTGCCGACCAAGGAATAACAACGCCATTGGCTACATCGCGGCTCGATATATGGAACTGCCAGTTCCTTCAATGTAACTATGGCGTCGTAAACCTGGTGCAGGGTGGGGTGGATAGCCTGCATAATGTCCTTTTTGCCGGGTGCGGAGCAGGTATTGGAGCTTCCACAAATTCAATCGCCATCGAGGGCGAGCAGGTCACCGCCAATGTGGGAGATTTATTCGTGGGCTATACCCCGGCAAACCGGATTTCGCTGACTAACAGTATTATTTTCGGAGAATCGTCGTTTGCCAATTTGTCAACGAGCCACGTCGTGTTTAACCCAGGCGCGACCAATTTTCAGACTGAGGGTTTTGCAAACTATTATCTGGCAGCTAATAGTCCGTTGCACAATTCAGGAACCGCAAGCATTAGCCCACGTCTCCAAACAGAATTGAGAACGAAAAGCACGTTTGCGCCTGTGGAATTTCCGGCGTTTTTCGAGATCACAGGCCCCATGACGTTATCGCCACAAGTGCCTCGCTATTCAGGCGGTCCTCCGGACTACGGTTATTATTACGATTCTTTGGATTACGCCGTAGCAAACCTGATCTTGGCCGATGCCAGTGTTAACATCCTGCCGGGCACTGCCATCGCTGTCGAGAATCAATACCTTCCTGATCTTGGCAACTTTGGTCTATGGACGACAATTGGCTTTGACGTATTGCAAGGCTCATCTGTTTACAGTCACGGCACCCCTAATAAGCCGACTATTTTCACGGCAGAAAAACAGGTGCAGGAGTCGCCTGACCCCTACTTTTCCAACTTCCAGCAAAGCTTGTTGGGAGGTGAGTTTGATGCGCTTTGGTTCGATGCCATTTCATTCGTTCCAGATTACCAGGACGACGGAACCGGCGCATCCCCGCCCATTTTCGATTTTCAGTTTTGCCAGTTTTATATGCCGCCCAACGACTACCACGTATGGTCTGGCGCGGATGATGAGTTTCAACTGTACTATACAGGTGAGGCATGGGAGGCGTCCTTTGATTCGTCGGTGTATTTGACCCTAAAAGATTGCGCTCTTTATGGGGGAAGAATCAATCTTGGCAATCCCGACATCTATGCGCTCCCTGACACCCAAATTTATCCGGCGGGCTCGGTTTCACTATTTGACAACACATTCAACGATACGTCGGTCAACCTTGACCCAACGTTTTACGAATATGGAGTTGATACAAGCGGCCTGAACGTTGATCTTTCATTCCAAGCCAATAATAATCTTTTCCGGCGCAGTCCGGTCATTCATTTGGAGCCGATTCCTGCATCCGCAGGAAACTGGACATTCGAGAATAACCTTTTCGATAAATGCGGTTTTCTTCAAAGCGTGGAAGGTTCGGCTGGATCAATTGACTACGGTTACAACGCGGACTATCTGCTTAGTGTCGGCGAATTGGGCGATCTCAATTACAGATTTGCATTTAATAGCACGAACCGGCTAGTCACCACAACTACAGGGGATGGCTTCACGGATGGCACCGGCGAGATAACATTGAGCCAAGTCCCGCCATATGAAGCCGGGCCATTCGGCAACTACTACCTTCCAACAAGTACGCCGTTACATCAAGCTGGGAGCCGGACTGCGGATTTAGCGGGTTTATGCCAATACACCACCCGACTCGACCAGACCAAAGAGGTAGCGGGACAAACGGTGGATATTGGAGCACATTATGTCACTGCGACCAACGGTAGCATTGGCTGGTTTCCAAGTGATTACGATCACGATGGAATCCCGGATTACGTCGAAGACAGCAGCGGGACAGGGGCAACAGGCGATGCAGCGGTGGCTTTAGGAGAAACCGACTGGAAGAATCCTAGAACCGATGGCGTAAGTTATGACCCAAGTAACGCCGTATATCTGAACATAGATTTGGCTGGCGTTGGAATTGTTGGCCGACTCGCCACAAATTTGAGCCTCAATCCCATTATACCGTACAATCCGCTGACTCTCACGCAGGTCATAACCGGTCAAGAGCCAACTAATGTAACGTTTCGAATCCCGATCCCTTATGAATTAGTTGACACAGCTTCCTCGAATCGGGCCGCCACTCTCACTGTATTGCTTGATGGCTCGCCCGTATCCGTCGCTTGTCAACCAGACGACAGCGGACTGTGCTTAGTGACATGGGACACGATGTTTAACTCTCCGGGGTTTCACACTCTCCAGGCAAGATTTGATTTAAGTATTATTCTGAATGACGCCCCCGCTCCCGATCCAACTGTTATTACAGCGATAGGGCCGTTGATCGCGTTTACCAGTCAAAATGCCTTGCAGTTTGACCCGTTCTATTCTCAATACAGCGGTTCCGATGGTGCTATCTTGTATGCAACAACTCCAACGTGCCAGGACGCCACCTATACGATCGAACTACAAACCACTAATGGCGATCATATCAAAACCATCTCAGGAACCACGACCACCGGTGAAATCAGTGAACCTTGGGATCTAACGGATGACAACGGGAATGCGGTCACTAACGATTCGCTAAACGCAATTTTCAATGTCACACTGCTCGATCCTGGTTCGTACGCCTATACACTCAACCTCAACCGAGTCCAAGATTTATATGAGCCGGCCGATGGCAATTTTACTATAGCCTACACATGTGATCACAGTGCCGATCAATCTGATCTTCATGACTGCCTTCAACTGACTGTGGTCGATCAGTTAATTGGAACATGTAATGTGACGTTTTGTTACGATCACCCTTACGGCTCTACTTTTAACACATGGAGTGATCTTGGAACAAGTGTCGGCAATCCTGGGCATCTGGCAACTCAAACTGACTCCGATGCATTATTAGGAAATCTTGAAAATACAAATATTTTCAGCCCGTTGACGAAGAACTTTTATTTCTTTGGACACGGCAGTCAGAATAATCTTGGAACAATGGCAGGGGATGACACTGTTCATTTTTATGCACGCGAAGTTGCCTATGGCCTAGGAAATCAGTTATTTGCATATGGTGGACCGCATCTCGACCCAGGAAAACGTCGTGCCGGACAGGCCTATCGCTTAGTTTTCCTCGACGGTTGCTGCACGGCGATGGATCCTGAATGGGCGCACGCCTTTGGAATCTACGACCGTATTACTACTAAACAACTGGCTAATTGGCCTGATCAGGTTCAAGCATTTGTTGGATGGACGGGGGAAAAGAAAACTCCGGGTAATGGGAATAAGTTTGATATGGCGAATTGTTATAGCGTCTTCTGGTCTGCGTGGCAGAGCGGGCTGCCATTAGACAGATGCATTTGGTATGCGTCACAAGATCACCCTCCAGCCCCCCTTAATTTTGAGGACTTGTCCGCATATAATCTAGGCCCTCACTATCAATTTTGGAGCGTTTCCGCCATGAAGCAAAATGGCATGACCTATGCGCTGGGTAGCCCGCGCATCAGAATTTATGGGTATGCGGGAATGACCAGAACCGGCTATCAACCCGGTTATGACAATTCTGTATTTTACAGGTGAGTCCAACCATGAAAAACACAAGGCATCTATTTTTTACTGTGTTGGCACTTGCCCTCTGCGGATGCTCTGATGGCACACAAATACCTACAAAGTTTGTCCAGCGGCTTTCCTCAACCGAACGGCTTGTAGTTACGAATCGTTACTATGCTTTTGGAGCGACCATCACAGGAACAAATGTTAACAGCCTTATCATTGCCATCAAATCGTCTAAGGCAAAAAAGTGGGGAGCAGGCATGGATTGGGGGTCTCCTTCCGTCTGTAACCTGGAGTTTTACGCAGGGACGAACCACTTGATCAGCATCCCTGCAGAACACGGAGTATTTAAGCTGGACGGAGTTGAGTATAACGATGGTTCAGGAGTTCTGGAGGCATTCTGCAGAAAAGCCACAGGGGATTCCCCGGCCAGAAAATGAAGATGAAAAGACAAGTTCTTATTGCAGTTTCAGCCCTGTGCCTGCTTTTTGGATTGCCGGGAACCGCATGGCCTCAAAACACCAACCATTCTGAGTCCCAACTAACGGAAAAGGCTGGCGCAATGGATAAACTGCGGGAATTGACCTATGTTCCGCCAGCATATCGTACAGAAGTCGTTCACAAGATCATCGAGGAAGCCAATGAGGTCGCCCAAGAATTACACTTGCCTGAAAGTCTGCCGATTGCGGAATCCTCCATAACCGCGGAATATATTCCTCCGCCAAAACTTGCCGGGAGACTGAACGCACTTGGAAACATCACCACTAGCAATTACACCTACTACATTTCGGCAAGCAACAAGTTTTCCTATCTTGTGAAGACAGATGCGGACAAGGACTATCCGATGTTGCGCCAGCAATATCGCTGGCCGATAAGCCGAATGGATACGAACCTTGCTTATCAGTTAGCAATCCAATGGTTGTCCGAACTGTCGATTGACGTTCATGCGTTGACGAATGCGTGCCGAACGCACGTCACTGCCATGATGGTGGAAGGTGGACGGAATTTTGTTCCACTGTATTGGGTGTACTGGCAGCGACCGGAAGAAGAAGGTCAAAGAAACGCGGCTTTGGTTGAATTATTCGAGCCGACAAAGACAATCCGACAACTGCGGGTGGAGGACCCTCAGTATATATTGCGAAAACCTGTCACGGTCACGAACGTGGATTTCTCGCCGCCGCCAACTCAACCACAAACCGCGAGCCTTTCTGTTTGGCCTCATGGCGTGCTGTCGGAGCATAACCCATCCGATTATGCTCATGTCGGAACGCAACTCCGGCGTTTTAAAAAGGCGCAGGCGAACGATTTAAACGACCCATATCATGCGCTGGCCATCGGACTACTATTGGACCAAATGAACAAATTGGCCGAAGAATTGAGTTTGCCAGAAAAATTGCCGATTACCAAAAACGATATTGTTGGAGTCGCGTTGACCCCGCCAATGGCGGCGAAAGAAAGCAAATCCCTCGGAAGCCTTTCGACAGCTAAATATAAGTATTCATTCTGCCTCGACGACAAATTCTCCGCGCTTGAACCGAATTTCTCGAAAACAACAAATGATTATCAACGACTTACAACGAATTACCTTTGGCCAATTTCAAGACAAAACACAAATGCCGCCTTTGATCTCGCAACGAATTTTTTAACTTCGGCATCGGTAAATGTCCAAGCACTGAACCACGATTGCAGTATCGAGGTTCGTTCCTTTACCCAAAATTCCCGTTCATTCGTACCGCTTTATTGGGTCACTTGGCGGCAAGAACATGAAATCGTCGCGCTCGTAGAAGTGTTTGAGCCGACTAAAACACTGCGCCGACTGCGTGTGGAAAGACCCAAGTACATAAGCGGGAATCCAGTGGACGTGGCAAATCTCATTCCTCTTATGGAAAGGACGAACGCGGTCGCGCGAACGGCCCGCCCATAAATTTCCGTGCCGTCTCAACTCTTTACTCCGGTTCGCCTGATTCAATTTCAGATTTCCGCTCGATCAATGGCTCTCGCTGCGGGTCGAATCCTTTGACCAGCAGTTGCAAATCCCTACCCAAAGGCGTGATTTCGATGCGCTCGATAAATGGCGATTCCTCCGGGACTTCGTCGTATTTGGCATCATTCTCCTGAATATAGTTGACCTTGTGCTCCGTGAGCGCGGCGTAAAGCTCCGCCAAGTTGCGCCCCTCGATGCGAACCTCGCAGGCGGAGAACGTCAGCACCAGGGCGACGGACGGGTCATATTGAATCATCTCCAAGTACGAATAGGGCATGGCGACCGCATCCCGCGTGACGGCGCGAATGTCCAGCATCATGGGCGATTCGTGGGTTTCTTCCAATTCATAGCATTTAGTTGTGCGATGCGGGAATACTTTGTTTTCTCTCATTTTCATAAACTCATTCCGTAATAGTTTTTCTGTTTGATTTCGGGCGGGACAATCTTCTGTTTCTGGACGGGCGCGACTTTCTCCACCGGCGCGATCTTCTCTTTGTTGGCAACCTTTTCATTTTTGTAACTGGTCAGGTCTCAGGGTCCAGCGTGAGGTGCTGAGGGGATGAAGGGCGCACCGTTGACGGCGCTTTGGAGCGCCAGCCAAAGGTTCCGCCCTTGTTTGCGACAGGTGCTCAGGTAACTGCGG
>Ga0224555_1002540_pt1 | contig 21033 bp, 21 predicted proteins | sample 714S23034metaG_FD_180687 | JGI IMG/M metagenome (GOLD analysis project Ga0224555, IMG submission 180687) | Peat soil microbial communities from Stordalen Mire, Sweden - 717 S2 30-34 | ecosystem: Environmental > Terrestrial > Soil > Wetlands > Peat | place: Sweden: Norrbotten County, Stordalen...
AGTAGTACGTGCCGAAGGCAAAGAGCCGAAGGATAACCCGCGTGTGGTGATCACGAATATGCGGCAGAGTCCGCAATGGCTCTACGAAAAGGTTTACTGCCAGCGCGGCGAAATCGAGAACCGGATCTCGAATCCGCTGCTGCGCCGCGATCAAATGCAATCAGACTGCGCAGTAACCTACAGCCGAGCAAGATCTCGCCGCCGCTGCCGCTTTCCGCAATCTTGCACCGAGCAAAACGCTGATCGAGACGCGTTCATGAATGATCCAGGCTAGACCAGGTGCTGAGCGCAACCCGACTTTAGCGCCCCATCCCAGCTTGCAAAAGTACAAAAAATTGGAGAAGTCGTCGAAAGCAGCACCGTTATCGATGATCTCGACATGAGTGTTTCTATCGTCGACCGCGTTGGCCTCGACAACAACCAGAGTCGCCCCCGCGCGCCGGGCGCTGTGGAGCAGTTCAACAAAGACCTGTGATGTGCTATCGCTGAGCACTCCATCCGTCCCGACCTGCGCCTGAACTTGCATGGTGTTTCCTCCAATACCACAACGGGTACTCGGGCGATGTGCCGTCTGAGTATTCCTGGGCTAGATTTGAGTCGACCGAACTAGCGCCGCCCTGAGCTGTGAGTTGTGCCGCTGGCCGCCCGCCCCGCCGAGCTGTAGCTTCCGGTACCGCGTCCTGCCGCGCCGTTAACAGCTGCGTGCCGTTGTGCCGTATCCTTCTCTGCGGGCTGCCGTGCTTCCTATCCGCCGTAGCTGCTGCCGCGGACGTATTCGCCGTATCCGCGATGACCGCCGCCCCATCCGAGGCCGTACCAAGGACCGGCTCCAATGAAGACGCCGCCGTTAAACCAACCCGCGCCGTAATACCCATAGGGAGCGCATGCGTAGGGATAGTTGGCAAAATAGCCCCACGGACAGACCGGAGGACCGTAGGTTCCGGGAACGACAACGACAGCACGGCCAAAGCCAACGACGACCTGGGCGCGGACCATGGGCGTGCAGAGCAGCACGAGGATCGCGAACAGTGTGATGAAACAGGATTTTCGCATGAGGGTTCTTTCCTTTGAGATTGAAGAGGTTTACTGCTTGAGTGAGGTTTAAGGGTGTGGACTGCGCGGCTGATTTTCTCCGCTTAGGGGCATTTTGCGTACATTGTCCGCAGACGCCAAAAAGCACCAGAGATCCGCGCAAACAGCGAGGTTCCGGCGCTTTATCGCGCACTATTCGTGCAACGAATTCGTTTCATTTTGAAAATTTCTCCACCGAAACACTTGACGCAGAAACGCTATCTGAGTGTTAATAGAGAAGTCGAGAGGCCTACCGCCAAGGGACGGCAGAGAACGGAGAGTCAGAAATGACAAACCGCTGCCAGGCAGGCGGAAGGTGAGGCCAGGGTTGCCAGATTGCGACATTGGATCTGGCCTTTGGAACCGAACAGGTGGGTAACGCTCACTTGGAGTCTGGTACTTGTACCGGGCGTGGATGCCAAGTCTCTTTTGCTAAGGGTGGTTCGGCTCTACAGAGTGGCAGAATCTCCTGCCAGGTTGGTACGGAAGAAAGCGGCCTGGTTCAAAATAGCGCCCCCAGCACACACAGACAAACCCAGCACAGGAAAGGGCACCGAGAAATCGGCGCCCTTTCCGTTTGTTCCACCAACAACCTACGAGGTCAGCTCTCAGCTAGGCAAGCACGCACTCTGAGTCTTCTGTCTCGACATGCTCGAACAGAAAGCGGTCTTCGATGTCGGCCAACTTTGCCAACTGCATTTGGATCTGTCCTTGGTGGGAACCTCCCATTTCACGGTCCCAGAACAAATCCCGATTGAGCGCCTGGCGCTTCTTTCGAATCTTCTTTAAATCCACAAAGCACCTCCGTGTTCTGGTTTTGGTTTGGCCACGAGGTTGCCCCCGTGGCTTGTGTTGTTGTTCGCGGCCGCCTACTACAGGCAGTCGTATCTGAAGTGCGGGTCAGTCTAGGCCGCCAGTGTGGCGGAGGCTGCCGACAAGCGAGCAACCATCGGCCCAGGAGACGTCACGGTCGCGGTCGATACGCTGTCATCGTCACAAATGGCGCCATACATTTTGACGGGCCGATCCTGCTTGAACGACCTGCGGTTGGCCATGTTGCAGTGCTCGACCAGCTGGGGCACGAACTTGTCGATTTCGGCGCGAGAGAGGTCGAAATCCCGGTTGTCCACGATCAGCGTGAAGACAGATTGGGCCTTGTTGTCCCAGATGTAGATGCCGCCGCTGTTGTCTTCGCCCGGGACCGAGACGGCCGCCACGAAGCCGGTGCGCGTTTCTTCCAAGCGCTCGACCCGGCCGCCGCAGTCGCTGATGAACTTCGCCATCGCCTTGATGGTGGAGGTGCCGCGCAGAGAATACAGAAAAGACAGTTGAATCTTCATTTTTCTCTCCATGTCCGGCAAAATAGCCGGCGTGATTGTCAGGCAGAGCGGGTGTTGCCACGCAGCTCGACAAGCGAGCTTCCTCTGGCGCCAGATTGTTGATGGATTTCACCGGACCGTTGGCCAAGCGAAGTGATTCAGAATGGATGAATTATCGAACTGTCTTCCAGCCGCGCGAAACGGACTGGTTGTTGGCGGGCAGTTCCTTGCTGAAGCAGGAGCGATAGAAGGCGATGACGGAAACGATCCATCCGAGAATGATGGCGATCATAAGCAGATTGAAAATGCCATCGAGAGCGCGAACGATCAACATGTAGACCGCAGTTCCGGCTATGCCCAGCCCGAATGCAAGCAGAAAGAAGAAGGCCAATTTCCAAAGTGCATCTTCAATGGCCTGAGATTTTGTGACAATCATCGAATTTTCTCCGGAACACAAACGCGTGTTGGCCCGCAAGAGGACTTCTTGCAGGCCAACATTTGAGGATGAGAAGACGGGAACGATCGCCAGAATGGCAAATCGCAAATCGGCCAGATTGGCCTTCAGGGTTGGCTGAAGAGATTTCCGGATCTACGGCAAAGCTGGTTCAACGCCGGCTTTGTAGCCCGTTACACCAATTTCCAGGCCCGCTGGCCCAGTGCCGAGGGTACTGCTATCGAATTCGATTCGCATTGCTGACTCCTTCCAAAAACGAAGCAGGCCGCTCAACATGATGTCGAGCGGCCTGGCTGAAGCAATCGCAAGCAAGCGACCGCGCTGGGGCTAGAAGTTGAGCTTTTCTGGAGAGAACGATGCGCTTTCCAGATCGCCCGCGAAAGCAGCGACGAGGTGTTCGGGCCTCATGAACGCATTCGCGGCCCCGATGATCTGCTCTGCGGTTACTGCTTCAATCTCCTCCCGAATCTGCTCGGGGCTGACAGAGCGGCCGAGGGTGAGGTATTGGCTGGCCAGCGTGTCGACGCGGGCTGAACTGGTTTCATGCGACAGAATCTGGTTGTTGACGATCTGCGCTTTGATGCGTCGCATCTCCTCATCGGAGAACCGTGTACTTTTCACACGGTTGCATTCCTGAAGGATGATGTTTACGACCTCCTTCACGTTTTCGGTGGAGGTGCTGGCTTCCACTACGAACTGCCCGACCTGCGAAAACGGTCGATATTCTGCAAAGGCGTCGTAGACCAATCCTCGTTGAGTTCGAAGCGCGCGAAAGAGTCGCGACCCGGGCCCGGCGCCCAAGAGTCCGCCAAGCATTCGACAGGTGAAGTATTGCGGGTTTGACGCCGGAACCGCCGGCCAGCCGATCATAATCTGCACCTGCCTGGTCGGTTTTTGGATCAACCTGACGCCCGGCAGTGCCTTTGGCGTTGCACCACGAGGAATCTCGCTACCGGGGAGAGCTGTCCCGAGATGAGCGGCGGCGATTCCTGCAATTTCCTCATGTCGGAGGTTGCCGGCGGCGGCCAGAACCATGTTTTTGCCGACGAAATGCGTATCGGCGAACGAGCGCAGGGTCTCGGAGGTGAACGAAGCCAGCGTTTCCGGCCTACCTGCCACTGGCAGGGAGAACGGGTGGTTGTTCCAAAGCGATGCGTAGAAGGCATTCTGCACATCGTAAGTGGGCTCCGCCTGGCTCGCCATGATTTCTTCAAGAATGACGCCGCGCGCGCGGTCGATAGCCTCTGACGCAAAGGTTGGGTTGAGAATGAGGTCTGAGAGGAGGGCAAGCGACTGTTTAGCTCGAGTGTCGATCGCTGTGGAGTAGAAGGCCGTCGTTTCCAGCCCGGTAAAGGCATTGACGAACCCGCCCTCGGCTTCACTGTCGAAAGAGATCTGCTCTGCTGAGCGGGAAGTTGTTCCATCGAAAACCGCGTGCTCGACAAAGTGGGAAAGTCCGCTATGGCTGGGCGCGTCATCGCCTGCGCCCGTTTTCAACCAAATGCCCATCGAGATAGAGCGAACATGCTCCATGCGCTCTGTGAGCACAGTCAAGCCATTAGGGAGAGATAGTTTTGAAATATCATTGGTAAACACGTCGGCCTCCGCATCTAAAGTGGATGCAATCAAAATGCGCTTTAGCGCACACTTTCAAAAGTCGTGGTTAGCTAAGAGCCTAAGCGCAACTGCTTGCGGTTAAGGCAGGCGAATTTTGAATACTCGGACACGCTGCTAGCGCGAACCTGTAGCAAGCAACTGATTGCGACAGGTTCGCACTGGGTTGTAGGTGATGAGCGGGCGCTTACGCGGCCCGCTCAGAATCGGACGCTTCGTTCTCCTTGTCTTTGGAGTCGTCCTTGGGCTTTGCGGGTTGGGACCGCGAAAGGTTGACCGCTGCGTTCTTGTCTTGATCGATTTCCTCGCCGCAGCCGGCGCAGATGAAGTTGATGTCTTCGGTGCCGACGTTGAGAGTTCCACAGGCGTAGTGGATGCGTGAGGTGTTTGATGCCTCGCACTCCTGCACGATGATTCCCTCTTTTCCGGCAACCTGCTTCAGCGTGATGATGAACTTGGCCAGGCCCACGAACTGGCGGTATTTCTGACTGGCCTTCAGGGCTTCTGATGCGTTATTGTCCTTGACTCCCGCCACCTGTGCCATGAAATTGCTCTCAATGCGCAAACAGTTGATTCCCTGCCGCTTGAGGTAAGCGCAAATGTCGTAGGCGACCGCGTGATGTTCGTTGTCCATCCGTTTGGTCATCCGGTCGCAGTACTTGGAAAAGAGGATGCCAAGTTCGGCGTCCTTCTTGTTCCACGCACGCAGAATGGATTCTGCTTTTGGATCCCCGTACAGGGTGAATTGTTCCTTCTTCTCCCCGTTGTCGACAGGCTCCACCATCATCTTGCAGAGCCCTTTGCGTCCGACCTTCGGCCACCAGGTCGGGGTTTCCTCGCCAAGATGCTCGGCGAGTTTGGATTTGGTTTCATTAAGCATGTCCGACCGGCGCTTGGCCAGGATCGCCCGCATATTGAACGCCGTGGGCAACGGATCGTCCTTATCCCAATCTGGCAACAGCGTGTTGATGTTCCGGACATCCCAGCGAGTGGCGCCGAAGTCGATATTGAAGGGCCGGTGATTCTCGGTCCCAGAAGGCGGAGTGGTGAGGTTGAACCGCAATTCCCGGAACGTCTCCTTTTTGTCTTCGTAGAGCACTCCAAACCGAAGGCTGTTGCCGGGCATCATCCTCCAGCCGATGTCCAGACCTGCCGACTTGACATTGGGTTGTTCGGGGAGGGGGTTGGACTGCGCTTCAACCAGGAGGCTGAGCTGCAGCTTGCCATTCTTCTCAATCAGGCTCCACTTCTTCAAGTGGGCGCCCTCCGGAAATTTGCGATGTTGAAGGACTGCAAAAGCAAACCGCCACCGTTCGCCAGTCTCGCCCCTCATATCGATGACCGCCTGGCGGATGCACCGCTGAGTCCGTCGTGGTGATTCCATCTTGGGGTGACCAGTTTTCTTCGGATCGAGCGGCGGGCCAAAAGTCAGACACCTGACGGTCTTCCCTTCCTCCAGGTCGGAAGCGTCTACTCCGGCCTCGTTAAAGTAGTACTCGATTCCCCAATCCTCGTACCGCGGCATGTCCGGGTACTTGATATAGGGCCAGCCGTCGGTAAAGGCACACGCGCGCGTGCGACGCGCCTTGAGAACCGCCTCGAACCTCTTGGTAATCGGAGCCTGCTCCCAGCTCCGCAATTCCACCGTTGTCTTGTCATCCTTGTTCAGGTGGACGTGCTTTGCCTCGTAAGCAGCGATGGCGGCAAAGTCCCGCTGGAATTCGTTGATGGGCGTGTAGTTGGCAGGGTACTTGTCTGCGAAGGCCAAGACCTGATCGAGAAGCCCTTCGGGAACCGGCTTCTCCTCTTCAATGCGATGGCGCAGTTCTCCAATAAAGCGCCACATTGCGTCGTTGGAGGGAAACTCTCCCTTCAGCTTCTTGGGGTGCTTCATCTTGAGCTTGGCCTGCTTGCGACCGAGGCTGTCGTTCATTTTATCGATGGCTGGCAAAATCACATCCGCGACGAGCGCCTTCAACTCCTCCTCCGGCACGGTCGCGCACGCTCTTTTAGCTTCCCGGCACAGCCACGCCAGCTTGTTCCAGAAGGCGCGCTGCCGAGCGACAGAGTCTTTGATCCATTCCGGTAGTTTGCGGTCTGTCTCGACTCCTTGGTGTGTGAAATACGCTCGAAAATTCCAGATCTTCGGCGCCCAACCATCCGCAGCCGAATATCTGCTGGGAGTTTTGGCCAAACCGGCCGCCCGCCACACTCCTGCTTTCTCGTCGAAGAGAAGGATGGTGCTTCCTACGCGCACCTTCTTTTCCCGGATATTGCCGTCGGCGCCAACAAGTCTCGCATCGAGGACCATCTTGTTTGTAGGGGTGAAACCAGCAGGCAGGGGGACGGCGGAAAACTTGCCGATCGCCACCGTCTCCTTTGTGAACACCCAGGTCCCGTGAGTGAACGCCTTCGTGGACGTTAAATCGCTCTGGTGAATCAAGAACTGATCATTTTCCAGAGATGTGTGAGTGATCATACTTTCTCCTGTTGCGGCAACAATTGCCGGTAGGCTGTCCCGGGAAGGCCGTGCAATCTCGTGGACGAGGGTGGGGGTTAGCGATTCAGAAGTGCAACCGAAAGTGCGTGATTGATGGCATGGTAAATTATGCCGGAATCGTAGCACATCTTAATCGCAAAGGCGATTGCAATAAACGCAACAGCGGTAGTCAGTTTGGTGGACTCCACAAAAAGCCTCCTTGGCTTGAGCATTAAGTCCCAAATTGGGTACACGCCCGGCCGCCGGCGCATGGCCGGAAGTCGAGCGTGTGGGTGGTTCAATTTCCCCTTTTGTCGCGGCGGGGTGCGGGTTGTACGAAACCAACGCCCGTTAACGGTGACCGGGATTCCGAGCAGCAAGGCCAAAATTCAATCAAGCGCGATAGTGCTGCTGCCATCGAGTCGGCTAGAAGTCGTTTACTTGCTGGCCAGCCGGGCGATCAGGGCAATTTTGCGGTCTGTAGCTTCGGCGGACCTCTCGTTGAAGCAGGCCTGAATCATTCTGTCTTGGGCGTTTTCGAATTTGCGGTGGATGGAGGGTGATGTTCCTTTGCGCATGGTAAAACTCCTTGGTTGGAAGGTGAGTGGATCTGAATTCGGCCGAGTGATTGCCACGCCGCCCCCACTTGAGATGGGAGTTCCCGAATTAAAATCGCGATGAAAAGGAATTGGGCAGCCAGCTGGCGGCCCACGGAGAGAGTTGCTACGCCAACACTAAAATCGGAAGCTCTGGCGTGACTGTCGATTGATCGAGGAGCGCTTTCAGTGTTCCACTGTCTTTCAACTTGGCGATGGACGAGCAGAATGCGCCATAGAGAACCGTTTTGTCAGGGTGTTCGACCCTGATTCGATAACCACCTGGCCCGCTATCGAAGTTGATGTCGAGATATACGACCCGCCCGTCGGCCAATTTCGACAACCCGTCAATACTGATGTCCCGGTAAACCTTGCGGGAATCCCACCCTCTGGCCTCGGACTTCGCAACTTGTCTGCGTATTCCGGTCGATGTGGGCACCCGATTCCATTCGAAGTGGGCACCAGTTTCTGTTTGATGTGGGCAGCAATTCCGTTGTGATGTGGGCAGCATTTTCCGATTTACCGTAATCGGTGCCCACATGGCGTAATCAGTGCCCACATCGAACGGAACCGGTGCCCAGATGCAACGGCACGGTGTTTGTGGGCAGGGGCGGGAGCGAGCGACGTTGGTAATCCCAGGCAGGTGTTTTCCTGAAGTCAAAGGAGAACATGTTGCCCGAAAGTCGGTTACCAATGAGAAATGCACGCGAAATCCTGCGCCTCCACTTTGAAGCGCAGTTGGTTCCAGGGCAGATCGCCTCGATCTGCAAGGTAAGCAGAAGCACCGTCCAGCGGTGTCTTCAACGGCTAAAAGCGGCGGGGCTGAGTTGGCCCTTGCCGACCGATCTGGAGGATGTGGCTCTGGAGCGGCGCTTGTATCCACCGCCGCCGGTCGCGTCGCCGGAAGAACGTTGCCTTCCGGACTGTGGGGCGATTCACCGGGAGTTGAAGAGCCGGAAGAATGTCACCCTTCAGCTTCTGTGGGAAGAGTACAAGCAGGCCAATCCGCAGGGCTATGCCTACAGTTGGTACTGCGAGCTTTACCGCGCATGGCAGCGACGACTTGACGTGGTGCTGCGGCACGAACATCGCGCCGGGGAAAAGACGTTTGTGGATTACGCCGGACAGACAGTGCCGGTGACGGATCCGAAGAGCGGCGAAGTTCGCCAGGCCCAGGTGTTCGTCGCGGTTCTGGGCGCCAGCAACTACACCTACGCCGAAGCCAGCTGGACGCAGAACCTGTGGGACTGGATCCACTCGCATGTGCGGGCCTTCGAGTTCTTCGATGGAACGAGTCTGCTGGTTGTTCCCGATAACTTGAAATCCGGCGTGAAGAATCCCTGCTACTACGAGCCTGAACTGAATCGCACCTATGGCGATCTGGCGATCCATTATGGGGTCGGCATCCTGCCTGCGCGGCCGTATCGCCCACGCGATAAAGCCAAGGCAGAGGTAGGGGTTCAGATCGTTCAGCGCTGGGTGTTGGCGGCGTTGCGCAAGCGCCAGTTCTTCAGTCTGGCGGAGTTGAACGAAGCGATCCTGGAGTTGGTTCACAAGCTGAATGAGAGGCCGTTTCGAAAGCTGGCCGGATCGCGTGTCGAGCTATATCGAAATATCGATCGCCCGGCGTTGCAGCCGCTGCCACTGCAATCGTTCGTGTATGCGGAGTGGAAGAAGGCGCGAGTGAACCTGGATTATCACATCGAGTTGGGCGGGCATTATTACAGCACGCCGTATCAGCTGGTCGGCAAGGAGGTCGAGGCACGAAGCACGCAAGGGACGGTGGAGATCTTCCATCAAGGCAAGCGCGTTGCCAGCCATGTGCGCAGCAGCAAGGCGCATGTGGCCAGCACGAATGCGGCACACCGGCCGAAATCGCATCAGGAATATCTGGAGTGGACGCCGACGCGCATCCTCTCATGGGCGGCCAAGGTTGGCCCCTTCACGGCGCGGTTGGTGGAGAGCATCCTGACCAGCAAGCCGCACCCGGAGATGGGATATCGTTCGGCTCTGGGAGTGATCCGGTTAGAGCGCAAGTATGGCGCTGAGCGGTTGGAAGCAGCTTGCACGCGGGCGGTGCGTTTGAAGCTATACCGTTTTCAAAGCGTGAAGTCGATGTTGCAAAGTGGCCTGGACCGTCAGCCGTTGCCTGAGCTGCTGTTGATGCCTTCTCCGGTAACCCATGAAAACCTGCGCGGGCCTGGTTATTACGCAGCCCAGCAGACTCGTCGGGAGGTGGGCCAATGCTGAACCAAGCCACTCTGGACAAGCTCCACGCGCTGCGCCTGACGGGCATGGCTGAAGCGTATCAAAAGCAACTCGAAGAGCCTGAAGCTCGCGGCCTGAACTTCGAAGAACGCTTCGGGATGTTGGTCGACAGCCACTGGACGTGGCGTGAGAACTTGGCACTCACACGCCGCTTGAAGAAGTCGAAACTCTCTTCCGAACCTTGTGTGGAAGACATCAACTACCGCTATCCCCGGCAGATGGATCCGTCGACGGTGCGCGGGCTGACCAACTCGCAATGGGTGGCCCAACACCTCAATGTCCTGTTTACCGGGCCGACCGGAATCGGCAAAACGTGGTTGGCACAAGCGCTGGCGCAGAAGGCCTGCCGCGATGGTTACACCGTTCTGTACCGGTCGGCGGCCAAGCTGTTCCGCGACCTGGCCCAGGCGCGGGCCGACGGCAGTCTGGGCAGGTTGCTGGAGAGCATCGCACGCACCGACGTGCTGTTGGTCGATGACTTCGCCATGGCTCCGTTGAACGACGAGGAGCGTCGCAGCTTCCTGGAGGTCTGTGATGACCGCTATGGGCGGCGCTCGACGGTGTTGACCAGTCAGTTGCCTGTCGAGAGTTGGCATGCGCAGATCGGCGATCCAACCATCGCCGACAGCATCCTGGACCGACTGGTTCACAACGCCTATCGCATCGAGATGGATGGCGAGTCGATACGCAAGAAGAAGAAGGAAGCGGCGGCAGAATCGACCGGAGGCCGCTCATGAGCGCCCCTCGGTTGATCCTCAAACAGCCCACCGGTTGGTTCGCCGCCGGCCGGGAATTTACGCAGGCCCTCACGATCCTCTCCGACGGCGCCTTCAGGCTCTACGTCTACGCTTGTCTGCGTGCGAGTCGCCACACCGGTTGCCTCCGTGCAACAGTTGATGAGCTGGCACGGGCGATGACAAGAGCGCCAACAGTGATCGCCATGAACCTGGACGAACTGGAGAAGCTTGCTGTCTGCCGCGTGATCAGAAACGGCGGCTCACAGCTGGTGCTTGAAATCAGCGACCACTTCTGGCCCTACCAGAAGCAACAGACACCTCTCTGCGCACCTGATCCGGAAGCGGAGTTCGTTCAGAAAGTGCGCAGCCTGTTCCTGGCCCCGGCATGCGTTCACGCCAGCTTCTCGGCCGCCGATGAAAAGATCGCGGCTGGCCTTCATCGACGAGGCGTTCCGTTGGAGAAGGTAACACGGGCGATGCTGCTCGGATGCGCCCGCAAGTACGTCGCAATGATCAACGCCGGGGTTGGAACACCGATTACCAGTCTGCAATACTTCGCCGACATCGTTGAAGAAGTGAACGAATCGGCGATACCGGAAAGCTACTGGGAACCGCTTCGCGCCAAGGTGGTGCGAATGGAACAACAGTGGCAGAACGCCCATCCATCCAGGCCCTGAAGCCGCAACCCGTGGGGCAGTCTGCGACTGCCCCACAGCAAGGGAGCACCTGCCCACATCGCCGGAAAGCCTGCCCAGGCCCAACGGAATGCCTGCCCACATCCAGCGGAAACCACAAACGCGCCCCCGGAAAAGCAGGAAACGAAATGATGCTACCGGATATTTATTTACCCTTTTCTTGACTCATGTGGGCAACCTGAATACTGTAAAACTCAACCAGCGTCGCTTCGCTCCGACGCCTGCCCACATCGCCGGAATCAAGTGCCCACATCACTGGAATACGCAACTTGTCGGAGGTGCGCGACTGCGCGAGACTCAACCCTCCCTGGAACTCGCCGTTGGCCGTTGGGCCAGTTGGCCCCCTGTATGTATCCATCCCGAACCCATGTGTAGTGCGCGAGATCTGCTTCTGCCTGAAGCTGCGCGCAGAACGCTGCCGCTCGCCGATTGTTTTCCGCGGCCAGTTTCTTTCCCATGGAATAATTCGATGCACCGGCAACCAAGGGACCGGGGGTTTGTTGCGGGGCTGTGGTGATCTTGCGCGCTCGCTCGATTGCGCTCCGCGCACGGTCAATCTTGCGATTCAAGTGTTTGAGGTCGGCCGGAACTATCCACGCGCCAACGCTTGGTACTTCAGACATGATGTGCTTGTTCCTCCGAAATTGCGCTACGGTGGAAGCCGCGCCGACCTTGAAAACACTGGAACCGCGCAACGACTTCTTGGCTAAATGAAATTGGGTACACGCCCGGCCGCCGGCGCATGGCCGGAAGTCGAGCGTGTGGGTGGTTCAATTTCCCCTTTTGTCGCGGCGGGGTGCGGGTTGTACGAAACCAACGCCCGTTAACGGTGACCGGGATTCCGAGCAGCAAGGCCAAAATTCAATCAAGCGCGATAGTGCTGCTGCCATCGAGTCGGCTAGAAGTCGTTTACTTGCTGGCCAACCGGGCGACCAGGGCAATTTTGCGGACTGCCACTTCGGCGGACCTCTCGTTGAAGCAGGCCTGAATCATTCTGTCTTGGGCGTTTACGAATTTGCGGTGGATGGAAGGTGATGTTCCTTTGCGCATGATGATCTCCTTGAAATGGACTGAAGAGGAATTCCGAATTCGGCCGAGTGATTGCCACGCCGCCCCCACTTGAGGTGAGGGTTCCCGAATTGCGAAATTGCGATAAAGAGGATTGAGCGGCCGGTTGGCAACCCACATATTAGATCGTGCAATGCGCCTGCAGGGTATTTCCGCATTGGGTTTGAGCCGCCGCTAGCGCATCAGCACAAAATTGCTTTGCCCACTCCTTGTAGATCCTCATGCCAAATTCATTCACCGGGACATGAGTGTGGACCTCAACAAAACCTGAAGGCGTTGGAACTGATACGAAGAGAAATCCCCTCTCTCGTGCGCCGAGGTAACGAATCAACCGAGCGGCACCTTTCGATGTCCTACACCGAGAAATCAAGCTGCTCATTTCCATGAGTTGCATGTGTCCCTTCCTCGTGATCCCCACGCCCGGCCGCCGGCGCATGGCCGGAAGTCGTGCGTGGGGAACCCACTACTTGCTGCTGACCAAGCGCGTGGCCAATGCTATTTTGCGGGCTGCAGCTTCGGCGAACCTTTCGTTGAAGCAGGCCTGAATCATTCTGTCTTGGGCGTTTACGAATTTGCGGTGGATGGAGGGTGATGTTCCTTTGCGCATGGTAAAACTCCTTGGTTGGAAGGTGAGTGGATCTGAATTCGGCCGAGTGAGTGCCACGCCGCCCCCACTTGAGATGGGAGTTCCCGAATTAGGATCGCGATATTGACGAGGATGAATTGAGCGGCCAGTTGGCAACCCGAGTGGTCATAAACGAGGTTCATCGTCACGACGTCAGAACGCAGAAGAAGCAAATCCAAAAGGCAATGCAGAATTGCTCTCGCTGCGAAGAGACGTTTATGGTCGCAAGAAGGCAAATTGGAACACAAGAGAAAATCCAAAAAAGCAACTGGCAAGATTCTGAATGCAGCTGCGGGACCGAGCAACGAGGTTCATCGTCACGACGTCAGAACGCAGAAGAAGCGACGAAAACACTTGGAATCGATCATGGAAAAGCAGATAAACCAGAAACAAGTCTTTCTGTAATAGCTGGTGGAGTCAAGCAAGCTGTAAACAACAAAAAAGGGGGTTTGCCAGGGTTTTTCTCTGCCCGGAAGACAGCATTATGCATACCTTCAAGTTGTTTATTTACAAACACATAAACATTATCTATGGGACGCTATTTTCAGCCGAGTGACACTGACCTTTGGTTCACTATTGGCACAGAGAGGGCACAGAGAGGGCACAGAGAGGGCACAGAGAGGGCACAGAGAGGGCACAGAGAGGGCACAGAGAGGGCACAAGGAGGGCGCAGAGTCTATATAAGAAGGCTGCGATGAAAGGCTGACCAGGCCGATCATGCCATATCGATCGGCGCTAGTCGGACTGCAATTCAATCTGATGGATCGGAGTGTAGGGACTCTTCTGTTTCGTCGCCAGGTGCTGAAGCAAATCCCGCAAGACCGCCTCGCAGAAATCGTTGCCACTCCAATATTTAACATCCGCATCTAGCCCAAGTGACATAAATTGCTTATAGTCCACGAAGCAGACGGCGGTGCCCATCTTCTTGAAATGCGGTGCAATTGAAACAATCAATTGAGGAGACTCGAGGAAATAAATAACCGCATGCAAGTAGCGTTCGGAAAGTAATTTAGAGCAGGTGTCCAGATACCTATCCGAGCTTTTTTGGATGCGCTCATACTCGACCCCAATTCTGATTGCGCCGGTCGACAGTGCCAACTCAACGACCGAATCGTAATCTTTTGCCAGGCTGCTCCTCCCGAGCATGCTGTTGTCTGAGCGCACCTGCATATCACTCAACCAAAAGTTGACGTGCTCGGATTTCATGAACCGTGTCATGATGTTGTTAATTCCGAGAAAGTGCGCCATGCTTGCCGGGTCTTTGAGCGTATTTGTATCGCACCAAAATCCATCTCCCCAGGCTCTGATATACGCAAGGCCTCGGTCGTTAATCGCATATGCGCAGGCTTTTGTGCCATCGTGTATTTTCATTGCAACCGCAAATCCCATCGTCGTGAGATTAGATAAAAGCTGATTTGCGTAGCGCTTTTTCCAAGTGACCTTATGAAAATTAGCGACACACATCACGGTCTCAGTAGTACACCACCCGTAAGAGTTCAGGATTTTCAGGAGGTGGTACTCCCGCATCGTCAGCCCGACGGCGCCTTTCTGGACCGGCGACCGCGCCTCGATTGTCAGTCGCGTATCGGGAGCATATTGTCCGACCGGAACGACAGATGTCTCCAGCACCGGATTTCCGGGCCCAATTGTTCCCTCGCCTCCACTCGCTCCGCTCATCGCTACCTCGTTGTTATTCTCCGCCATCGATTGACCCTCTCTTTTCATAGGATGTGTAGTCGTCCGAATTCCTTGCTGATACGAGTTCTGCGCGCCTTCCAGATTTTCTGTTGCCGCGCCACTCGATATTAAAGACCCCATGGCTCGTTTGGATTGCCCCGTCTGGAGGGATCAAGAGCAGAGTTTCCTGACTGTGGTGAAGGCTACTCGCACAAACAATTCGCACATTCTCGGTTCGCCATTGGGAGTCAAAATCGATCTCTCCGTATCTGCTGCTCCGTACTCCCACCATGTACCGGTCTATTCCGACAACGCGGCGCGCTATACATGGCGAAAACAGTCGGGTTGCCCCCTTCCTCTCGGTAATCTCCGGCACATAAATGTTGATGTTCCGAAAATCTTTTGGAGTCGTGGCGCGCGGGAACCCGCCCGCGTCGAATCGAACTACACCAGGCACATCCCAGCAACACTTGAATTTCTGGCCCGATCCTCCTCTGGGAAATCCGGTGGTGTTGAAAAATGCAATCTTCTCGTCTATTGCATTGCCGAATTCGTCGCGCGGAATTCGCGACCACCAGAATGACCCGAGTTCAATACAGTGGACTATCATCGTTAGCGGCCCTCGTAATTGTCGAGCTTGGACTGCAGCGTCTGGTTCTCGGTCTCCAGCGAAATGTTGCGCCTCTCGAGTTTTTTGGTTTCCACAGCTAGTGCGCGAAGCGCCTTTTCATATTCTGACGTTGTCCACCCAGCCCTTTTAGGATACTTGTTTTCCAACCAGGCCATATCCTTTTGATCGTCTTCTGGAGAATCGGGCTGCGTCCCTTTCCGCTTCGCAGTATTTTGGCTTGCGTCATTGGCCGGCGCCGAGACTTGCTGAGTCCCATTCTCCTGATTTTCCACTACCGGGGTTGAGCCGGTTCCAAGCGGCAATTGTTGTTGCGCCGGAGATATTGCATCCATCATCGCACTCTGTTCTTCAGCTATTCTCGTACGCATACTGTCGTAGCGGTCCACCATGCTGTTGTGCAAATTGATTGCATTTTGGGCCTGCTTGTGCGCCGTGTTCCGCTGACCAATCAAAACCGCTGCCGCTCGGCTGAAACACGCTTGCTGAACAATGGCGGTTTCGTACTGCCACCAAAGGTAAATTAGTGCGCACAATAGTCCGAAGAAGGCTATCATTCCGGCCCACCAGACAGCAGTTGCAATCGTATTCTGCACGACCGCGTCCTGCCACCTGCTGAAGATGCGGCCATAATTGACCGCGCACGGATTGACCTTTTCCCGCATGCTGTCAGTAAAGGACTGTCGCTGTGCGAGATTTCTTCCATAGGTATTCGGATCGGTCGGCTCCCGCTGTTGATTAATATGCCGCAGGGGAACTCGTTGACTGAAATTTACATTCTCCGCCATCCTCTGACTAGCGACGACGGGCGCCGCCAGCAAACCCATTAACGCCAGAACCAACACTACGCGATGTCCCATTGCCTTTGTTCCTCTCTCCCTTTTTCGTTTTTGTCGGCTTTGGACCTTGTTCGTCCATTGTCAAATTCAGGGCGTTCATATCTTCAGATGGCGTTCTCAGCGGTGGAAGCCAAAGAATGGTATCGGTGAATGATGCATCCACCGCACGCCGCACGTGAACATGCTTCACCACCACACCAATTCTGTTGTCGTTAAATAGGGCCATCATTTGCCCTCGCGGAAGCAATTTGACCTGGTAATCTTTCACCTGGGTTTCCATCGTCTCTTGCTGAGATCCAGTTCCATCCTGGACGTAAGGGGAGGGATCAAAAACCCCGCCGCGCTCTACGCGCATATTGACATGCATGGTCGGAACTTTTGCTGACGACTCCAGAAAATTACTAGCCGTATCCTTTTCGGAACTCTTCATCATGAAGTTGTTGTTTGGCGCGTTGGCCATATCGTCCGCAAAAGACTCACCCACTTCCGTGGCGAGCTGCTTGATGTTCTGAAACGAAAAAATTATGCAGGCATTCGCCGCGCGCGCCGTGTGAATGATCGTCTTAAATCCTTCGTAAGCATAGAGCCCGAATTCGTCCAGCACGACCGAGATGAACGAGTACTGCTTGTCCATCTGGTATTCGTCGTACCGGGAGGCAATCATGAACTGCAAGTTGCGCAGCATGATTCGTCCCAACGCTTTATACGGATGGCTGTCTTTTCCGACGTTCATCGTGACGATCAGAATTTGTTTCTTCTCGACCAATTCCTCGAATGTCAGCAGATCGCTACACGAACCGGTGATCAGGGAAAGCGTGTCGCCAACAAAGGGCATCATGCTGTTCAGCAATCCGCGGATCTTGGTCATCCACTCCTTGTCGGCATAGTTGCCGCGCAGGGTTGAAATGGCCAACTGGAAGGCGTTTTTTTTGTGTTGCGGCAGATCGGGGTTGTTGACGACCTCTGCCTGGTATTTTTCAATGATCTGGTTCATGGTCTCTTCTTGCTGACAGGCGACCAAAACATCCCAAAACGTGAACTGCTGGCCCGTGTGCTCAAGGATCACCGTCACTGCATTCAGAAACGCACGTTGGTGTTCGGCAAAGAATTCGTCCTTCGCCTTCGCCGCCCCGAGTGATTCAAATATGGCGCCAGCGCGCTGCTGCAGTTGCCCGTCCTTTGCGTAGAACGGGTTGAATTTGGCTGAGACCTCCGGATGTGTCGGGTCGATAATCCGGACATCGGATCCGCGGCCGGCGGCAAACGCTATGTCCATGATTTTCAGGACCAGATCCTTGTCGCCCTTTCCGTCAAAATAGACGACCGGGTGCCCGTTCTTGATGTCCTGCTCCACCAGGTTGAGCAACAGCGTGGTTTTTCCAGCGCCTGTTTTGCCCGGCAGGTTGGTCTGCATGGCGCGCTCCTCCTCCGACCAGAGAACCGGCGTGCCATCATTTTCATACCCGAGGAGCACGGAGTTCTTTGCACTAGCAGCCTCCATGCTTCGTTTGTCCAAAGTGCGCGATGGGTAAAACCGCGGACGGGGCCACTGCTTCTCCAATATCCGTGGAAGCTTCAGACGATACTGGATTACGGCCCCCAAATAAAAAAGTGGGAGTCCCACCAGGAGGAGAAGAAAAATAATCTGAGGAATTCGCAGGTAGAATCCTTGATGTGCGCCCCAAACGACCGCCGCACACAGCAACACGCATAGCCAATCGAAGATCAGCCATGCGGTTCTGTCTTGTTCTTCTGGAGATGTTGTTTTTCCGGTATCTTGCACGATACGTCCTCTCTCTGCCTGGCTCCGCTACTCCAAGCGTTACGAGAGGAGAAGCGCCACCACGGCCATCAGCATTACTCCGACGCAAACCAAGCCGTAGAATATCTCGGTCCGAATCTGGAAGTGTTTGTCCTCTGCTTTGGCGTCCGGCCTTTGAAAATGGCGATACAAAGCGCCTTTCGGGGTCATACTTCCGGACTTTTTGTACATCTTCTTAAACGCCGCAGCCATGCTCTCGGGATCGAAGTTGGGCGTCAATTTGGAGAGCTCCTCGTTCCACTGGCGCGGCTGTTTGGCCATTTGCGCAACCCAGGCCTCGGCATGGGCTTCATCGATGGGAATCAAACCGCCGGACGGTAGGTCTGCCAAAGCGTAATAAGAATGACGGTTCTCGGCGCCCTGCTGAAAAAAATCTTCAATTTCTCCTGGCGCCGCCGCCTTCAATCCGCCGCCTTCAGCTTTCTGGAGAACCTTCTCGTCGAATTTGGCGAGAGGGTTGGCTGTCGGCTTGCATGACGCTCGCATATCCCGAACGGCGTCAACCTTCAGCGAGCGGGTCAACTCTTCTTTGCTCTCAGTCGGCTCCGTATCCTCATCCGGAAAGAGGTCGTCTTCGTCCAGGTCTTCCTGGGGTGCATCGGTAACCAAATCTGGATCAGACGCCGTTACACGCGCGAGGTCCTGCACATCATCTGCTCGTAGACATTCAGCATTTCTAAGGGCCGCTCGTGGATCGTCGGACTCGCCGTTCTCCCGATCAACAATCTCGGGTTCAACTGTCGCATCTTCCTCGTCTGCGTCTTCCAATCTCGCTTCGGCAAGAGGACTCGCCGGGAAAAAGTCCGTGCCATTCGCTGGCACATCTTCGCCTGCCGAAGCCGGCGAGAGGATTAGGGATTTCGCGTTGGGTGTGTCAGAGGAGTGCTCTATATCTAGGGTGCTGTCTGAATCAGCAAACGGTAGAGGGAGGGTCCGATGGGGAAAATTCTGATCGTTACTGTCGCGGGCCATGCTCTCCCTCCTCTATTTGCGTTGCTGTGTCGCCTGCCTGTCTCTCAGAAAATGGCGGCGGCGTTGACAATATTGCCTTGATCTTCCGCAAACGTGAAATTGAAGATCGCCGGCGTAATGTCTGGTTTGGTAACTGCCATCACCCAGTCGTATGTCGAGTCAGGCGGCATGTCGATCATATCGAGAGTTGAGCCGTGGACGCTCACTGGCAGCTGCTCGTAAGGCTCAAATTGTTTGGTCGATGACCTAGTGATTTGCCACCCGATGCTGCTGTAGATGCTGGCCGCTGCAAAGGCCGGAGCCAGTTTCATAACGGTAGGATTTTGCAGCCGGTAGGTATGTTTCGAGCTGTTGACGGCATTCAAACGAATGTAATAGTTGCGCTCGTCATGAGGCTGTCCCGCGCGTAGTTGAAAGTTGCTGAACGGCGGTTGGGTTGATGATACTACGCAGCGACCTGGATAGTGGCCGGTTGGGCGTCGTCGTGGAGGGCGGCTTTCAGTATCCACAGTTCCCGATGGCCCATGACCTTGCGGAAGTGCTTCTCGGTTTGCAGGAAGGCTGAGGCCATCCAGCGCAACACCATCTTGCCGTCCTGCCAGTGCGTTACCCGGCGGGTGCGGATACGGACTCCGGCGTGCGGGCTCTCGATGACGTTGGTCGTTGCCAGGCAGCGCATCAGCGATGGCGGCAAGCCGAGGCGGTTAATGGTGAAGCATTCTTCGAGGCCCTCCAGCAGGCTGGCGGCTGCCGACGGGTAGCGCTCATCCAGCCACGCGGCCAGCTTCTTCACCCGCTTGATGCCTTCTTTCGGTTCCAGTTTCCAGGCCGCACGCAGCACGGCTTTGGCCTGCGCCCGGTCCTCTTTGGGCAGATGATCGAGCACGTTACGCAGCTTGTGGGCGCGGCAGCGCTGCACCGGCTGGTCGGCCCCGAAGACCGCATGAATAGCGGCTCTGAGCGCCTTCGAACCATCGATGACGAACAGCCGTTTACGCTTCGGGTCCACGCCACGGGCAACGATTTCTTCCAGCAATGCGGTCACCACGGTGGAGTTCTCCGTGGCCCCTTCGCGCAACCCCAGCACGTGTTTGTTGCCCCCAGCATCGATGCCCACCACGCCGATCAGGGTGTAATCGCCGAAGACTACCCCATCGATATAGATCACCAGCAGGTCCAGCGCATCGAAGCGCCGCGCGAGCAATTTCTCGACTTCGGCCTCGGCCGCCAGCGCGGCTTTGCGGCTCACCGTGGATCTGGAAACGCCCGCAGTCTCGGCCATCTGCGGGATCACGGACTTGTAATTGCGCGTGGAGACGCCCTGCATCAGCAGTTCCAACATGCGCTGCTGCATCGCGTTCTGGTTCTGCAGGGCGGCGTAGGCGGGCACTTCCACCTCGCGGCTCTGGCGGCCCCGGGTGCGCAGACGCGGACGGTTGACCTCCAGTTGGCGGTCGCCCAGCACCACCTGGCCGGGCTGATGACCATAAAAGACGACCTCCGACGGGCGGCGCTTGCCCTGCTGGGGAGGGCCGCCGGCAGCTTCGGCGGCCGATAGATCAAGAACGGCTTGCAGGGTGGCCCGACCGGCCAGAGCAATCAAATCGTCACAGGCCAGACGGCACTGCTCGACCAGATTGACCATGGGCAAGAGAATTTGCCCGTTGTTGGATAAGAACTTAGCCAGATCCTGCTGGCTGGCTTTCCCCTGAGTGCGGATGGTGCGATAGGCTTTCTTCACGGCGGTTCTCCTTGAAAAAGGGTGGCAACCCGATTCTCACAGAATCGGGATGAACCGCCGTAGAACTTTCAACTATGGGTGAGACAATCTCCCGTATCCAAAGGTTCATCGCACACGGTTTGCAGAGTTGGGTTATTGGCAAGTAGAGCCGGGATGCTGGTCTTTCGTCAATTTTGACGAAGACGGCACCCCGCATCAGGTAGGCAACAAGTACGCAAGCAAGATGGAACTGCTCTCCAACTTGGAAGGGTACGCGGCAGAGTTTGGCTGCGATGGAGCAGCAAAAAAGGAATCTGCGACTGTGCTGCTAACTGCGCTACAGGCATTGCTCATCTATGCAGATCGCTATTCCGAGGAGATGCGAAAGATTGGCAGGGGAGCCGAAGAGCTAGGCAAGGATGCGAAGTTCCCCGGAGTTGGATGGCAAG
>Ga0224555_1002541_pt1 | contig 21020 bp, 17 predicted proteins | sample 714S23034metaG_FD_180687 | JGI IMG/M metagenome (GOLD analysis project Ga0224555, IMG submission 180687) | Peat soil microbial communities from Stordalen Mire, Sweden - 717 S2 30-34 | ecosystem: Environmental > Terrestrial > Soil > Wetlands > Peat | place: Sweden: Norrbotten County, Stordalen...
CCCGGAGAGAAGGCTGTGCGTATCATCGAGGATCCTCGCCGGAGGCTCCCGGCTTTGTCGCAGCGGACATGATCTTTTTCACCGTCGCACACGTATCGTGAATGTGCTCTTCGGTCAAAGTTGGATGCACCAGAAACATCAAGCTCGTCTCTCCCAGCTCACGCGCAACGGCAAGGCGCTCCCGAGGGCGCCACTCGGGTGGAAACGCCCTTTCCAAATAGATCTCACTGCAACTGCCACTGAAGCACGGGATGCCTTCGGCGTTGATCGCCTCGATAATACGATCTCGCGTCCACTCAGGACGAAGCGCCTCTGGACGCACAAAGGCATAGTACTTGTAATAGGCATGCTCAATGTGCTTTGGCGGCACCGTAACACGCAAACTCGGCAAGGTTGCGAACTGCTTGGTCAGGATCTGAGCGTACTTGCGTCGAATGGAAAGCCATTGGGGAAGTTTCCTCAGTTGTACTCGACCAACCGCTGACTGCACCTCTGTCAGCCTCCAGTTTGTCCCAAACGACTCATGCAACCATCGGAACCCCGGAGCATGCTCGCGATGGTAAACCGCGTCGTAGCTCTTCCCGTGATCCTTCAAAGACCACATCGAGTTCCACAATTCGGCCGAGTTTGTCGTCACCATGCCCCCCTCGCCGGCGGTCGTCATGATCTTGTCCTGGCAGAAGGAGAACGCGGCCACATCCCCCAGCGATCCGATGGGCCTCCCCTTGTAGGTGGCTCCATCTGCTTGCGCGCAATCCTCCACGACCTTAATACCGCGGTCGCGAGCCAGGGCGAGAATCTCATCCATCTCACATGGCCACCCGGCCAAATGAACCACTACGATTGCTTTGGTGCGCGGCGTCAATACCCCGCGAATGGTTTCGGCGGTAATGTTCTGGCTTTCGTGATTTACGTCCGCAATGACAGGGCGTGCACCGAGCATGACCGCGCAACTGGCGGAAGCGATGAATGTCCGGCTTGTGGTAATCACTTCGTCGCCAGGCCCGACACCCAATGCCTTCAGTGCGCACTCCAGTGCGGCTGTGCCATTGACCATGGCAACAGCGTGATCGCAGCCCACGAACGCGGCGAATTCCTTCTCAAACAGTCGACCCTCATCGCCCGTCCAGTAATTCACTTTACCGGAGCGCAACACTTGCACGGCTGCTTCGATTTCGTCGTCCGCGAAAAAGGGCCACGGCGCGTCGAACGATGTTAAAGTGGCTTTCAACTTCATACTTCCCCTCACTTTTAGCGTGACGTTTTGAACAGCTCAAATACCAAATCGGGAACCGACTCCAGATTCGATACCTCGAAGCGCGCCAGCTCAGACGAGCATTCCTGGTTTTCATGCGGGCCCGCTGGACGGTGCACCAAGAACGAGCAAATTGCCGATTTTAACTATCTTTTTTAGGGTTATTCACAGACTCAACGAATCGTTTTAGGCCCGCCCTTAACGGTGTCGGATCGTATCCTAGTTCAGTTCGCGCTTTCGTGACATCTAGGCCAGAGAAGCCACTTGGCATTGCTACATTGTGCGGTTGAACCTGCAGCAAATCGGGACTAGCACATGTAAACTCTGCGATGATCTGTGCCACCTCCAGAATGGAATGGCTTTGTCCGCTACCAATGTTATAAATGCCGGATGCGCTATGCTCAATGACTTGCCAAGTTGCCTGAATAACGTCTTCCACAAAAACGAGATCAACAGTGTATCGACCGCGATCGTGTATCTGTATGGGCAAACCGGCGCTCAGCCGCTGAACGAACTTGGGAATTACACCAGTAGCTTGGCCCGGACCGTAAACACTCGAAAGACGCAGCGTAGTTGTCTGTTGATTGTGTACGAGACGGTAGTGCTCGCAGAACATATCGCCCACCAGTTTACTGGCAAGGTAATATACTGCCTGGCGTGATGGGAAAAGCGGGTCGGATTCATGCACCATTCGATCCTTGTGAACGTAACTATTGCCGCCGGAGTAATAAATGAAATGTATCCGATCGGCCTGCCGTGCCGCTTCGAGCAAATTCTGTGTTCCCAAAGCATTATTCAAAAAGCAGCCTTGGGCATAGCTTGGATCGTCATGATCTGGTGGAACGTAAGCGGCCAAGTGGCACACTACATCCACGCCTGCGAGAATTTGTGGATCCTGGGAACTGGTCAAATCGCACTGATGAATGGTCAGGTTGTCATTTGGCGTGAGGGATCGTAACCAGTCGGTATTGCGGGACAGTGCTCGCACCGACCATCCTCGTGCTAGAGCGGCCTTTGTAAGATGCCGACCAATGAAACCATTCGCTCCGGTAATAGCCAAGGAGGACTTCACGCACAGCTCCCGCACGAGGCTTCCATCTGTTTGATAGCCTCTGGAGTAACAACTGTCTCGCTCAAGTGGCGGAGAATAACGAGCGGCTTGATGGTAGGTTGCTGAATCGATTTCCCTTCCAGTAGATTGTCGATGACCATTTCAACTTCGTTGAAACCCGCGTGGGCGCGCAGCGGAGTCGTGCCTGAAAAACGTGCATTGATCTCGAATACTTTCACCTCACCATCTGGTGTCAGACGGAATTGGAAATTGGCTGGCCCATAGGCCTGTAAAGCATTTGCCAAGTCCCGAACAGTGGCATTCAGCTCAGAATAATTCTCGACAAAAGCACAGTACGTATTGCCGTCGCGCAGGACGCGGCGCATCACTATTGTCGCCTTGCAAGTACCAAATGTGAGCGACCCGGCGGTATATTCATCGGCGTCAGTCGCAACACATTCCTGGATTATGGCTTCCGGTGTCAATACCCGTGCCAAGTCCTCCCGGCTATTGACAATATGCACCCCCATCGAGCGCGCACCGATACGGGGTTTCACTACCAGCGGAAATCCGACCTGCTGAATAAGACGGCTTTCGTCACCGGGGAGTGCTGATTCTGGGTAAGCAAAGCCTGCTTTTTTCAGAAACTGATAGGTCTTCCACTTGTCATCCGCTATGGCGATGACTTCTGATCGACTGACTACGATTTGTGTATTCAGTTCCTTCTCCCAGGCCAACCGGTAGTGCGCAAGAATACCCAGTTCAACATCGGTTCCAACAAAAACAATGTCCGGGCGCTCCGCGCGTAGAATTTCATACAATCGTTCGGCATAATCTGGCGCATTCGCCATCGGAACCAAATGTGCGGAATCAGCCCAGTAGAGCCCTGCCGACAGTGGGTTAGGGTCGATAGCGACCACATGGGCGTGGATTCGTGACGCCCGCAGCGCCCGAATGATTCCCTGGCCTAGTAGCGCGCCGCCCCCAGTTACTAGCACTTTCATGCCCGGCCTGCTTTTTTACTGCGCAGAATATCTCGGCATTGCCCAATAGATTCCAGCGTATGCGCGTCAGAGCCAATGGAAACGTAGGGGTTAACCTCCGTACACAGCTTGAGGAAGCCATCGACGTCACGCAGGTAGCAGCTGTTGATTTCGATCGCGACGGCAGTTTTTGCTGAAACCGTCATCATATTCCGCATGTAAGCTTCGGGAAACGATTGGTTGCGCCGTCGCTCGTACATGCCGCCAGGATGCGCCAGTACGTCAATTCGCGCAGATTGCAGCAAACCCAGCGCAAGCTCATACTCCACACGAGCAAATGCTGCGTTCTCTAGCTGATTCCAATCCATGTACCCGCCGTTTTCAGCGGGAAAGCGATGGACGCTTCCGAGTACCAGGTCGCACCGCGCGCGGATGTCATCCGAGATATCTAGCGTGCCTGCTGTGTCTAGTGCTTTGGCTTCGCAACCGACATATACGACCAAGTTCCTGTAATTCTGGGCTGCTGCGCGCACATCTGCGGCAAATTTCGGGAACCAGGTAGTATCCTTCCGGACATGCTCGGTAAAAGCAATCGCCTCTAAACCGCGCGCCTGAGCTGTCTCCAGGATCTCTGTGATCGTGGATTGGCCGTCGGTCTGTTTCGTGTGGACCTGATATTCGACGTTTAGGTCATCAGCAGTTAGCTCGAGGTAGCGTTTGAGTTTCATGAGGTGTCATTCCCATCTTAGTTTGTTTTTACGGCGCTTCCGGCTATTTAGTGGGTAGTGGGTTCAAGTCCAGTCCGCCGCAGTGGAAGTAGCTAGCGTTGATGAAGTTCTGGCGATTTCTAACACCTCGTGCCGTGTACTTTACCCGCTGGATCTAGGCATTGAGCGACTCGCTGCCCGCATTGGTGATACGGTGGCGCAGATAGCCTCATCACCTATGCGCGACCCATTCATCGTTGGCGGTCACATACAGCGCCAGCAGATGGCCCAGTGTATCAACCGCCGTATGAACTTTCGAGGTCTTCTCCGCTTAGCCCACTGTATCAGGTGCCTACGTCCGACTCCGGGATCGATTGCAAAGTGCGGCTGCCGAGGATCAGCGCGGTAGGTCTTGACGCACCGTAACACTAAGTCCCCCATCCCGCCTCGACTGGGTTGGGCTTCCCATAAACTCGGGCATCGTAGCATGCCCCTGGCTTGATATCCCGTCTCGCCTGAGTACGCGCAAAAGCGTCTTCGCCAGTATGCTGAAATCCAGCATGAGACTCCAGTTATCCACATACCATGTGTCAAGAGCAAACTTTTCTTGCCATGTCAGCGCGTTGCGTCCGTTGATTTGAGCCCACCCTGTAATTCCCGGCATCACGTCGTGCCTCCGCGCCTGCTCCGGCGAATAGCGAGGCAGATACTGCATCAGCAGCGGCCTTGGACCCACCAAGCTGATGTCCCCGCGAAGCACGTTCCACAACTGCGGCAACTCGTCGAGACTAGTTGCCCGCAGCATGCGTCCAATTCGAGTCAGCCTGTCAGCATCGGGCAATAACTTCCCGCCCGCGCCGCGCCGGTCCGACATAGTGCGAAACTTGAGCAGCCAAAAGGGCTTCACAAACCGCCCCGGCCGCTGCTGCCGGAAAAAGATGGGCCGTCCCATGGACAACCAGACCAGTACGCTTACCCCTATGAATAGAGGCGATAGAACGACGAGTCCACAGAGTGCCACGCTGCGGTCAAATATGCTCTTGATCCAGAACCGCCAGCCTCGCTGCCTAGTTTGCATCGCTTGGACCCCACCCCCGCCTCGCAAGGGAGGCACATCTTCGCAGAAGACTTTCATTCTATGCTCGCTCCCACGCATTCACTTGTATCGCAGGAGTTCCGACTCTTTTCAAGTTTAGCAACAAGGAAGTCCTTCATATCTGCGCGTATCTTACCGGATTCCAGATGCGAGGCAAAAAACCTCTCGCTGTTAGCGGCCATATCCGTCGTACCGTTCTGCATCAAGCGTAAAATGCAGGCGCGCAAATCCGTGCGATCTCCTGCTTTGTAGTTTTCGCCCACCCCATGCTTCTTCACCAGATACTGCAGATCTCCCGTCATGGAGTTGATTATCGGCAGGCCGGCAGCAAAATACGTCGTCGCCTTGTAAGAAAATGCCGCCGTTGTATTAATGTATCCGTTAAATCCGACGTGGCAGCTTCGCAGGATGTCCGCAAGACGGACGGGCTCAAACACTGCGCCAAAAAAACGATAATGTAGCTTGCGTCGCTCCAATTCGCCGATGAGCCATTCTTGTCGGTCTCCTTTGCCGATTACAAATAACTGTACATGATTCCGTAGTTCGGCTTCCGCGAGAACGTCCAGCAGCGTGTCAAAGTCGTATAAACGTCCTAAGTTACCCACATATGCTATCGTAAAGATCGACTGCTTCTGCGCCGCCGATATAAGCCGCTCGTGCCCAATATAGAAGCGCTTCACACTGGCCCGGTCGCTGGCGTAATGAGACGCTTCCTGGATGAAACTGTCCGAGACAGCCATCACAATGTCGGCCTTCGCTACCGCAGACTTGAAGAACCATTTCCACGCCGCGAATATGGGCGCTAGCACTCGTCTGAAAGACATAGGGAACGGCAACACGTCAGGCCAAATATCAACTACGTCAATAATCTTCGTCTTCGTTCCAGCCAGCGAAAATACAAGCCACGTCAATACATTCAGGGGCACAGTCGCATACACTACATTATATTTGTCACGATTCTTCCTGAAGTATGCGGCAGCCTTGAAGGAAAATAGCAGATGCGAAATCAATCGACCTGCGCCCACATTGCTGTGATACGGTCGCGCCTCAAGATAGATGATCTGCTCAAAAGGAGGACATTGCAGTCGTTCGCGTTTCACTTTCCCTGAGTGATCGAAATCGCTTGTCACCACATCGACCGGCATCATCTCCGCCAGAACCGACCCAACAAACCGCGGCCGGCTCGCGGGGGCATCAATACTGAAAAACGGCGTGAAGGCCACGGCTCGGCGCCGAGAGGCTGTTTCTTTACTGATAGTTTGCTGCTTCGATGCAGCGCCAGCCTCAGGAGTTGATCCCTCCCGCTGCCTCAACTTTCTTCGCACGCGCACCAGCGTTCCCATTCGGCAGATCAGATTTTTCGTCAAGGCCCAGCGCTGCGCAAACATGCTCTCGACTGTTCCATGCCTGCCCACCGTCACGTTGCTCTCATGCCGGCGATAGAACACGAGCCTATCGGGAAGATACACGGTTCGCCCAATGACGGCGTTCACCAATCCGATCCACGAGTCGTGCATCGGGATATCATTCGGAAACGGCAGTACCGCTTCCAGAATTTCCTTACGGAACGCCATCGTGGACCCCTGATACTGGTTCTTGATCAGGTTCGGAACAACTCCCGGCAAAAACCTCCCGCTACCCTTCAACTGCTGTGACAACTGCATCCCATCCGAATCAATGAGTTCGCCATTGCTCAGCACGAGCGTCACTCTCGGGTCGGCAGCGAAAGCCTCCATCATTGTTGCGACCTTGTTTGGATGCCAGACGTCGTCCTGGTCTGACAAAAAGATAATTTCGGCGGTTGCTTCACGGATCGCGCGCTCAAAAGTTTTCACGACTCCGCAATTGGAGGTTTGTCGAAAGAGACGAATTCTAGCATCGCAAAAACTTTGAACAATGGAGACTGTCTCGTCGCAGGACGCATCATCGACAATTACAATCTCGTCTTTGTCACCTAACTGCGACAGAATCGATGCGACCTGCTCCCGGATATACCGCGCACCATTATAAGTGGCCATGCATACGTGAACGCGACACATTTCTATCACGCCTGCGCTCCCTGTCGACTAATCATTAGCTTCAACCTGAAACGTCGCGACACGAAGAAGTATGCAAGTCCAAAAGCTGTTACGTATATGTACCGTGTAAAGGTTGCAAAGTAAACATCATCAAATGGAGTAAACAACATTGCGTAAAATAGATAGGCAGAGAAGAAAGTGGCCATTTGATTTCCCCGTGTAGCCGCACGAAACAAATAGCTAGAAATGAAGCCAAAGAAAGAAAATGCGATAAAACAACCTATCATGCCGAAATCTATATAGTAATTCTTGTATGCCGTAAATACATTGATCAGAAACGGTACCCGAAGGAATGGGTCGTCTTTAGGCGGGAGATTTACTGGAAATCCTAGCGCCGATAAAGGGGCAATTATCTCGGCAAACGTGCTATTCTGATATCCCTCGAAGGATTCTGGGCGTCGCACGACATAGTCGAAGCCCGCAAGAGGACCAGCAATGTAAGTCGCTGTCATTCCCCATGCAACTTCAAGTCCAGACTTATTATCCAAGTTCTCTGTCTGAGTCTCACGCTTAGTTAGTAACGTTACTAACGTGAGAACGAGTACTATCACGACCGCCATCCAGGTCAATCTCATCGCCATTGCCCTAATGGAGCGGTTTGGTTTCCGCAACAGTGCAAGCATCATCCAACCGATGAACAGCAGCAGCAGTATAGGACGTCCAGTGGTGAGCAGACCTAGAACGATTGTAACAACCACTCCCGCCGCTACCAACCAGCGGTTGTGTTCCTCGATGAGTAGAATGAACGCGGTTGAAACGGAGACCGTCGGGGCATAGTCAAGAAATATGTTTCTAAAATCGGATTGACGTGCAAGAACTATTTGTCTGAGGGCTATAAAGAACGTCGGCGATATACTGTATACTCCCGTAGCTCTCATTGCATGGTAAACAACCAGTGGCACTGCAATAATAGAGTACAGGAGCAGCAACCGCCTCGGTTGAGTGTTTTCAGCTCGGGTGGTAAACCAAGCCGGTCGGTTGTTCCACCGTCTGTTACCGAGAATGCATCCAAGACTAAAACACAAGTTACCCCCTAAGAAAATGCAAACAGTAGTCCAACTGATTGGGTCGATTTCAAAAGGGAAAAAATCATAAACCGCGGCGGCTAAGGACCAGACAGCCGAAAACATAAATGCCGGGTAAAGGATGTCCCAACTTATGAGGTAGTTGGCCACGGAAATTGCCAGAAGCCCGAGGAGGAGTACCCAGCCCGCAGCCACCGTAGCGCTACCTTGGATATAATAAACTCCTTCAACAATGGCCAAAATAAGCACTGCAACGCCCAAAACAACACACATCCCATAGATTGGATGTCGAACAGGTACAACGCGCTCTTTCTTAGCTTCACTCATCGATTTGTGTCCAAAGATAGTTGTCACCTGTTCGGGGACAAACATCTAGTGGCACCCAGATTGGATTTCATTGAGCTTACGGGGGAAATGACTTGCAACGTATATAGTCATCAATACCACTACTCGAAAACCGAATATGAGTCGGGTTGCACTTCTGATTCCTCGCAGAATATTTCTCCTCAAAAATGTAAATTGAGCCATAATGGTCGGGTCCACACATGCACCGACACTACACATTACTAGAGCCTTTTGCCAATTTCGCGTCTGAGAGTAACCCTGTTCTTTTCCCGGATAATAATTCCAGCCAAGATGAAGGGACGACCATTCTAAGGATGTTCTGCAGATATAGTATTGCGGCTTAATCATGGCTTGGTGTCCGATGGCAAACCGGAATTTAGTTATATAAAGATCGCGCCGATAAATGGCAAGTGTTGTGTCAACGGGAGCGATGATATTAGACCCGATTCTGTCGCCTTCCATGAGCAACTTTTCCCGGTCGTATGTGTCCTTCATTCCTGGATTCAACTCAATATTAGATAAGTCTAAACTAAGGCCAAGCTTTCCTATGCATCGATGCTGTTCCATTTGGTCTGTCAAGTAAGTTAACCAACACGTAGTACCCTGTTTGCACTCGGGAACGACTATATCAGCGTCTGAGAATACATACAATTCGGAATCAGGCCATAGTTCGTGCTTCAAGGCAAGATTAAAGCCATATATCCAATTATTCTTGGTATTTCGGATGACAATGGACGAATACCGATCCGAAGCTATCCGCAGGACTGTTTCGTTTTCTTCCGTTCTGGGCGAGGCATTATCCACTACAAACAGTCTATATGGATATTTCGTTCGTTCAATTATCGCCTTTATAGACTGAAGGAGGACGTTAGGCTCGTTATGATTTAACAAAACGATGGGGATTAGCATAATTTCTCTCCTCGCTCATTTCGCGCGCCGTCATATTTATCCCTTTCCACTCTCCCAAGCACTAAGCGCATCGCCCATAAGCCGCCCAGTACGACAACTGCTGCGGAGAGGAGCAGTGCTATCCCTGCGCCAATCAGGCCAAGCATTGGAACAAACAGCGCTGCCCCCGCCACCCCTATCACCAATTGCACAATGTAGATCGGGACCTGGACCCGAAAGGTGCGTGCCGCAGTCAGACCGCAGAAGAGAAAATTTCCAATCGTGGTGAGACCGGCGATACCCACAAGGAGCGCCAGCAGGCCAACGTGATCCGCATACTCTCGGCGGTAAAGCAGGGTGAGCAGCGGACGGCCCACCAGAAACGTCAAAGGCACCCCGACTACCGCAATTAACACGCCTAGCAAGGAAAGCTTTGTCAGCAGACGCACAAATTGCCTGTGGTCGCCATCCGCAAAGAGGCGGGCGAGGTGTGTGGTGACTGACACGCTCAGCGCAGACACGACCATGTTAATAGCGATGACTAGGTACGCAAGCGATGCATAGATGCCCTGGTCTGCCAGTCCTATGTAGTGCTGAAGAAAGTAGCGGGGAATGTTCACGCTCAGACATCCGAAAAACACGACCCAGCCCAGCGGAAGGCCCAGCATTGTCAGTCGCCAGAGCTCATGGCGGTCGAAGCGGAAGAATGGGTCGTGGCGGCCGATCAATGCCCTGACGTTCCGCACGTCGTAAGAGAGCAGCACGGCCAGCCAGACCACGCTCATGGCGGCGACCGCGAGGGCCAGATTGCGGAAGTACGCAAAGGTTAGGGAAAAGACGAGGACTGAGGCGACGCCGCGCATCATCAGGCTGATGGCGACTCGCTTCAACTGCTCTTCCCGCTGCAGGAGGCCGGCCGTCACGTCGCTCATGCACTCGACGCACTTGGAAACTGAAACCAGGAGAATGACAACACGCACGGCAGAGGAGGCCCCGGCAAACGGCAACAGGGCAACGACCACTATCAGCCCGAGCAGCGTTGCCAGCAACCGCAGCGTGAAGTAGTTCGCGAATCCGTGCTCCACGTTCACATCTGTAGCCTGCACGGCGCGAAGCTGCAGGTTGGTGAACATGAACACCGGCGCGGAAACAGCTAACCCAAGCGTGAACTGTCCGACTATCGATGGACTGCCCAGCTTGGCAAGCACCGATAGCATCCCCCATTGACATGCGCCGTAGAGAACATTGCCCGCTAACGTCCAGGCGAAGTTGGCGCGCAGCGAGGGGATGGAGCTTCGGATTGCAGTCAATGGCTGTTCGATCTCGATTACCAAAGGGCTGTTGCGATCATCCAAGCGCGCGGACTAGGGAGGTAGAATCTGAAGCCGGCTCGTGGGGTCAGGAGCTTGCGCTCTTTGGCCCCCTGAGTGCGTAGCTGAGTTCTTCAAACCGTTTGGCGGTAATCGGATTGAATTGCGCAAGCTCCTTCCACCACAAGAACAATGCCAGAATGCATCCAGCGAAAAAGCCCACAAACAGGGAGAGCGATACGATGAGGCCGCGTTTGGGTGACGATTTCCGATCCGGCTCGATGGCCGGTTCCACGACCTGAATGATGGCCGCGTCCTTGGATTCATCGAGCTTGGCTGCGTCGTATTGCTTCATCAGCATGTCGAACAGAGCCTGTTGATATTGCAGTTCGTGTGCGGCGCGAAGATATTCCAGCCCCGCGGCGGGAACATTTCCAAGTCCAAGCCCGGCAATTCCCGGCGCGTGATTGCTCTGCTCCAGACTCGATTCCTCGGCTTGTAGAGAGGTCAGTTCCTTTTCCGCCAATTGCACGTCGGGGTTTTGCTCCGTCGAATAGGAGCGCAGCGCCTGCACCTCTACCTGTTTGGCTGCGACCTGAGCGCGAAGGACGGCAAGGCTCTCGATCATCGCCTTGGCCTGCGCGTCCAACTGGACCAGGCCCTTCTGCTGTTGAACCTGCTGGAAGGCAAGTTCGGCCGCGACCAGCGCCTCCCTGGCCTGCTTCAACTGCTCCTCATAGAAAACCCGCCGCTGCGAGGCCTCCGTTACCGCAAGGGTCTTGGTAAGGATGCGGAGCTCATCCGTGTAAGCGTTGGCCATCTCGGCTACACGCTTCTTGTCCTTATCCGTAACAGACACGGCGATAAATCCGTTCTTTTCAGAAGTGACCTCGGTATAACCCGCAAGTTTCTCGCGGGCTTTCGTCATGTCTTTGGCGCGGTACGCCTTTGCCAGATCGAACTTCTGGATAATCGCGTCGGCTATGGGCCGCGAAGTCAGCAGGCCAATGTAAATGTCGTTGGGATTCTTCAGACCCAGTCCCCCGCCGGCAAGCGCGGCGAGGGAGCCTCCACCGGCACTCGTCAATTGGTTCATCATCAACATAGAAGCCGTTGATTGAGTTTGTTGTGGCGGCATGATTTTGGTAGTTGCCGTATACCGCACGGGAAGTACCAGGGAGAGAATCACGCCCGCAAGCACGGCAATGCCCGTTACCTTCGCGATCAACCACTTCCGATAGGCTAGCTGCGTGAGGACATCGATCAGGCTGACTTCATAGCCATCGCTGGGCGTCTCCGATAAGGAAGCGCCGTCCATTGTCTCAGCCGTTTCTTCTATGGAAAAGTCTTTTCCGGTCATTATTGACACCATTATGGGAGAAACGTTCCAAGCACGGCGCCCGTCATGGCAGCTCCAGAGATAATTTGGGCGTAATTCGAAAATGTTTGGAGTCCGTTTGAAACACGGAGCTTTTCGGGAACAATAATTGCGTCTCCGGGCAGCAACCTCAGGTTTCCAAAGCTGCCATGAGAGTGACTGTTGCGGGATTGGCGGCTGACGACTGTTCCGTCTGCACGGATCACGAAGACGCGCCTTGGATCCGCCTCCCGGGTGGCGCCGCCTGCATCGTTCAGATAGGCGATCAACCGCTTTCCGGACTCATAGCGCAAGGCATTCGCATTGTAGACAGCGCCGGCCACTTCGACCGTACTGAGCCGCGGCGGGATATAGAAGGTATCTCCATCTTCAAGAGGAAAGGCTGGCATGTCCGCAATGGTTTCAGCTGCCGGCTTCATGTCCAGAACGACCCGGCCTGTTGGTTTGATCGAAGCGAGCCTGGCTAATGCGGCTTGCTGCATGGCAAGCTGCGCTTGTTGGTCCGCCCCAGTCTGACCAGTTTGTGGAACCGCATTCGCAAACTTGGCGGTGAGTTCCCTTTGCATCTGTTCGGTGGATTGCTGAAGCTGCTTCTCTTGAGCCTGGCGGGCCGAAACACGCGTAAGTATGGAAGCATAGAGATAAGAATGCGGTGTAAGTCCTCCGGCCTGTTTCACTACATCTCTTAGAGTCTCACCTGGATTGACGCGGTACACGCCCGGTGCGTTCACCTCTCCGCCCACCTGGACAAAGGAAGCGTGCTTTTCCATAGGCAATTCAAGGTCCGCCCTCGAAAATATAGTGATGACGTCTCCAGCCTTCAAAAGCTGATTGTCCGGAGATGTGGGGTTGTCGATTGCGCCGGCAAGGCGAAACGGAATCAGGTGGGTGCTCAGATCACGCTCGTCAAGCCGCTCGATCAGCGCATATTCCCAGTTGATCTCCGCGCTGATCTGGCCTACGGTGTCAATAATTGGAGTGCGTGAGTTCCAAAACTGGTCGTTGCTCCGGTTGCCAGGTTGATTGGTATGCAAGATTCCGGATTGGCCAGTGTGCGCACTGCCAGGTTGGTCAGTCCGCGGGTTTCCATACTGATCTGCCTGAGCATTGCCGAATTGGTCAGTCCGCGGGTTCCCATACTGATCAACCTGTCCATTGCCGTATTGGTCAGTTCGCGAGTTTCCATACTGATCTGCCTGCCCATTGCCGAATTGGTCAGCCTGCTGGTTTCCATTCTGATCTTCCTGCGTATTGCCGAATTGGCCAGTCCGCTGGTTTCCATAATGATCTGCGTTCAGATCACCGGACTGGCCCGTCTGTTGATCGCGAAATTGGTTTGTGCGCGGGTCTCCGAAAGGATGAGCGGAAATGCGCGGAACAAGGTGGTTCTCCCGGTTCCAGTAATCGCGAGTAATCAGAAAGCCACGAGAAGGGATCAGATCCGAAATCCGCATCCCTTCCTTCCAGGCATAAAGGCCGGGCTGAGCTACATTGCCCCGCAGCGTCACTGCGTTCTCAAACTTCGGCGAAAGCGGAAAGACCCGCAACAGATCTCCGTCCCTGAGTAAGTGTCCTTGTCCCGATGTGTCCAGCGCGAATTCTTCAACCTGGCGACTGCTGTGGTTCTCAATCCGCTCCAGCACGACGCGCTCGGCGTCTGCCAGGCTTGTCATTCCTCCCGCGCCTTTGAGAGCGGCGCCTACCGTCGTTTCGCCTTTCAGTTCGTAGATGCCGGGTACGTTTATATCGCCACTGATAGCGACCTGCGCTCCAATCGAAGGAAAGTAAATTACATCGCCGGGAAGCAGCCGGACATCGTGGGATTTGTCGCCCTTCTGCATCAGATCGTAGATATCGAATTCGGTCAGCGTCTGGCCCCCGCGCCGTAGCTGAATATGACGCATGGTGCCGGTTGCCGATGGGCCTCCGGAGGCAAATAGCGCATCGACCAGGGTACTCAAGGAACTGACCGTGTACCCGCCGGGCTGCCGTGCGCTGCCCAGAACAAATATCTGGATCGAGCGAAGCTGCCCCATGGCAACATTCAGTTGAAAGTCCTTGAATAGAGCGCCGATGGCCGAATGCAGATACCCTTCGGCTTGTTCATAGCGCAAGCCGGCTACGGTCAGGCTCCCTACTTTTGGCAGATATATCTGCCCATTCCTGTCCACCGTCACGCGGGAATCAAGGTCTATCTTCCCCCAGGCCCGTATCAGCAGCTCATCCCCCGGCCCCAGCACATAATCGGCTGGTACCGGAATATGTTCTACCGGCGCAAAGGTCGTAGGAACTTCGTCGAATAATTGACGACCGTACACCGGAAGCGTGCGCCCGGTTGCATCTTCTACAAACTTCTCAAACTCGGACTTCTGTGTGAGCGGCCCGACAATCCTCATCGGCGACTGGATCGGTGCCGGCACTGGCGCCGCGGGGATGGCAGAACCTGGAATGGCGTTATTGAAATAGGTCCTTTCGCCAGCCTGGCGGGGCGCTTGGCTGGGAGCCTGTGCGGCGCCTGTCGCGGACCCTTGCCCCGCCGAGGAACCGGGGGCGGATTGGGTTGATTCAGTCGGGGTGGTGAGCACGGATTGGCCGGCACAAAGGGTGCAAGGCAACAGAAATAGAAGAAATGCCTTTGATCTCATAAGAAGAAACTCGTCTGATTCAAATGTGTACTACATGAGCAGAGAGATGATCCACGCTGGGAGATCTTTCCCTGCCTCGGATGGTGCGAAATGGCTCGCTTCAAATTTCGGTCATCCTATCGCACGCCCTAATTCAACAGGGCTCTTGGCGTGGATTTGGCTACCACCGAGGTCTCAGTCTGCCCACTATGAACCGGAATCTTGTTTGGACCTGCATCGTATGGCTTGATAGACAAGGCGGTTTTCAAAAGCTCGGTCCCGGGATTATAGTCGGGGACCAATTCCTTGAGCAGTAGCACAAGGTTGGCGACGTCTTGTCCTTCAACAATTGCTTGCAGGCGAAGTAAAGACGCTTTGAGCTGCATTGCATCGACATCCTGATGGCAGACATAGCTTCTAATCTTAGCGTGCGAGGTTGGAATTAGATGCTCATCCTGCAGATTTAATTCTTCGAACATTTTCTCACCTGGACGAAGACCGGTAAATTGAATCTCGATGTCTCGTTCAGGCTGGAGCCCCGAGAGCAGAATTAGATTCTTGGCTAGATCCGAGATCTTGACGGGCTCGCCCATTTCGAGAACGAATACCTCTCCGCCCTTGCCGAGGGAGAAAGCTTGCAAAACCAACTGGGTCGCCTCAGGAATGGTCATAAAATAGCGGGTCATTTCCGGGTGAGTGACCGTTACCGGGCCGCCTTCGGCAATTTGTTCCTTGAAGATTGGAACAACACTTCCGTTGCTTCCTAGTACATTTCCGAAGCGCACCGCAACAAACTTGGTTCCGCCCTCCATCTGAAGCGCGCGAATTAGCAACTCTGCTGTGCGTTTCGTAGCGCCCATCATACTGGTCGGCCGAACCGCCTTATCTGTGGAGATCATGACAAAATCTTCAACTCCGTGCTCAGCCGCTGCACGGGCGACGTTCCAGGTCCCGAAAATGTTAGTCTCGACGGCAGCGAAGACATGCCTCTCCATCAACGGAACATGTTTGTAGGCGGCTGCATGAAACAGAATCGACGGGTGATGGTGTTGAATTACCCGTTTCAGAGTGCCACGGCTGGTGATACTGCCGATCTCCGGGTGAAAAGTTATGTATGGGAAGCTTTTAGCCATCTCTCTGTCAAGATAGAATAAGGGAGTCTCCGCCTCATCGAAACCCACAATGGCAAGCGGACGGAATTTTGCGATTTGCCGGCAGATTTCCGACCCGATTGAGCCTGCGGCGCCCGTCACCATAACGACCCGCCCTTGAATGCGCTCCCGAATTCGGTCCATGTCTAGCTGCACTGGCTTTCTGCCGAGCAAATCTTCTACAGCAACCTCTCGGATTTGCTTGCCCAATTCCGTGCCCTGGATAAGCTCTCCCAGACTCGGCACCATCTTGTATTCCACCTTGGCATCGGTGGCAAGCTTCAAAATGCGCACCATTTGCTGTCCCGTCGCAGCCGGAAGCGCTATGAGCAATCTCTTGACGGCATGCTTCTGCACCAACGCTTTGAGGGCATCTCCCGTTCCCAATACCCTCTTTCCATGCAGGGTCAGCCCAACTTTGCTTGGATCGTCATCGACAAAGCCTATAACATCACACATCAGGGATTGATTCTGCTGTAGCTCCTGCAGCAGCGCCAGTCCAGCGTCGCCGGCGCCATAAATGATCGTCCTCGTCCGCTCACCCTCGACGCTACTCCTGCTCCTCGCGGTGAAGATCACGCGAACTGCCAACCGGCCTCCCAAAGCCAGCACGCAGGAAATCAGCCAATCAAGAATGTACACGGAATGCGGAATGCCCCATGGCCCGGCCAGAAGAAATATGACTAATCCACCGAGTATTGACCCCGCTGAAACCGCCAATATAATCTGCACTGCATCATGAACAGAAGTATGCCGCCAACTTCTCTGGTTTACCGCGCCAATGAGGAAGAATGCAGACTTTGCCGCTGCCCAGATACACAGGGCCACCACCATCGGACGGAAGTATTGGGCAGGCACTGCACCGTCGAATCGCAACTCAAATGCGAGGAACGCGGAAAGGGCAAATGCTGCCATATCCAAGAAATAAACAAGCAATAGGCGCCAGATGCGATGCGCCCTATGCCGTTGCCGTCGATCAAGCTTTAATTCCGGAGACATATCTTCCCTTCCCTCCAGGGCTTAGGGCCACAAACACCCTAAGATTAAGCGACTATCTGTTCTAAATCTTCAGCGTCCACCTGGATTGCGGCATGCTGATTAATCAATTCGATTGTCAGCACAAACCGCAGGCTGTTGCACTTTCTCACCAGTGTCCCCTGAAGACCCTGCATCACACCGCTCTTGATGCGGACTCTTTCGCCGATAACAAGATCGCGATACGGTTCAATCTTTTGCCTGCTACATCCCGAGCGCAGCAACTCGACTTCGGAATCCGAAAGATAGGCACATTCCCGTTTGCTGCCCACAATCTGCAGCACTCCAGGAGACTGGAGAACCTTCACACGCTCCCTGAAAGTGATGTGCACGAACAGGTAGGTTGGAAACAGCGGCAGGATGAGCTTCATCCGTTGCCGGTTCTTCCAGACCCGGACAGTTTCATAGACAGGGAGAAATGACTCAATCTCCCGCAGGTCAAGGTGCTTTACTACCGACTTTTCGTGTTGGGGAACAGTGTAAACCGCATGCCAATTGCGATCGCACGCAGGGACCGTAATTGAGGGGTTTAGGGAGACCTGCCCGTCGAATGTTTGACCTATCGTCTGTTGACTCATCTGAAGTCCCTGGTTCAACTGGCGCATCGCACAATCGACAGAGAGCAACGATCCGTGTGTGCGTAAAGGGTGAAGCGTGGAATGCTTGCCTTCTTAGTCGGGCACCAATCTGGACATGGCTCCGCCATTCTGACTTAGCGAAACGCTACGCTAGGCCCTCCCTCCAACGATCACCAAACCAAGACCTTCATTACTGGAACAATGGACACCGCAGCAAAAACATCAAGAGCAGGAAACACTCTTGCGTAAGCCGATCAACAATGTGATCCGGCATCTCAATCCTAATGAGGTTCTACTTACATAGTGGCCGCAGCCGGCAAATCGTTTCAAACCTCACATACAAATGGACAATTGCGCGCAATGCCATTCAGGATGGCTTGTCCTTCAAAAATGGGAAGCCTGCCTCAAAATCAGCAGGACGCGCTTTCTAAACATTTTAGCAGCTTGTGAGCGGAAAGAGGCGAAATAGGAAGATTTTCAGTTACCTTGCGTATATTGCTGATTCTATTGATTTAATATGAGACAACTCTGCCCGCGTTCCGCTCCGGTGATTAGGGCAATCGAAGAAGATACTCGCGCCAGGTAATTCTATTCCTCATTTGTTCGCACTCCGCCAGTAGCCTTGTCGCCCTTCCTCCTCAGATAATGGGGCGCTCCAACGCCTGAAGAAACTCCATGCAGGGCAGATTCCGCCTCAACCATCCGCTGTACTTGGCGCTTTAAGGCCATTAAATGGCAGTCGTTAACTGCCATATTTCTCATGCACAATGAAGCTGGCCTTTTCGAATTGTGATGTCTCAGAGCGCCCAATCGTCCAGTAGCCGGAGTTATGCATCAGCGCCAGCTGCCCTGCGCCCAGAATCCCAATGCGCGGCTTCGGTGCTGTTGTCATGCACGTGGGTCGGATCCCTTCAAGACCGTCTCTGTTTGCTTGCTGCGAAACTTGTCCAACTGTTGCGCGATCGCCTTGTCCCCCAGCGCCAGAATCGACGCAGCAAAAAGGGCCGCATTCTTCGCCCCCGCCTCTCCAATGGCAAATGTCGCCACCGGTATCCCGGCCGGCATCTGCACGATCGACAGCAGTGAGTCAAGACCATTCAGCGCGCTGCTCTTCATCGGCACGCCCAGCACCGGCAAGCTTGTCTTGGCCGCCAGAAATCCCGCCAAATGTGCCGCACCGCCCGCTCCAGCAATAATCACGCGCAGTCCGCGCGCTTTTGCGCTCTCGGCGTACTGCATCGCCCTGTCTGGGGTACGGTGCGCGGAGATAACCTCCGCTTCATACGCGATTCCTAGTTCGTCGAGTACCTTGGCCGCTGCTTCCATCGTTGGCCAATCGGACTTCGATCCCATAACGATCCCAACGACCACTTGCTTCTTCGCCTCTGCCATCACACCCTCCAACCTTGCAGCACCTCTACGAACGCAGCCTGCTCTAGCGCCTGTACGCGGTCCTTCAAAATCTCCGTCGTATCGCCCGGCAGCACCGGGCAATGCTTCTGCAAAACAATCGGACCACCATCGACTTCTTCCGTAACCTGGTGAATCGTGCACCCGGTCTCGCTGACGCCCGCGGCCAGCACCGCCTCGTGCACACTCCGGTTCATCAGCCCGCCAAACGCAGGCAGCAGCGACGGATGAACATTCAACAATCTTCCCCGCCACGCTTCAATAAACTTCGCGGAGACGATGCGCATGTAGCCAATCATCAGCACCAGCTCAGCTCCAGCCTCGCACAGCGCATCGCTTACCTGCTGGTCATAGGCCTCGCGCTCGAATCCTGCCGACGAGAGAAACAGCGGGCGAATTCCATAGCGTGCCGCCCGATCGAGAATCGGCGCATTCTTTTTGTCCGAGATCACCAGCACAATCTCGACATTGAGCGTGCCCGCCGCAACCGCATCGAGAATCCCTTGCAGCGCCGTCCCTCGAGTTGAACCAAGAACGCCGACCTTCACACTCATTTCGCCAGGCTCGCCAACACGGCTGCTTCCAGCGGCCGCAGGTCAGGTTCAAATGCCGTTCCCGTAATCTTTTCAAATAGCTGAATGTATCGCGCCGCAAGCTCCGCGATCAGATCGTCGGGCGGGACCGGCAGCACAGCGTCCTTGTACGGATCGCAGCGCTCGCGGAACCACAGGCGGAAAAACTCCTTGTCGATCATGTTGGGTTCCTGTCCCGCCGCCAGCCGTTCCGCATAGCTATCAGCCAGCCAGTAGCGGCTCGAATCCGGCGTGTGGATCTCGTCGATCAATAGAATCTCGCCATCGTCCGCTACGCCAAACTCATACTTTGTATCCACGAGGATCAACCCGCGCTCGGCAGCGATCTTCTGCCCGAACACAAATAGCTCCAGCGCCTTTGCCGAAGTAAACTCCCATTGCTCCGCCGTCAACCATCCCTCGGCGACGATTTCTTCCGCCGTAATCGGCCGGTCGTGCTCCTTCTCCTTCGTGGTTGGCGTAACAATATTCTTCGCGAGGGGTTCGTTCTTCTTCATGCCCTCGGGCAGCGCATGGCCACAATAATTCCGCACGCCATTCTTGTACTGTGTCCAGATTGACGTATCGGTCGATCCCGTCATATACCCGCGCACGACAAACTCAATCGGGAGCACGCTGCACTTGCGCGCAATCAGCGCATTGGCGTGCGGGCTGGCAATCACGTGGTTGCCGACAATGCCACGCGTCTGCTCAAACCAGTACAACGACGTGCGATTCAGCACCTGCCCCTTGAATGGAATCGCGCCCAGCAGGCGATCAAAGCCGCTCTGCCGGTCTGTCGTCACCAGCAGCAGGCACCCATCGCGCATATCATACGTGTCGCGAACCTTGCCCACGTACTTCGCAGTCAGAGACTTCGCCGTCAGCGGCAGATCGGTCGTCGTCAGGCAGTGTGGAATCGCATCAAGAAGCATTTGCCGTTCCATCTCAGTTCACCCCTCCAAAGCGCACACCCTTTGCATTCGCCTCCACGCGCCCCAGTTCCCAGACACGCAGCGCAGGAAAGCTCGCAATCGCCGCCGCTAACTCGCCCTGCAAACCCGGCGGCCCAATCAGCACCAACCCCACGCCCATGTTGAACGTGCGATGCATCTCAGTATCGTCGATATTCCCCAGGCGCTGCATCAGCGCAAAAATAGGCTGCGGTTTCCACGTCGCGCGATCGATCACAACGCCCAACCCGTCCGGCAAAATGCGCGGCACATTCTCCACCAGCCCGCCGCCCGTGATATGCGCCATGCCCTTCACTGGAATCCCAGCGCCGAGAATGTTCCTCACCGGCGCAACATAGTTGGTATGGGGAGCGAGCAGCACATCCGCAATCGATTTTCCGGCAAGTTCCTCGGGTCGCGCATCGATCGCGTAACCGCCAATCTCGAAGATCAGCTTGCGCGCCAGCGAGAATCCATTGGTATGCAGGCCGCTGGAGTTGATGGCGTACAGCGCATCGCCCGCAACAATGTTCTCGCCCGTCAACAAGCGCTCGCGGTCCACAACCCCGGTCACAAAGCCG
>Ga0224555_1002542_pt1 | contig 21019 bp, 17 predicted proteins | sample 714S23034metaG_FD_180687 | JGI IMG/M metagenome (GOLD analysis project Ga0224555, IMG submission 180687) | Peat soil microbial communities from Stordalen Mire, Sweden - 717 S2 30-34 | ecosystem: Environmental > Terrestrial > Soil > Wetlands > Peat | place: Sweden: Norrbotten County, Stordalen...
GGCTTGACGTCATGAGTAATGTTTATGAAATCTTTCCCGTGATGCAGCGGGTTAGGGTAACAGCACTTTTGAGGCAACCGGAACCATTCCGGCCCCTGCTCGGGTAACAGTTACTTTTGAGGCGCGGTGGGGGGAGCTCTCCGGTCGGTGTGGTCGTGATCCTCCTTGGCCGGGACCGCCGCGGAACGGAATTCGGCGGCTGACCTTCTGTCGCAAAGAATAATCCTTGCCTTTGCCAAAGGCGCCCGCGATTTTTCCTTACCTCATGAGTTCGTTAAAGAGAATCTTCATCGGGACGGACAGCGGCGCGACCACTTCAAAGACCGCCGCCGTTTGGGAAGACGGCGAAGCCGTCACAACCCGGCTGCTTCAGCGCCCAACGAATTCCCACCAGGGTCAGGACGCTGTCATTTCCGGCTGGATTTCCGCCATTGGCGAATTTCTTGCCCAGAACTCCCTCACCTGGGATCAGGTGCAGGGCGTCGGCCTGGCGATTCCCGGACCGTATCAGCGCTACGGCGTGCTCGATCACTCGGCGAATTTGCCGCCAAGTTTCAAGGGCTGGGACGTTCACACCGATTACAGTCGGGCCCTCGCGAAACAGGCGGGTCGAGCCTTGCCGCTGGTGGTCGGCAACGACGGGAAATGCGGCGGAGTGGCCGAGGCGCGGCTCGCGCGCGGCAACACGAAGGCATCGGTGCTGATGCTCATGCCAGGCTCCGGACTCGGCTCGGCGTTCGTGGGACAGAACGGATTGCCGCTCGAAGGCGACACGCTCGCCGGCATGGAGACCGCCCACATGCCCGCGCCGTTGCATTTGCTCGGAGTCACCGGCAAGCCGCTTCCCTGCGGTTGCGGTCGCGATTGGGGCTGCATCGAGGCCTACACAACCCTTTCCGGGCTGGCGCGCCTGCTGGAGGAAAAGCTTTCAAAAAATCCGGATCATGAACTCGCGAAATCCACCGCCGCTCCGAAAGAAAAGGCGCTCTCCCTCCGGATGCGCGCACAAAAGGGCGACACGCTCGCCATCGAGATTTTTGATTTTCAGGCGCGCGCGCTGGGTTTTCACGTGGCGAATCTCACGCTGGTCCTCGATGCCGGCATCGTGATCATCGGCGGAGGGCTGATGGATCATGACATGACGACGCCGGAATTTCGCGAGCGTTACTTGCGACACATTCGCGAAAGCGCCATGCCGTATTTCTGGCCGTCCCAGCGCGGCAGGATCCAGATCGTCCCGGCGGCATTGGGCGATTTGTCCCAGGCGATTGGCGCCGCGCTGATCGCTCTTTATCAGCATCAAGCAGCCCTGCCTTGACCTTGCCCGCCTCGGCGGATGCGCGCGGTCTCGCGGGAGGTCAAATTTAGTTTGGTAACGACAAGATACGCTTGATTCGCCAATAAAATCAGGCATACGCCCAAGCCGCAGCCGCGCTGAAACTGACCGAGGGTGCCGTGCGGGTGGCGGTCCACCGCCTCCGCCGGCGTTACCGGGAGCTGCTGCGCGAGGAAGTTGCCCAGACATTATCCAATCCCACGCAAGCCGACGAGGAAATGCAGGCGTTGTTCAGCGCGCTCGCAGAGGGGTGAGCGGCTAACTTCCGCATCAATACCCCGATTCAACGTCCCCGGGACGGTTTTGTCGCCGGCGGCGCGGTTGCCTGTTGGTAGGCCAGGATCCCTTTGACGATCGCCTGCGCCATCTGGCGGCGATACGTCGCGTCATAAATCCGTTTGCTTTCCGCCGGATGCGTCATGAACCCGCCTTCGATCAGGATCGCCGGCATCGCCGCATCGCGCAGCACGGCGAACCGCGCGCGCTTCACGCCGCGGTCATTGGCAGCCAGGTTTCGCACGAGAGCCTTCTGGACCTGATACGCCAGCAGCAGGCTTTTTTGCTCGTTGCGATTGGCAAGGGTCAGGCCGGTGCCAACCGTGGAGCCGTATTCGGTGTTTTCGATGCGCTCGTTGCTCGAACTCGCGCCGATGGGCGTGATGCAATAGGTTTCCGGTCCTTCCACCTCATCGCGCCCGGCCACCGTTGCGTTGAAATGCAAACTCACGAACAGATCGGCCTTGAGTCTGTTCGCCAGCGCCGGGCGATCCGGCAATTTCACAGTGGTATCCGTGCTCCGCGTGAGGACGACGCTGAATCCGGCCTTCTTGAGTTGGTCGCGGAGTTCGAGAGCAAGGGGCAGCGTATAATTCTTTTCCTGGCGCCACCACACCCGATTTCCAGAGTCCCTGCCTCCATGGCCGGGGTCGAGACAGATCACCCGGACCGGCCTGGCGTCCGTGAAACGCGGAGGGAACAGCAGCGGACGAATCGCCGTGTCGAGGTCCAGTTGCGCGATGAGCGGACGGGATTTTACGACGGCGAATGGGAACGAAAGCCTGACCCGGACGCCGTTGATTTCCGCCTGCGCCGAGTCCGCATCAAATTGGAGCCGCGTCGTGCGGTTGGTCGCCTCGACCGTTTTGTCGCGGTTGAACCAGCGCCATCCCAGATCGTTCGCGCGCGCCCAGTCGGCCAGGGGGACGTAGTCCTGGCCGCCGAGACGGACGCCCTCAAGCCTGTGTTCGGCGGCGTGAGCGAGCGACAATCCGCAGGCAAGCAACAGCGGGAAAAGCTTTCTCATGGCGGCGCAAAGGGATTGATGCGTTCCGGTGCGTGTTCCGGCGAACGCAGATGGGTCCCTGGTGGCGGATCAGGGTTTCACGAAATCTTCCAGTGTCTTCTGCATTTTCTTCAAGTCCGGCAAATTCACATACATCATGTGCCCGGAGTCGAACTCGGCGTAGGTGATGTTGGTGCGGTAGGCGGCATCGACCTGCATGTGGTTGAGGCTGTAGCGCATCGTATCGATCGGGCAGACCAGATCACACCGGCCGCCGAGCACGAGCACCCGCATGTAATGGTTCTGGTTCATCACGGACGCGAGCTGCTGAGCCACGCGGGGATAGCTGTTGCGCGCTCCATAATTCCACGGTTGCACGCCGGCAATGATTTCGTAAGGCAAATCGTCCTCAAATTTCAGTTCCTCGCGAACGTAACTGTTCATCGCCGCGGAAAACGGCCCGTAGGTTGCCGCGTAGGAAGGATCGAAATTGGGCGCTGGCGCGGCCGCATCGTCGTCGCGGCCGGTGATGCGGGCGTCGTAACCACCCAGAATGAGTCCTCGATCATGCAGCAACTGCCTGCGGAAAACGTCGGGGTCAATGCGCAGCTTGTTGTCTTCGATCACCCGGGGCGGGAGGCCGGTAAGCCGCGCCAGTTCCGCGACGATCTTGTTTCGATCGGCGGCGGGCAGGGAAGCGCCCTGCTCGAGCGCGGCCGTGTATTGGGTCCGGACAAATTCGCGCGCCTCGGCCAGGGCCCCGGGCAAATCGGCTTGCAGGTCGGGCGGAAGTTTGTGGTGGAAATGCGCCGCCGCCGTGTAGTCCGGCAGGAACAGGAGGAACGGCAGGTCATTGCCGGGTCCGTCCTCGATTGTGGCGAAGTCCAGGACACCTGAGACAAGGATCAACCCATCGAGATACATCCCGTAACGGGAACGCAAATGTTCCGCCAATCCCGCCGCGCGGAAGACGCCGTAGCTCTCGCCGCAAAGATACTTCGGAGAAAGCCAGCGCTCGTGCCGCGTCGTCCAGAGCCGGATGAATTCACCGACGGAATCCAGGTCCGCGGATTGTCCGAAAAAGTTCTCGGGCTTCTCGTCTTTGACGGCGCGGCTGAACCCGGTCGCGATCGGATCAATGAACACCAGATCGCTGGCGTCCAGGATGGAATACTCATTGTCCTCCAACCCGAATGGCGGCTTCGGCAGCGTGCCATCCTCGTTCATCTTTACGCGGCGCGGACCGAGCGCCCCGAGGTGCAGCCAGACCGACGACGACCCCGGTCCGCCATTGAAGCAAAACGTGACAACCCGGGAGGATTTATTGGTCTCACCGACCCGCGTGTAGGCCACATAGAAAACCGACCCGCGCGAGGTGCCGTCGGATTTAAGCAGCGGGAGCATTCCCGTTTCCGTCACGTAACTCACGTTCCGGCCGGCGATTCTGACCGTGTTGGTCGTGAACACCGGCTTGTGCGTTGCGTCGGGAATCAGCGCCTCGAAAGGCTTGGCGGCGGGCGGTGAGTTTGTCCCAGCGGACGGCGAATTGGTTTGGGGGATGTCCGCCGCGCGAAGGCAGAGGGCGGAAGCCATGAGCAATATCAGATTGGTTTTCATCATTTGAGACTCCGGCAGTGTGCGCGAAAACCCAGTGGCGCGGCCAGCCTATTATTGTCCCCTGAGTTAGGCCAGCACGACTTCCTCCGCTGGTGCCACGGGGGCGCAACCGGACCCACAATGGGTAGAACGGGCGACGCGTCCGTTCCGGTCGGCGACTCGCCGGCCGGAAGAGTTGGACGACTGACGACACTTTGGCCTTAATTTAAAGTGCGACGCCTATTTCCATTCCGTCCGGCGGGTCGCCGGACGGGACGGGCCAGTGGCCCATGCTACCCATTCCAGGTTTCCCCGCAGGCTCTCATTGCGGCGCTCCGGCCTGTTTCCGTTCTCGGGCAGTGTCAAGGTGCAACCCTACCGCGGCACGGTCGGTCGGAGATTCTCATTGCAAATGATTTGCAAAAACAAACAGGCCGGGTTATGAATTGCGGGATGCAACAGAGCGTTCGAGAAATGGGGCTGTGCCTGGCGCTGGCCTGTGGCCTTGGGCTCGATCAGGCGGTGGAGGCGCGGCCGCTGAAAATTGTGACCAGCTTTGTGCCGGCCTACTGTTTCGCCGCCAATGCCGCGGGCGATCTCGCCACGGTGGAGAATCTCCTGCCCGCCGACGTGGACCCGCACGATTATCAGCTCGCGCCGCGGGACCTGGTCAAGCTGGGCGAGGCCGACGTGGTCGTCGTTAACGGCCTTTCGCTCGAAGGCTGGCTGAACAAGGCGATCGAGTCCGCAGGCGGACGACATTTCCCGAGGGTTGTCCAGCTTGCAGGCGGCTTGAGCGCCAAGGAATTGATTTACGACGCGGACGCCCCCTGGGCGCAGCATGCGGAATTTCATCCGGCGATGGAAAGCCGCTTTGCCAATCCGCACCTCTGGCTGGACCCGCAATTGGCGGAGCATGCCATGACGAACATATGCCGGGCGCTGCAAGAGGCCGATCCGGCCAATGCCGCCGCTTACGCGCGCAACACCGGGGCCTACGTCCTGCGGCTGCAAAAACTGGACGAAGACATCAGAGCCGCCGCCGCTTCGTTCACCCGCCGCGACATCGTCACGGATCACAACGCCTTTCCCTACTTCGCGCGGCGGTACGGGTTGAACGTGGTCGGTGTGGTGGAGGAGGTGGACGAAGTTCCGCCCTCGCCAAAACAACTGGCGCGGTTGGAGCGGGCGATGCAGGCGAAGCGAATCACCGTGATTTTTACCTCGCCGCCCACACCGCCCCGCGAAGCCTCGCAGATCGCCTCCGACCTGGGCATCACGGTTGCCACCCTCAACACCATCGAGATCGGCCCGCTGAAGGGGTCCACTTACGAGGACGAGATGCGCCAGAACCTGAGGGTGCTCGAAACCAATCTCCGCTGATGCCCGCCTCCCATTCACATTCCCCTGCGGACCTGGCAGTCGAAGTCCGGGATGTGCGGGTGTCCTTCGACGGTCAGCCGGTGCTTCGCGGCGTGGATCTTCACATTCCGCGCGGCCAACTGGTGGCGTTGATCGGCCCGAACGGTTCGGGGAAAACCACCCTGCTGCGCTGTCTGCTGGGGTTGCAAAGGGTGGACACCGGCGAGATCAAATTGCTCGGTGAATCCGATGTGCGAGCGGCGTTGCCGCGCGTTGGCTACGTTCCGCAGCGGCTGGCACTGGAGCGAAGTTTCGTCCTGAGCGTCCGTGAATTTCTGTCGCTGCGCCTGCGCCGGACGCGACACTGGTTCTGGCGGCCGCATCGCGTGATCGACCGGATCCTGAGCGAGACGCTCGTTGAGATCGGCGTGGAACCGATGCTGGATCGCCCGCTCGCGCAGCTTTCCGGCGGCCAGTTGCAGCGCGTGCTGATTGCGTTCAGCCTGCTGGGCAAGCCGGAACTGCTGTTGCTGGACGAGCCGACGGCGGGGGTGGACACGCCGGGTGAACAGACGTTTTACGAGCTCATCGGCGAGATCCATCGGCGTCACCAGCTCACGGTCCTCCTGGTTTCGCACGATTTATCCATGGTTTACCGGCACGCGTCGTGGGTATATGCGCTGAACGGGGTGATCTGTTGCGAAGGCTCGCCGGAGCAGGTGATGAACACCGAGTCATTGAAGGCGGCCTACGGCATCCACGTTTCACCGTACCATCATCATCATGTTCACTGAGCCCTTCATGCAACGGGCGCTGCTGGCGGCGCTGTTGCTGGCGCCGCTGTGCGCGCTGCTCGGCGTGTTCGTCACCGCGAGGCGACTGGCGTTTTTCAGCGACACGATTTCCCACGGCGCGCTGGCCGGGGTGGCGCTTGGCTTCTGGTGGGGGTTGACGGACCCGACCCTGCCGATGGTTGGATTCAGCCTTCTGGTGGCCGTCGCCGTGTTGTGGCTGAAGGAAAACACGGAATTGCTCACGGACACGATCCTGGCGGTGGTGCTTTCCGGCTCAGTCTCCTTCGGCATCATTCTGTTGAGTCTGCTCAAGGGTTATCGCGGCGAGATCCAGCGGTATTTGTTCGGCGACATCCTGGCCGTCAGCCCGCAGGACGTGGCGTGGACGATCGCGCTGTTCGTCGTGGTGGGGGTGGGCATCCTGACCCGGCTGAGTTCGCTCGCGCTGCTGACGGCCAGCGAGGAGATGGCACACGTCTGCGGCGTGCCGGTGCAGCGTCTGAACTACCTGTTTGTCCTGACGCTGGCCATGGTGGTGGCGATGAGCATCCACCTGCTGGGAATCATTTTGGTGACATCATTGCTCGTCATCCCGCCGGCCGCTGCGCGGACGCTCAGCCGCAACTTCCGCCAGCACATCACGCTCAGCGTGCTCGTCGGCCTCGTTGGCGGGCTTGGGGGCATCATGCTTTCGTATCAAATAGATGCGCCCTGCGGCCCGACGATTGTCCTGACGTGCATCGCGATGTTCCTGCTGTCGCTGGCCGCCGGCTGGCTGCGTTCGCGCAGGAATGCCGCTCAAGCATCTTGAAAGCGCATGCCCATCCCCATTCGTCGCGACGGCAGGAATTGTCCGCGTTGACCAGTCGTTTGCGGGGACACACCCGCAAAATCACCGGTCCGCGCCAGGCGATTCTGGGGATTCTGCGGAGGCATCCGCATCCGCTCACCAACAAGGAAATCTTCGCGGCCCTGCCCAGAGGCCGGTGCGATCTGGCCACGATTTACCGGTCGATGCACCTGCTGGAGGAAATGGGCATGGTGAAGCGGTTTGATTTCGGCGACGGCGCGGCTCGGTTTGAATTGGTGGGTGAAGATGACGACGGTCATCACCATCACCTGGTTTGCATGCGCTGCGCCGAAGTCGTGGAGATCGAGGAATGCTCGATACGTGAATTAGAAGAGCAAATTGCCGCGCGCAACGGTTTCGCCACCGTCACGCACAAGCTGGAATTCTTCGGGATTTGTCCACGCTGCCAGCGGTGAGTTTCACCGGGCGGCATCCCGGTTTCAAGACCCGGTGAATCCCTTGGGCCAATTCCAGTCTGCCCCGGATTTTCGGAAGCCATCACCCGTGCTAAGGTTTCAAGGATGCGACACGCCCAATGGTGTGGCGTGAAGCGGCCAGGACCCGAACCGAGTTGAAGCGATGAACAAATTGAACCCACCGGACAGTCATCATCTGGATGCCGCCCAGGGCTGGCTCGGCCTCGGCGACTGGGCGTCCGCGAACCACGAATTGGACGAGATCAGTCTTGAATCCTGCACGCACCAGATGGTGTTACAGACCCGCTTTCAAGTCTATGCAGCGGCCAATCTATGGGCGATGGCTGCGGAAATGGCGCGGGCGCTCACCGTGCTGGATCCCGGAAATCCCTTTGGCTGGATTGACTGGGCCTATTCGCTTTACGAACTGAATCGTATCCAGGAGGCGCGGAATGTTCTGCTGTCGGTTGTGGATAAATTCCCGAACGAGTATCTCATGCGATACAGCCTCGCGTGTTATGCCTGCCAGCTCGGAGATTTAAAGGATGCATTTCAGTGGCTGGAGACAGCGGTCCACCTCGCCAACGAAAAAGAAGCCAAGCAGATGGTGCTCAACAATCCTGATCTTCAGCCCTTGTGGGATCAGATCGGAGAGATTTAATCTTCAGGGCGGCCGCGGCCACCAGGACTCCGGGACGCGGCCTGGTTTTTCTGTAACGTGAAAGGACACACGCGCGTCCGCGGATTTCTTCCGTCCTCTCGCGGCAACCCGACCGTCCCTCTGCTCCATTTCGGTACACAGCGGACGGTTCTGGATGGGGCTTCGATGTGATGAGGACCGTGGGTGGCGCTGTCCGGCCGCAGAGAACCCCCGACTGCAGTGATTTCTTCCAAAGGCCGGGCGCTTCCAGGGTCGTAGGGCACGACATCTGCGTCACGAGGGCCAAGGATTATGAATAGATTTTATGTTGCCTGCGACCTGGGTGCCGAGACCGGTCGTGTCATGCTGGGCACCCTTCACAAGGACAAGCTCACCCTGAGCGAAGTCCGCCGGTTCCAGAACACGCCCATCGAGGAAAGGAATTCGCTGCAATGGAACATCCCTCATTTGTACCAGGAGATACTGACCGCTTTGCGCGAGATCAGCGTGTACGAGGAGCCGATCGACAGTGTCAGTTGCAATTCCTGGGATTCCGATTACCTCCTGTTCAGCCCGGACGATTCTCTGATCTGCCCGACGTATCATCGCAACGATTCGCGCACGGAGGCGGGGATGGCGGAGATTCTCTCCAAAGTGCCGTGGGAGACAGTTTACGAAGAAACCGGTGTTCACAAGATGCCGGGCAATACACTCTTTCAGTTGGGGGCGGAAAAGTCCCGCCGGCTGAAGCGCAGCCGGTTGATGCCGATCGCCGACGGCTTCAATTTTTTGCTGAGCGGTGTCCCTCGCATTGAAATGTCGCTGGCGAGTGCCACTCAACTTTACAATCCGGTCACCCGGGCCTGGTCGGATCCCCTGTTCAAGGCGCTTCGGCTGCCGCCGGAGCTATTCCCGGCCGTCGTCCCGGCGGGCACAAAGCTCGGCGTCTTGCGGCCGGAAATCCTCAAGGAAACGCGGTTGGAAGAGGCGCAGGTCGTCACTTCTTGTTCGCACGAATTGGCTGCGACGCTGGCCGGCCTGCCCGTGAGTCGCGGCGAGAACTGGGTGTTTCTCCGCTCGGGCGGTTGGGCGCTGATGGGGACCGAGCTCATCGGCCCGATCATCAACGAGGCGGCCCGCGAGTCCAATTTCACCAACCAGATGGGCTATGGTGGATCGGTCCACTTTTACAAGCAAGTAGTGGGTCTCCGGATTCTCGAGGAGTGCAAACAGTTCTGGAAGGAAAAGGACCGTGAACTCGACGACGACGTGCTGACACACCTTGCCATCGCCGCCCCGCCGTTCGAGTCACTGATCGATCCGGCCGATCCCCGGTTTCTGACGCCGGGCGACATGCCGCTGAAGATCCAGGCGTTCTGCAAAGAGACCGATCAACCGGTGCCCCGCAAGCCGGGACCGATCCTGCGTTGTGTTCTCGAAAGCATGGCGTTGTTGTACCGGAAAACGCTCCGGCAAATGGAAACGTTGACGGGGCGCAGGTTCACGCGGCTGTTCCTGCTCAACGGATCGAGCCATAACCTCCTGCACCATTTCATCGCCAACGCGCTGCAGATTCCACTCGTCGTGGCTTCGCCCGACACCACCGGGATCGGCAATGTGATCGTGCAATCTCTGGCGCTCGGCCACATCGGATCGCTGGACGAGGCGCGGGAGCTTGTCAGGCAATCCTTCAAGACGGAAACCATCACCCCGTACGCCGCCGTTTGGAATTCCGCTTACGACAAACTCGAGGAATTGGTTCCGTCTTGAGCGTGACTCGAACTCCTGCGCGCACGAATTTTCGCTGATCGGAGCTTCTGCTCGGGGAATGCCATTACGTGGAACAATGCTTTGCCTGGAACGTGATGATAACATGAAACGATGCGTAAAGCCTGAAACTCCCGAACTCACGTCGCGTCGTGTCTCGACCTGGCTCGCGTAGTCACAGCTTGGCCTAAACTTCCCGCGCCACTCAAAGGAGCCAATCTCGCCATTGTCGGTTCGGCAATGTTTTCCCAAGAGACCACACCTTGAATTCTCCTGCACCTGCGGTGCATTTGCGGGCGATGCGCCAGCGTCGCGCCCGGCTTAGCGCGGTCGAACATACGCTCTGGTCCCAAACGCTGGCTACCGCTCACGTTGTAGCCGCAAACGATTGGTCTTGCGGCTCAGCAGTGGGGCATTACCAGGCAATTGTGCGGGACAAATTCCAAATTTCCAGAGGAACGGAACGCCTTATGCCAAGATGCAGCAGTCAGGCTGCGCCGACAGTCCCGTGGTGCATTGGAATTGTTGCGAGACGTGGGCAAAATTATTCCGGGGGCACCTGTCCGCGCGAGAGCTTTGCCCGATAAGAAGGCCACAGTTCTTTGAGCCTCGTTCCCCGCAGATTCCGAGGGAACAGGTCATCCATTTTGACCCCTAGAACCCTGGAGATCACGAGAAGCTCCAAATCTGGAACGCGCCGTTGTTGATTTTCCAAAGTGGTCACAGCATTTCGGCTCATGTCCCAGCCAGCCAATTGCAGTTTCACCGCGAGATGATCCTGCGCCCAGCCTTTTTGCAGTCGCAGCTTGCGGACCTGCGGGCCGATTACGTTTAACTGTGAAGGCTTCTCTTTAATGTCCGGCAGCGTAGCAATCGCCTGGGTGAACTGATGTTGCCTTTACTGGTCAGTTGAGTGGGACAAAAAGCTTGCATTGGGGAAGCCGTCCTGTAGAAAAGGAAGCCGAGGGCACAATGAGAATACTGAATACTTTTAGACTGCTTCTCCGAGGGATTAGCTCCCCTTTAGAGTATGTTATCCGCAATGCCGTTCCTCTGTCCCTGGCCGGGGCTAACAGGGCAGAGCCAAGGCTGGCTGGAATCCGCTGTCAGACCCCGTTTTTAGGAACGAATCAGAAGAATCGAATCCCTCACTAACACTATGAAAACATCACGCTGGGTTGCTGTGTTGTTGGCTTTAATTTGGCGAGGAAGTTTCAAATCGAAGGAGCGCAACGTAACTGTCAAACCGGGGGCTAAACCATGGCGCGGCATTGTGGGCGCATTCGCATTGTCCCTGCTCATGTGCAGCCCAACCAACGCCCAGACGATTCAGATCGGGAACCTGCAAATCCCGGTCGCCAACATCCAGCCGGTCGATTCCAATTCCATACCGGATCAGGGCACATTTTATTTGCTCCAGGATTGTCTGAACTACGGCATGGTGGCGGCTCCTCTCCCTGACGATTGCTGCTTGGAATACCCTGCCTATTCTCTTGGAATTGACGGCCTGTTCCTCGTGGACAACACCGGCACGACCGGCGAAACCATTCAGCAGCTTGTCACTCCGTTGTTGATCATTCCCGATCCGAATGCCGGGGTCACAAATCAAATCCCCTGGCCTCTCTCCCTGTCGCAATTGACGCTCGTTGATCCGACAAACGTTCCCGAATTCGGGACGTTTTATCTCTACACCGACCAACTGACCAACGACTCGCCCTGTCCGCTCCCCGACGATCCATGCACGAACTGTCCGGTGTATTCCCTGGCCTCCATCGGCTTTGACGGGATATTCCTGATTGATGACACGGGTTTCGTGTGGCCTGAAGCGCCAGATTTGGAGCTCACTCCATTAGTCAAGAGTTACACCTTGAACTCACTCTGGTTGGAAATCGATGGTGTTAGCAACGGTTTGGCATTCTTGGTTTTGCATGGGACACGACCGCGAACGAATTATGACATGCTGGTGAAGCAACGACTTTCAGATGCTGCATGGACCGTGGCGCAGATCATTCCAGGCTCAGGGGACACAAACGGGACACAGGTAATTCTTCCTGTCGGGGGCGGCCTGAATAGTCTGTTCTTTTGGGCGCGCATCCAGAACCCGCCGAGCGGGTTGTGGTTGGAGATACCCACAAACGCATTTGGGGTATCAAATGAACTGACGCTCGTTCTCCATAACACGAGCCTGGATCAAGAATATGACATCCTGACGAAACAGACGCTTTCGGACCCAACATGGGCGGTGGAGCAGTCGGTATTGGGAGCGGCCGCCGATTCCACGATCATAACCATGCCACTGAGTGGGCAAGCAAATCTCTTCGTGTGGGCTCGGTTCGGAGGAAGTTCTGATGGAAGCGGGTTGCCGGATTGGTGGCAGCTGCAGTATTTTGGCCATCTTGGGGTTGATCCGTATTCTGCCGACCCGTCCGGAGACGGTTGGAATTATATTCAGGATTACCTCAATGGCTTCATTCCAGGAACCTTTAATACGCCGCCGCCGCCCCAAAATGTTTCGGTGCAGTTGGATTCTACAGGAATGAACGTTATCATCAGTTGGCAACCAACGAGCGGAGCGGTCATTGGATATGAAATAGAAAGTTATTTCTACGGTACACTTGGTAGCGTTGGGCCTAGCGCCACACGTTTTACCAACGCGCTTCCTTATGTTTATTTTAACCCTAACGATTATTATTCCGTTGATGCTATCTACACAAATGGAGCGACATCACTGAACCAATGGGATGGCGAGTTTGCAACAGATAATATTTGGCAGGATGCAAATCTCGTACGTGGTCAAGAAGGACACTTCTGCCTGTTGGTCACGTCTCCCGCAACCAACTTAGCAGCAGTCCGTGTTTATAATGGAGGGACCGACAGCAACGGCCAAGAAATCTATTTCGATGTTCCCATATCGGCATTTACGAATGATATGGCAATACTGCCAGAAGCCCAAACGGAACAATACTTGTCAAATACTTATGGGTATTATGCCTACGCTAGGAGAATTACGACAGACGGCACATTCAGCGCCAACATGACGGAATTGCTAAAGTCTTGGTGGCTAGATTATAATAGCTGGCCTCAGCATCATGCATTTGTAAATGCGTCAGCACAACTGAAACAGAATCTTCAGTTTCTTCTCCGTTCCGCTACAGTTGATCGTCAGTTCGGTTTATATTTTGGATACGTCGACCAAGAGGCAGGCACGGTAACTTACTCACTTTACTATCAGGAGATGACCAATGACTACGCATACTCCGGGTATTTCGGTGGTCAGTTTGATGGAATGATGCCGGTTTACCAGAACTTTACCTGGCGCAACTTCGTTTTCAATCCAACGGATGGATTGGGGATTTGGGGTACTCCTCCAGCCGCCGAATCTGTTCTAGGCTGGGGTGGCACTGGCGCCGCCTATTCCGTCCTGCACGACTGGCGTGCTATTTTTGAACCTAAGTATCAGCTCCAAGTATTTACGAATCCACCACCATTAGCGTTTTCTTTGGACAACTCTTCCTACTTATATTATCGCAACCTATACATACCGAATGACGACCCGGCAGCGTTTTCTGAACTTGGTCTCGTGCCTTACCAAGACGGCAGTCTTGGCTTAAATAGCGGCACTCGCAACGCATACGGCCTCCCCATCAACTCTGTATTGGTACTTAACAGCAACACCAGTTGGACAGTATCAGCAAATCATCCAATTGGCCCACTCGTAACGACTGAGTCATCCAGGCTTTTTGCAGGTGTCACCCCGGCTGGTCTCCAGACTGTAAAGTATTATTTTGACAATTTCTTTCTCGGTTCTAATGGAAACACCCCAGGCGATATTGGTTTCGATCCCACGAATGCTGCCCCCTTCTTGGTTGCAGGATGGGGACAGCCTGCGCTGTTCTCCGGCTGGGCAAAGCAGGCGATCACCAACGGCTACCCGAACACATTCGGGTATTTGCAGCAATATTTCGATAATGCGTATGAGATAAATTCTAACGGCGTGGTGACCACTACACAGGCTGGCGTTTTGTCTCCGTACGGAGAGTTCTTTCCAACGAATCCCGGCCCAGCGGCGCTGGTGACAATGCCGGATATTGACTTTCCGTCCCAGCGTGGCACCGCCACGGTCTATTGCGTCAAAATACAGTTGGACGTAAATCATGATGGAGTCATGGACACATCGCTTGCAGGATCTGACGATACATCAATGAATCGCCCGTTTGTTTTTTGGGCGAATAACAACTACGATAGATGGCACAGCGTGGATTGCAATATTGTGGGACAGAATTGTGATCAGGAGCAGGACGACCTCGGGGCAGACGACATTGCCAATCTCCCAGCGTTGCAGCAAGTGCCCGATGGCCTCTATACGTCCAATTTCATTCCGGTGATTCCCTGCACGCGCGACTTGGAGGACTATGCCCGCCTGTGGATTCCGGGACTGTCTTCCCTCATGGCCGCGCTGCCGACGAACTACACGGTGCAACTAATAGCAACCGGCGGCCAGCAACTCAAAATATTCCGAGCGGTTGAGGCGGACGGCGGCACCAATTATCTGTTCGATGAGGCAACAGCCTCGAGTCAAGTCGCGAACTCAAGTTCTCTGTTCCTCGGGGTGTTGGCGAGCGGTTTGCCCATTGTCCTCAATGGCAAGCCAAATCTGGGAGAGCATTTCATCTTTTGCTGTCCACAACCGGGAGAAGCTGACATAACCTTACGGGTTTCAGATCCAAACCAAAACATTATTGCCAGCACAAAAGCTTATATTCAGATCGTGGACATTAAAGATATGTATGAGCGGTGGACGGTCGGCGAACGGCCGGCTTATGCCCCCACCAACATCGCGCAACGAGCAGATGAGGATTTACCGTCAGGTGAGACCATTCCATTCCAATATCCCACCAACGCTGATGCCAGCACACCTTACATCCTGTTCGTCCATGGCTGGAACATGGAAACATGGGAGAAAGATCGATATGCCGAAGCCGCTTTCAAACGGCTTTATTGGCAAGGGTACCAGGGCCGCTTCGGTATTTTCCGCTGGCCCACAGATCACGATTTCGGCCCGATAGGCGATAGCTGGAACAATGCGGTCACGGACCCGGAGAATTACGACAGAAGCGAATCCAACGCGTGGGCATCGGCCACGGGACTGCTCAACCTTTTGAACACCTTGAATGCTCAATATCCCGGAAGCGTCTATCTCATGGCCCATAGCATGGGGAACGTGGTGGCCGGAGAGGCCCTGCGGCAGGCCGGAACAAGCCATGTAGTCAATACATACGTTGCAATGCAAGCCGCAGTTCCTGCTCACTGCTATGATCCGGCAGCCACGACTCGCACAATTCCCTTCCCTTTTGATTCTGGAACGCCAAATTGTTATGCCCATTATTGGACAGCCGCTGCTCCATCCTATTTCAATGGATCGGCTGGAGCCGGAACGTATGTGAATTTCTACAACACGAATGACTATGCGCTTGGCACATTGCTCTGGCAGTTGAACCAGGATACGAAGCCGGATGACGACAGGCCATATTTCTATAGTGAGGGTAACTTTTATAGTGGGTATATTGATCCCTCAACAGAACTCTTCTTTCCTCAGAATACGTATGAAATATTCGCCTTTTGCGACGAGGCACGCTGTTACGCGCTCGGCGCACAGCCAAATGTTGGCGGATCCTTCATTCCAGCCGACCAAGTCGAGCTGGATATCGCCCCCTACAATTTTGACAGCACGCATAAATGCCATAGTGGAGAATTTCGCTCCGACAACATGAGTAGAGCGGTGTTCTGGGATAGAGTGCTCATTCGAATGGGCCTCAAACAAGAGGACTGATGATGAAATCCAGATTTGTAATACTCACGTTGGCTTTAGCGTTTGCGATATTGGTTGTCCTGCTGTGGCTACGACCAAGACGCCATGAGTCTGATGCGACGTCGCAAGAGGAACCCGTTCACTCAGAGGCAACTGCCTCAGCGAGCACAGCCGTTTCGAACCGACCTCGAAACGACATTCAAGCCGCTACTTCTGCATCGACCACTTCTGCGGCAGCTCCGCGCGATAAGAATGGTTCCAAGGAAGAGATTCGCCAGTATATGGAGTCGCAAAACGTGCCGATTCAATTCTATGGCAGAGTGGTCGATCAAGATGGTAATCCTGTATCGGGCGCACATATTGCGTTGAGTGTGCGCCACTGGACTGTCGTGGCACCTTCTGCATTTGGCGGCGATGGACATTCAGAGCGATTTGAAAAAACAACCGACACCAGTGGATCGTTCCGTTTGGAAGACGCCACGGGGGACATCTTGACAGTGGAAGACATACAAAAGGAGGGGTATAAGCTGTCCGGGAAAATCCTAAAATTCTTGGACTATTCAAAAGGAGCAACGGGCGATCCTAACAACCCTATCATTTACAAAATGTGGAAGAAGGGACCGAAAGAGTCACTCGTGGAGGGAAGCAAACTATTCGGCATTATCCCTGACGGACGAGTTTATACACTGGATCTAGTACGAGGCAAGAAAGTCGAAGGAGAGGCTGATGGCGATCTGCGAGTATCAATTCTGCGACCAAATGGTGTCAACTCGAGAGACAGGTATCAGTGGTCGTTTATAATTGAAGGCGTTGGTGGTGGGTTGCTGACAACGGATGACGAGTTTATGTATCTGGCTCCCGAATCCGGATACAAGCCAAGGTTCCAAATGGAATTGGTCCCTTCTAATGTAACGTGGGCTCCGTTGGTCAAGAATCAGTTCTTCATTCGTTCTCGGAATGGACAAGTCTACGGTCACATGCAAGTGGAGGTTAATGCGATTTACAAAGACCACAGTGCCATTGAGATCGGCTATGTCGTTAATCCAAACGGCTCGCGGAATTTGGAGCCAGCCGATTGAGATTTTGGCAGAGACATCCCTATGGGCCAACCGAACCACTAACCGGTTGTGGATATTGTGTAAGCGTCCGAGCCGCCAGCCCAGGACCACCACGTCAGCGGTGGAGAAAGCGAACGAGAGTTTTTCGGATGGAGGTGCTTGCGCACGGCCACCATTGTCATCCTCGGCATCCGGGTTGGGTTCGAGGGTGTATTCGATCAACTGGCTGGCGTGGAAGCCACGGCTCCGATCGACAGCGCCTCGAAACTGGCGTCCCGAGTCATTGGGGACTTGCGGATTGCCGGATCCGGGGCACGCGAGTTGCTCCCAGGAACAGAATGACGCCGGCTCATTCTCTTGCCATCCGAAATTTGACTGAAAACGGGTGCTTTTCCTGGGATTCATCGAATGTTCGGTGCGGTGGGTATATTCTTCCCGCGTAATACTTTCCTGCCCATCCAATGCCGCCAACCTTGACGAACAAGACTCGGGTTTCGGGGGGGGATGTGCGCGATCTGCTGAGTGTGGCGCAACGGCACTTTCAGCAGAACGAATTGCTGGAGGCGGCACAATGCTATTTCGAACTCACACGGCGCCAGCCGGATTGCTTCGAGGCCTTCTGCCAGCTTGGGGTCATTCTGGGTCGGCTCAATTAGTTGGACGAGGCAGTCGTTTGTCTGCAAAAAGCGCTCCGGCTCAAACCCGACTTTCCGAAACTCAATTTGTTTCGCGGCAGTCTTCTGAAGAGGCTCAATCGCTTCGAGGAAGCGGCCGCGTCGTGCCGGCGCGAACTTCAAATCGACCCTGCCAATCCCGACGCGCATTACAATCTTGGACTCGTGCTTCAGAATCTGGGTCGATTCGACGAAGCGATCGCCGGCTATCGAAAGGCGGTCGAATTGCGACCCGGATATGTCGATGCGCTCGTCAACCTCGGTTCGGTGCTGCGGCAGTGTCGCGATACCGAAGCTGCGTTGCGCTGCTTCGAAAAGGCCCTTCAGTGCGAACCGCACAATTCCGAAGCCCACTGGGAACTGGGCACCACGCTGCTGGCAACGGGGGATTTCAGACGGGGGTAGAAGGAATACGAATGGAGATGGAAACAGAGCGACTTTGCGACTCCAGCCGCTGAATTCAAACAGCCCCGTTGGGAGGGATCGGACCTCAACGGCCGCCGCATTTTCCTTCACGCCGAGCAGGGGTATGGCGACGCAATCCAGTTCGTGCGTTACGCCACGCTCGTGGCGCGGCGCGGCGGCGAGGTCATCGTCGGCTGCCCGCGCCCGCTACGCCCGCTGATCGAAACGGTTCCCGGCGTGCGTGAAGTGGTCACGAACCGGGGAGCGCTGCCGCACTTCGATGTCCACGCCCCTTTGATGAGTCTGCCTGCGGTTTTTGAAACCAACCTCCAGACCGTCCCGGCGGAGGTTCCCTATTTCACCGTGTCACGAAATGATTTCCATCTGGACGGAGTCCTCGACCCGTGTCTCAACGTCGGCATTGCCTGGGCGGGTGAACCTTCGCACCGGAACGATCACAACCGTTCCATGCCGGTGGACTGTTTTTGTCCACTGATGCAATTGCCGGGAGTTCGGTGGTACAGCCTGCAGGTTGGAAACAGCGCGCAGGAGCTGGGTCGGGCCGGGTTCGAGGGCGCCATCACGGATCTGGGCAGCCGATTCCGGGATTTCGGAGACACGGCGCAGGCCATCGTGCAACTGGACCTGGTCATTGCCGTTGACACTGCGGTGGCGCATCTGGCGGGGGCGCTTGGCAAATGTGTCTGGACTTTGCTGCCATTCGAGGCGGAATGGCGATGGATGGTCGAGCGTGAAGATTCTCCCTGGTATCCCACGATGCGCTTATTCCGCCAAACCGCGCGCGGAGACTGGAAAGGCCTCATCGGGCAGGTTGCTCGTGAACTGAGCAAGTTCGAGGGAACCCCGGCCTCGGGAACTGAGTCCCGAGCGTGAGCAAGTCCTTTTCTGGCGCCGGAGGCCGGACCCGATCATCGACCGGCCGCCGCCGCCCGTGCCAGGAGAACTCTTTGCGTCGGTCGATAGTTCGCCGCGAATTCGCGACGGTATTCCCCGAAGGTTCCGGCCGCAATGGCGTTACGCGCGTCGGCCATCACTTTCATGAACACGTGCGTGTTGTGCACGCTCAACATTCGTAACCCGAGGATTTCTTCCACGTTCAACAAGTGACGCAAATACGCGCGGGTGAAATGGCGGCAAGCAAAGCAGTCGCAGCCTTCCTCGACCGGCCGGAAATCGGCCTTGTTTGGAGCGGCCTTGATGTTGATGGTGCCTCGGCGCGTGAAGGCGGTCCCATTTCGCGCCACGCGCGTGGGCAGGACGCAGTCAAACATGTCCACCCCACGGGCGATCAATTCCAGCAATTGCGCCGGCGTTCCCAACCCCATCGCGTAGCGCGGCAGATGGGCCGGGAGAAAAGGCTCGGTGGCTTCGATGGCCTTCATCATCTCCGGCTCCGGTTCGCCCACGCTCACGCCGCCGATTGCGTAACCGTCAAATTCCATTTCCACGAGCGCCCGGGCGCATTCCTCCCGCAGGGCAGGGGCTGCCCCGCCCTGGACGATGCCAAAAACAAGCTGTCTCGCGGAGCGCGGTTGCTCGCGGCATTCACGGGCCCAGCGAATCGTCCGCTCGACGGCGGCCTGTAGTTCCCGCGATGTGCTCGTGTGCGGCGGGCAATCGTCGAAAACCATGGCGATGTCTGACGCCAGGACACGTTGGATCTCCATCGCTTCCTTCGGGCCGAGAAACAGGAGGGTGCCATCCAGGTGCGACCGGAACTCAACGCCATGCGGTTTGATTTTGCGAATCCGGGAAAGGCTGAAGACCTGGAACCCGCCGCTGTCGGTCAGTATCGGGCCGTCCCAACTCATAAAACGATGCAAACCGCCGGCGGCGCGGATGATTTCGATTCCGGGCCGGATGCTCAAATGGTAAGCGTTTCCGAGGATGATCTCCGCGCCCACCTCGCGCAATTCGCGCGGGTCCAACGCCTTGACACTGGCTTGAGTGCCGACCGACATGAACACGGGCGTCTCGATGACGCCGTGCGGGGTGGTCAACCGGCCCAACCGCGCTTTGCTGTGCGCGTCCGTTTTCAACAGCTCAAACATCGTGACAACCGCTTAATCCGAATGCTGCGGGATGAACGGGAAGCGACTCGATCATGGCCGAAGAGGTGCGGAGGCACGATTCAGCGCTCGCCATCAGGCATCGTCCGTGATGGCGCGCGCTGCGCCTGAAAACCGTGGGGATCAATCCACTTCCTCGGACGCTTCCTCAGAAGCCGCCTCCGGCGCCTCCCGGGCCTCCGGCGCGTATGCTTCTTCGGACGTTGCATAGTGGACGCCGAGATTGTGCTGGGCGGTTTTGTCGCCCTGCCGGGCGGCGCGGATGAACCACTTGACGGCCTCCTGCGTATTCTGCTCCACTCCGCGACCGGTTTGGTAGCAGAGCCCGAGATTGCATTGGGCGGGCGCGACTTCCTGTTCCGCCGCAAGACGGTACCATTTCACCGCCTCCTCGAAATTCTGCGGCACGACGTGGCCTTGTTCGTAGAACACACCAAGGTTGAATTGTGCCTGAGGTTCGCCCTGCTCGGCCGCGGCGTGATACCATTTGACGGCTTCGGCATAGTTCTGCGGGACACCCTGGCCGGTTTCGTAAAGGACACCCAGGTTGAACTGTGCCGCCGGATCGTTCTGCTCAGCCGCCTCCCGAAACCATTTGGCTGCCTGTCCATATTCCTGCGGCACGCCCAGGCCCGCCTGATAGCAGAAGCCGAGATAACATTGCGCCACGGAATCGTTCTGCTCGGCCGCCTTGCGAAACCATTTCACCGCTTCCTGGTAATCCTGTTGCACACCCTGGCCGGTCTGGTAGCAAACGCCCAGGTGGCATTGCGCCTGCGTGCCGCCCTGTTCGGCCGCCTTGCGTAAATCCTCAAAATTCTGCCAGGTCTGGCGGTTCATGGTTTGCTCTTAAGCTCGGGCGTTCAAATCAATCCGACCGCCCAGGTGCAGCGTAGAGTTCCAACGCTGAAATGCAAGCCACGTTTGGCCCGGAAGGCGC
>Ga0224555_1002543_pt1 | contig 21018 bp, 21 predicted proteins | sample 714S23034metaG_FD_180687 | JGI IMG/M metagenome (GOLD analysis project Ga0224555, IMG submission 180687) | Peat soil microbial communities from Stordalen Mire, Sweden - 717 S2 30-34 | ecosystem: Environmental > Terrestrial > Soil > Wetlands > Peat | place: Sweden: Norrbotten County, Stordalen...
AAGCCTACCAATTTTCATCCGCCGTTGTGCCCCTGCGGCCATCAATAACTCATACCAGTTTCTCTCACCTCAACTGGTACAAAAGGCGCCGGGCACTCCACCGGCGTGGACGGGAAACTGCCCGTGTTGCCAGAAGTGAGGCGCGAAGCGGAGCGGCGCAAGATTAAACTCCTTGCTGTTCCAACCGCCCGTGCAATTGAAGAACTACGGCAAGACGGGCCGGGGACGGATGCAAAAAAGATCGCGAGCGGAGGCAATGGGAGTATATTGGTCCGTAGCCGGGAAGGCAAAATGGAAATTCCGGCTGAAAACAGTTTCTTCTTCATTGGCAAATCCCTCAGCCCCTGCGGGGCTCAGTTCTGGCCGAAGACTAACATTCCGCGTGGTTTAAAATCCCCGGGGCCGGTCAATTCCGTGGTCACCATCGCTACCATCAATAAGACTTGGTTGCTAGATCGGTCCCCGCGCCCTAGACTGATCGGGTATTGATTTGCAGGCAGTCAAAGGAGTGGACCATGTCAGACGAAGCAAATTGCCCGTTATCGAGCGGCGCTCTGAAACGCACAGCGGCTGATACCCCAACGAACGCAGACTGGTGGCCCAATCAACTGAACCTGAAGGTCTTGCACCAGCACTGCCCGCTCTCCAATCCCCTGGGCGAGGCGTTCAATTACGCTGAGGAGTTCAAGAGCCTGGACCTGGATGCTGTGATCAAGGATCTCCGCGCCTTGATGACGGATTCTCAGGACTGGTGGCCCGCCGATTTCGGCCATTACGGGCCGTTCTTCATCCGCATGGCGTGGCATAGCGCAGGCAGCTACCGCATCTCCGATGGCCGCGGCGGCGCAGGCGCTGGCGCGCAGCGGTTCGCTCCCCTCAACAGTTGGCCGGACAACGTGCTCCTCGACAAGGCGCGCCGCTTGATCTGGCCGATCAAGCAGAAGTACGGCCGGAAGCTCTCCTGGGCCGACCTGATCGTTCTCACCGGTACCGTGGCGCTGGAGTCGATGGGACTCAAGACCTTCGGTTTCGGCGGTGGACGCGAGGACATCTGGGAGCCGCAAGAGGACATTTACTGGGGTCGTGAGGGCAAGTGGCTGGCCGACGAACGCTACAGCGGCGACCGTCAGCTTGAGAATCCCCTCGCCGCTGTTCAAATGGGCCTGATCTATGTGAATCCGGAAGGACCCAATGGCAAGCCGGATCCAGTCGCCGCGGCAACGGATATTCGGGAGACCTTCGCCCGCATGGCGATGAATGATGAGGAGACAGTTGCCCTCATCGCCGGCGGCCACACTTTCGGCAAAACCCACGGCGCTGGCCCTGCTAGCCACGTCGGGCCCGAGCCCGAGGCTGCGCCGATCGAAGAGCAGGGACTGGGCTGGAAGAGCAGTTTCGGCACCGGCAAGGGCGGAGACGCTATCGGCAGCGGCCTGGAAGTAATCTGGAGCACAACGCCAACCAAGTGGAGCAACAACTTCCTCCAGAACCTATTCGGCTACGAATGGGAGCTGACCAAGAGCCCGGCAGGTTGTTACCAGTGGAAACCCAAGGGTGACGCCGGAGCGGGCACCATTCCGGATGCACACGACCCGTCCAAGCGTCGCTCGCCTACCATGCTTACCACCGATCTCTCCCTGAGAATAGACCCGATCTATGAGAAGATTTCGAAGCACTATCTCGAGAATCCGCAGGAGTTGGCAGACGACTTTGCCAAGGCCTGGTTCAAGCTGACGCACCGCGACATGGGGCCTATCTCGCGGTATCTCGGCCCCCTGGTTCCCAAGGAGCAGTTGATTTGGCAGGACCCGATCCCCGCAGTGGATCATGAATTGATCGGGGAGCAGGATATTGCCGCCCTTAAGGCCAAGATCCTCGCATCCGGACTGTCCATCTCCCAACTGGTCACGACGGCCTGGGCGTCGGCAGCCACCTTCCGCGGCAGCGACAAGCGCGGCGGGGCGAACGGGGCGCGCATTCGCCTCGCGCCGCAAAAGGATTGGGAGGTCAACCAGCCGGCCGAACTGGCGAAGGTCCTTCAGACGCTGGAGGCGATCCAGAAGGATTTCAACGGCGCCCAATCTGGTGGAAAGAAGGTCTCGCTGGCCGACCTGATCGTTCTGGGCGGCTCGGCAGCCGTCGAGGAGGCTGCGAAGCAGGCAGGCCATGACGTGAAGGTTCCCTTCTCGCCAGGGCGCATGGATGCGTCGCAGGAGCAGACCGATGTGCACTCGTTTGCCGGACTGGAACCGGTTGCGGACGGCTTCCGCAACTACCTCCGGAAGGGAGACGAGGAATTGCCGGCTGACCTGCTGGTGGATCGGGCGAACCTGCTGACGCTGACCGCTCCCGAGATGACGGTTCTGATTGGTGGCCTGCGCGCCCTGGACGCCAACTTCGGGCACTCCGCGCATGGCGTTTTCACCAAGCGGCCGGGAACATTGACCAACGACTTCTTCGTGAATCTGCTCGACATGAAGACGAAGTGGCAGAAGTCCGCCACCTCGGAAGGCGTGTTGGAGGGGCGTGACCGGGCGACCGGCGAGCTCAAGGGTACGGGCACCGTAGTCGATCTTGTCTTCGGTTCGAACTCTCAGCTGCGAGCCCTCGCGGAATTCTATGCCTGCGGCGACGCGCAGCAGGCCTTCGTGCATGACTTTGTGGCGGCCTGGAGCAAGGTGATGAACCTTGATCGCTTCGACCTCGCGTGATCTCAGAGGAAGGGTCCTAAAGGTTGTATAAAGCGCAGCCTCGACGTGGCATCGGGTTATCCCGGACCATGTAGAGGCTGCGCGAATCCTACAGCTTCCTTTTAGCTTTAGGCATGATGAACTGCTGGGACAATGCGTGCGGCGAAACGCTCCTAGATGGTATTTTGGAAGAACTGGCTCAGGAAACGGACAAAGCCGTTCAGTTCGCGAACTTATTGCATTGCTGCAACACTGCCCCGACCAAGATGCCTTCGTTGTCCTGCCTCAGCAGAGGAAGGGCACAGCAATATTCTGCACCGGCACGTGGCCGAGGCCGGACCATGCTTGTGTCCTGCTCGCCGGCTACGAAGAATGTGCGGAGGCGGGGATCTACCCGGAGAGTGTTGCTGTACCGAGTAAGGTCACCTTCGTCCCCAACCATACGATGCCCTTCGCGGAACCAGCACCAAGGCGGAAGGTCACCTTTGTACCAAGCACGCCAAATTATTCGAGTGCCGTCTCTGGCGCCTTGGCGACTCCCTATCGTCAATCCAGTTGAACACTGCTCTGAATGGGGAACGAGAACGAGAGCGGGCGAACGCGACCGGCCCCGTCTGTTCCATGGCAATGATTATGGAAGGCCGACACCCTCCGGGGAAAGCTGTTGCGCGGCTCGCCGGTAGGTTGCATACACCGTCTCGTCGAAACAGGCAAAGATCACCTGTTCGATGGCATCGTCTTTGCGCACTTCCGCGGCCGTTTCGCGGATCGCGATCTCGACAGCGAGGTTGAGGGGAAAGCGGTAGACGCCGCAACTGATGGCTGGGAAGGCCAGCGTCCGCAGGCCGTGGCTGCGCGCGAGCGCAAAACAGGAACGATAGCAACTGGCAAGCAGCTCCGGTTCTCCGTGTTCTCCGCCATGCCACACCGGGCCAACGGTATGAATGATAAATCTGGCGGGCAGGCGATACCCCCTGGTCAGTTTCGCCTGGCCGGTCTGGCAGCCGTGGAGCAGGCGGCACTCGCTGAGAAGTTCCGGGCCGGCAGCGCGATGGATGGCCCCATCGACCCCTCCGCCACCAAGCAGTGAGCAGTTCGCGGCGTTGACGATGGCGTCAATGGCCAGGGTTGTGATGTCCGTCTTGAGAATTGCGATTCGAGAGGCCGCTTCGCTCATTGGAAGGTACTCCTATCAAGGCAACGCAGAATTAGGCCCCGAGGTGAACAGGCACAACTGCCAGCGTGCTGGTACTCAGCAATTGGCCACGGTACGGACAGTGCGGGGATTGCAACAAGGCTCTGGTGGACCTCGCAGAGAACCTCGGGAAGCTTCGGCATTGTTTGTGCAGGCGCCGGCAGGGCCAAGCCCTCTTTGGCGTGAAGACGGCCGCACAATTTACGTAACCAGCCCTGTCCGTGATCCAAGTACTATCTCCTGCGGGAAGGTCTGAATCTCCAACTCGACGCTGACGATCTCCGTGCCGCAATGCTGTCGATTGTCGCGAGTGCACTGGCAAAGTTCGGTAAACCAGAGGTGGCCGCTCTGGCTCAGTTCCACCCCGGTGGCGGCTAACACGGTGTAAATCTCCACACAGGCTTGCCGTTCGAACTCAAACAAGATGTTCACTGTGCCGGCATCGTTGGCGCCGCGGCTTAGCACCCAGCCACCACAGCCAAGAATTGCGCCCACGAGGGTCGGCACCAGCCGCGCCGGCTTTTCGATGGAGGTGGCCTTCATCCCTGTTGCCCAAGGGGTGCTCATATTTTGTCCCTTGTCGTGGTTAAGCGCCGATAGCCTCCGCACCATCTTATCGGAACCGGGCAGTCCAGCATCAAGATTGTGCTGGATATAAACGGCTCTTGGCCGGCGTTGCAGCATTTTAGCGCATTTTTCACTTCACATGTTGACTCTACTACTGCATTGAAGGTGGCTTTTACTTCCACCCCACGGACGAAGACCTGTCCGCGGGGGCCCCGTTGAGGAAAAATCCACTTGAGTGTGAGGTTTCTGTAAAGAGCAGAAGTGAAAATGCTGTAGCCCGCCAGGAGACCGGGCCGACCTCGCGCTGGTAACCTGCTCGGACCTTTGATGGGAGACCGCAAGAAAGAGATAGCATTGGCGCGAAATCGCCTTACCATTCAGCGAGGAATCGGTTTGAAAGTTGGGGGCGAGGTCCGTATCTTTCAGTTCCGAGCGGATCGTCGGCAACCGCACCTTATTCTCCCGATCCAGAGGCCAGGCATCGTCTTGGCCAAACCACGATCAGGCACGCACGCTTCGCCAATTCGTGTATCGGCAAATCCTGCGCAATCTTCCCGATCAAGATCGAGTCCTTCTCCCGCAGCTGTATGGAAAGCCTGTTTGCAGCAACAATCCCTCCATTTCCGCCATGCCCTTGATGCAGGCTTTATGAATACAATGAGCGCAAGGCGGCGAACCATTTTCCCGCTCGCGAGCACCAATATGTCTCGCATACCGCCAGACAAACCGGTTCCTTTCGGCAATAGAAATGCCGTTGCCTCTGGGCGCAGGAGGCGCGATCGCCTTGAGCTTTCCGTTGCCTATGGCCTCATTCTGCTGGCGATCTGGACGCCTCCGCCTGAGCAAGAACTTCTCTCCCTGGCCGCACTGGCATGGGTATTGCTGGCTACCCGGCTCTCTTTCGACGGGTGGAGCACGCTGGGCATGAGCAGCACGGGTTTTCTCCGTTCGCTCTGGGTGGTCGGCGCAGCGTTTCTGCTGGCATTTTCCGCTGGCCTCCTCGCTAGCCGGCTGCAAACCCTGCACACGCCGGCTTATGCCGCCCTGTTCGTCAAGCGCTGCTGTGGTTATGCCATCTGGGCGTTTCTGCAAGAGTTTCTGCTGCTGGGTTTCTTCCTTCTGCGCTTGTTGCGGCTGCTCCCCGACAGGAAGACTGCGATGATGGCGGCAGCGTGTATGTTTGCGGTTGTGCACTTACCGAACCCCATTCTGACGGTCTTGACGCTGCTCTGGGGATGGGTATCCTGTCAGCTCTTTCTTCGCTATCGCAACCTCTACACGCTGGCCATGGCGCACGCCATCCTGGGAACCTGCCTTGCCATCACCATTCCCGGCCCTGTCGTTCATCACATGCGGGTCGGGCTCGGCTATCTCACCTATCCTCCCCCTCCTCAGCGCAGCCAGAAAGACCAGATCGTGTCTACACCGGCATGGGTAAGCGCAGAGGCTCCCACGCGTCGCTCCTGGCGCCAGGCCCGGCCATAGAAGATGCCCGCCAAGGCCGCCAGCAGCACGTAGCGCCAATTGAACGCGACAGCCCGCTTATTGAAATGCGCCAGGCCAAAGAGGATCGAGGTGAAAAGCAGCGCCGCGGAACGTCCCATGCGCCGTTCCAGCAGGTTCTGCAGCCATCCGCGAAAGAAGAGCTCTTCCGGAACGGCAATGAAGAAGAAAGTGAGGAGGAATGTGCCGGTAAACTGGGGCAGTCTCGGCCAGGAGGCGTGCAGATGGAGAAAGCCAATGCTCAGGCCGAGGACCGTCGCGATGGGTACATAGAGAATCAACTCGCGCAGGCCGATGCCGGCATCGCGCAGACGCAGGCGCAGGTCGAATCCGGTTCCACGGAGTTGGCGAATCATCTGCAAACCATAGATTCCCGCATCCAGCAGCAGTATCTTGTTGAAGACCGTCAGGTGCCGTGGCCAGGCAGGTTCAAACCAGCGAAGATCCACGGCCAAGCCCAAAACAGCAAGAACCAGAAAGTCGCGCAAGTTGCCGTGTTGTCCGGGATCGATGCGCCGGGCCTGATCCATCAACACCGCGACCGCAATCGGAAGCAGCGCGTACATTACGAACCATCCCCAGCGAAAGATTCCGGAGGAGCACGCAACCAGCAGATAGGGCACACACAGAATAGCTGGGGCCAGCAGCCGCACACACACCGGCAGCGCGTCCGTCACCCCAGCCAGCCGATACGTCCAAAAGGCCGCCGCCAGAAATGGCGCCAGCGTGAGGAGTGCCGCGATCACAATTGCAGGGTTAACCATTCAGACCATCCATTCCAACACCCCGGTCAATCAGTGAAGAAGCCTGGCAGTGAAGAAGTCTGGCGATCGCTTCGAGTTGGGGACGTTGACAGGAATTTGCGGCATGAATCGGCAAGTCTGGAGCCTGTCGCTTCAAGGTCGCGGAGATTCAGAAGTCCTTTACCGCGGCCTCTGCGCGGCCACTGCGCGAGGTGCGCGCCTCCTCCTCGCAATCTCCTGCCAGGAGATTTTCAAGCCCAACTGAACCCGCTTCGCGCCAGCGGCAGGGCGCGAACTCTCTTGCCCATGGCGGAAAAGATGGCGTTGCCCACCGCCGGCAAAATTGGCGGCAGCATAGGCTCGCCCAGCCCGGTCGGCGAGTAGGGCGTCGTCCGCCAGTACACCTCGATGGCCGGCGTCTGCCGCATCTGCAGCAGTGGGTACTGGTGATAGTTGGTCTGTTGCACGCGCCCATCGGCCAGCGTGATCTCCTGCGCCATCTGGCTCAGGCCGTCCAGAATGCCGCCGTAAACCAGGCTTTCGGCTGCCTGCGGATTGATGATCTGGCTGCCTATGTCCCCGGCCACCCACACCCGGTTCACCGTCACCCGGTTTTTGCTGTCCACGCTCACCTCCGCCACTTCGGCGAAATAGCCCTGGTGGCTGAACCAGCCAGCGATGCCCATCCCCCTGCCCGCCGCGCGCTTGCGGCTGGCCCAGCCGGATTTCTCCGCCACCAGTTCCAGCACTCCCTTCAGCCGGCCGGCATTGAGGGTGAAATCGAACGGTCTGCCCCTCGGACGGCCCTCGCCGGCGGGCATCGGCACCGGCGTGGCGCTCAGCAGTTCCAGCTGGAACTCGAGCGGGTCGCGCCCGGCAGCCACGGCTACCTCGTCCAGAAAGGACTGTCCGACAAACGCAAGGGCGTTGTCGCCCGGCGCACGCAGCGGGCCAGTACGCAGCCACAGCGGCATTGTCGAGGTATGCGGCGCATAGTTTGGCACGCGGCCGGCAGGGAACTCGGCGGCGCTGATGCCCGCGCTGGGCGCATAGTGTTTCCCCTCGCCGAAGGTAATCAGGTGCTGCCGCCAGGCCACCAGCTTACCCTGCGCATCCAGCCCGGCTTTGAGCCCATGAGTTCCGGCTGGCCGGTACGGGTCGTGGGCAATGTCGTCCTCGCGCGCCCACAGCAGCTTCACCGGTCCGCCAACCTGCTTGGCCAGCCACGCCGCTTCCACCATGTAGTCGTTCATCAGCCGCCGCCCGAAGCCGCCGCCTGTCCGGCACATATGAACCGTAATTGCGCTCTCCGGAATGCCCAGTTCGCGCGCCACCAGGCTGCGGCCTCCGCCGGGCGCTTGGCTGGTGCCCCAGATCTCCAGCTTGCCGTCTTTGTACACCGCTGTGGAGCCCTGCGGCTCCGGCGTCCCATGTGCCAGGAACGGGTAGGAGTAGACGGCCTCTACCACCTTGGCGGCAGACTTGAACGCGCCCTCCACGTCGCCATGGCTGCGCACGGTGTTAGCCGGCGGAGCCTTCAAAAGCTCCTCGGCGCGCCGCGCAATTTTCTCGCTGCTCTGGGTGATGCCGGGGCCAATGTCCCAATCCACCTTCAGGCTCTTGCGGGCCTGCTGCGCCTGCCACCAGGTATCGGCCACAATCGCCACGCCCGGCTCCATCCCCGGATCGGAGCTCACCACCGGCTCGGCCGCGAGGCTGCCTTCGATCACCAGAACCTGACGTACGCCGGGCAGCTTCCTTACCTGCTCGAGGTTCGCGCTCTTCACCTTGCCGCCAAAGACCGGGCACTTCTCGATTGCTGCATGAACCATGCCGGGCAGGGTGACATCAATGCCGAACAGCGGCTTGCCGGCAACGACCGCGTGGGTGTCAACGCCGGCCTGAGACTTACCGATGATGCGATAGTCCCCGGGGTTCTTCAGCTTGACCGCGTCGAGCGCCGGCGGAGTCAGCGTGGCCGCCTTGGCAGCCAGTTCGCCATACCCGGCCGACCGGCCTGAAGCCGCGTGCAGCACCCGCCCTGCCTGCGTTGTGCACTCCGCCGCGGGCACGCCCCAGTTTCCCGCCGCCGCGGCCACCAGCATCTGCCGGCCCGCCGCGCCCACCTGCCGCATCGGCTCCCAGCCCGTCGGCGTGGCCATGCTGCCGCCGGCAAACTGCGGACCGTAAATGGCCTCGTTCAGATCTGCCTGCTCCACGCGCACATCTTTCCAGTCGGTGTCCAGTTCCTCGGCAATCAGCATGGGCAGCATGGTCTTCACGCCCTGCCCGATCTCCGGATTTCTGGCCATGATGGTTACCGCGCCATCAGGCGCAATGTGGATGAACGCGCGCGGCGTCAGATCCGGGGGGCTTCCCGACCCCTGTGCAACGGCCCATGGCCTGTCGTAGAGGTCAAGCGCAAAGCCTCCGCCCGCCAGGGCAATCATCTGCAAAAATGATCGGCGGTTGAGTTGCATGGACGCCCCCTTACTTCTCGCTGGCTCGCGCGCCCGCTTCAGTTGCCTGCCCCGCGTTTGCCGCTTGATGGATTGCTTGACGAATTCGGGGATACGTTCCGCAGCGGCACAGGTTGCCGCTCATGGCGGCATCGATCTCCGCATCCGTAGGATGAGGTGTGCGCGCCAGCAGCGCGGTGGCAGACAGAATCTGGCCGGCCTGGCAGTAACCGCATTGCGGCACGTCCAGCGCCTCCCAGGCCGCCTGAACCGGATGCAGGCCATCCGGCGAAAGCCCTTCGATGGTGGTGACTGTCTCACTCCCCACGGCCCCCACGGGCGTCATGCAGGAGCGCACCGCGCGGCCGCCCACCAGCACCGTGCATGCGCCGCAAACCCCGATCCCGCAGCTGTACTTGGTGCCGGTGAGGTTCAGCACCTCGCGCAGCACCCAAAGCAGCGGCGTATCCGGCGGCACATCCACCGTCGCGACCACGTTGTTGACTGTCAATTTGATCGGCATTTGTTCACCCCACAATCCGTATGCGGAAAACGCGCGAGCACGAACACGAGACTGGGACTGGAGTTTATCGCATTTCTGCCTCGGTTTTCCATCGGAATCGCTGCTGCCAAACGGCCATTTCGCCGGGAAAAGGTCGTAACCCTCACTTTGCAATGCGGATGGAATGCCGGCCAGGGCCTCTGGAAAAACGCCACGGGAATACGGGGGAACCCGCCCGATCCAGTGTAATGCCGCTTCAGGCGGATGCGACTACCGGCTGTCGCTCACCTGCCGGCTTCCGGCATAGAGCTGGAAGCCGCCGGACAGGCGCTCCATTGTCCAATATCATTGCCGATCGCACACCCGCAAACGGGAAAGAAAATCCCTCCCTTTTTACACAATACTGCGGCCAGCGGTTGTACCGCAGACCTGGCTGTCCGTTGTCAACAAATCGCCAAGGCACTCATTGAGGGCCCGCAGCCACTGACGATTGAAATCTCCACTTTTCCGAGTTCTGGGTGGATGCCGGGCAACTTGGACCGTACCCGGTGCTCGGTCCCCCCGGAATTGCCGGTTGGGAGCGGGGAGCCCCCAGAGGCGCCCAAAGTTGTGGATTGCTGACAATCCGCCCACAACCAGGTCAGGCACTTCCTGCAAGCCTCTTTCTCGCTTGTTCCCAAAAATTCGATACTGCTGTTCATCACACATAATGGTATGATGAAGAGCATAGACTGGTTATTTTCGTCGCCGGCCAGGGTGCAGATGCGCGCGTCGGCAAAAGATTTGTCATAGTTGCGAGATGCTCTCCGAAGCCACGGTACTTTAACCTAGAAAGGTCGGGACCTCTATGAGGGTGCATCTCGTAAATCCAAGTAACAATTCTTTTGGTACAGCTGTCATTACGCCACGATGGCTGTTTGTTCTTGCTGCTGCGACACCCCGAGCGGCGGGAGATCCCATTCTTGTCGATGAGTCGCTGGAACAGATTGTTCCGGAGAGCATCCTGCCGGGAGATATTGTCGGCATCAGCGTTCATACGGGCAATGCCCTGCGCGGATATCAGGTCGGGCAAATGGCACGTAGGCGGGGCGCGTGGGTAATCTATGGCGGAATTCACGCTACGCTGTATCCGGAAGAGGTACTGGAACTCGGAGCGGCTCACGCCGTGGTGAAGGGGGATGGCGATATAGCGTGGGGCAAGGCCGTGATGGATTGCATCGCGGGTAAGCTGGACTCGATCTATGAGGGCGGACGAATTGAAGGCAGCCAGTTTCTGGCGGCGCGATGGGATCTGATGCCAGCCAATAAGTATATGTGGGCCTCGGTGCAGACCATTCGCGGATGCCCGAAGCGTTGCTCCTTTTGTAGCGTTTGGCGGACCGATGGGCAGCAGCCACGGCAACGGCAGTATCAGAGGGTGATTGATGAAATCGCGACTCTGCGGCGGATGGGTTTCCGATTCATAGCTCTCGCCGACGATAACTTCTATCCGGTGACGTTGACCGATCTTCGGCTGGCCCGGGAGCAAAACAATATTGCCAAGCTTGAAGAGTTGACGTCCATCCGCACAGAGCGTTTCCAGCTGATGGAAGAGATGGCAAAGCTTCCGAAAGACATGGTGTTCTTCACCCAGATGACGATGGAGGCGGCGGAGGACGGCGAATTTCTGGACGCGATGCGTAAAGCCAATATCAAGGGGGCTCTGGTGGGGATCGAGGCGGTAACGCCGGAGGGGCTCAAAGCTGTCTTCAAGGACTGGAACTGCTCTGGCGACGCGCTGGTGAAGCAGTTGAAGACGTTTAAACAGCATGGCGTCCACGTGCTTGGCTCCTTCATCTTTGGGCTGCCGACGGACACCCCGTCAACGTTCGATGCGACAGCGGAGATGGCGCTGAAGGCGGAAATAACCTTTGCCCAGTTCGTAACGATGACGCCGTTTCCGGGCACGGTTGATTTTGCGCGCTGGGAAAAGGAGCAAGCCAAGAATCCCACGCTGGTGGGCGGTGTGCCGATCACCCGGTACTGGATGATTCCATCCGATATTCGTCCCAAGATGTTTACGCCACACCCTTCGATGAGCTCGGATGAGATTCGGGAACGCACTCAGAAGGCTTGGGACAGGTTTTATAGTTGGCACCCTACCTGGCAGCGGTCGGCCTGTACGCCAAATCTGCGGGCCAGGATCGCTTTTATCCTCCTTTCGAAGCTCTACCGGCAGATGTATGCGGGCACTGGAATCTCGACGGATAGCGTCCGCAGGAAGAAGTCCAAGCGATGGGCTCGGTGGACGGCCAGGCAGTGCATGAAGCTGTTTCATGCAACCCCGATGCCGGAACTCAAATCGCCAGTGTGGGATATCGAATTCCAGCCAGGCATGGGGCAGGCTGCGTGTGATGGCAACGGTGGAGCAGACATGCCTGAGCCCTGTGCCGTTCACACAGAGAATTGAATCCTGTTTTTGATGCACAAGTTTCAGATGCGTAGTCGGAACGGCGCCCGCTGCGACTACGCGCATCTGCAATGTCCGGGGGATGGTTTGCAGGAGTTGGAGTTCCGCAAGAGTGCGTTGCCGATTCTGCCTGAATCACGGGCAAACCGGAGATTGCGGGATTGGTGTCCCAACTTCCTGTTTGCTGACCGCACGGAACCCGGAAGAAACGGCGGAACGGCTCGCTGAGCGCATGGGCCTGTTTACGTCAACTGAGGCTCAACATTCCGGGTTGCCACACGCTTTCCCCAGTCTCAAGAGCGAGACCTGGGTTACCCTGATTTCAGATGTGGCCTATCCGCCGTCCGAAAGCTACGCCTCAAGCTTTTTGCAGCCGTGGATCTAACTCTCCAAATTCCTGATGTACAGCCACAACCCAACCAGCATGATCGCGATGGAGATGAGACATATGCCGAGCCCGATGCGGCGATGGTTGCGCTCAACCATCGCATTCTTCCCAGCTTTCAGGTTTGCGGCGGCAATTTTCATGCCGGCTTGAATGTCCTGATCGACAAGAGCGATCTGGAAGCTGTGGATGGTGACGCGGGCCTTGGTGAGGGCGTCGCGGGCCTGATCCTGGCTGAGGCGCGCCTCGCTGACTTCCATGCCGGCGGACTCGGCGAGACGGAGGGACTGGTCGGCGCTGTCGATGGACTGGTTGAGTTCGGTGAGATTGCCCAGAATGGCGACCCTGGCGCGATCACAATGGTCGCCGGGGGCGTGACACCTCATGCAGACGCCGGCGGGGCCGGTGCCCAGCATTGCATCCGAAGGATGGTGGATGCCGTGATTGCTGTGGCAGACGACGCAGCCGGGAAGACCCTTATCCTGAAAGGCCTTGAAATGGGAACTCTTATCGTACATCTGGGCCTGGAAGACGTGGCAGTTGGCGCAGACGTTCTGAACCTTGTCGACGCCGGGGGGGACGGCGCCGTGGTTTCCATGACAGGTGGTGCAGGTGGGCGCACTGAGGTCGCCGCGGACGGCGAGGGCGTCGTGGTGAACGCTGGTCGAGTATTTGGCGAATTGATCGGTGGGGATGCCGTAGGACTTCATGTAAGCGGCGTCGGAGTGGCAGCGGGAGCAGGTCTTGGCCACGTTGACGGGGTTGACGGTGGAACGGGGATCGCTGGGCGGGCGGATGTCGTGGACGCTGTGGCAGTCGATGCAGACGGCGACCTTGGTGTCACCGGCGGCGAGGCGCTTGCCGTGGATGCTGGTGTGGTACTGGTCGAGCTGATCGGTGCGGAGGCTGGGATCGTACGTGCGCATGAGGGCTGGGTTGGAGTGGCAAAAGCCGCACAACTGCGGAATCTGCTTGCGATCGACCTTGCCCTTCCAGCCGGCCTTGCGGCTCATGGCCTGATCAGGATCGTAGCTGGAGGAGTCGCCGCCGTGGCAACTGGTGCAGGCGAGGCCTTTTTGCGCGTGAATGTCCTGACTGAACTTTTCCGGGGTAACTTGCAGGCGGCCGTCCTGGGCGGAATGACAATCGAGGCAGGAGTTCACGGCTTGCCCGTAACCGAGGCAGGCCGCGAGCGCGAGGAACCCGGCCAGCCAGGCAAAGCGGGCAGCGACGGACCGACGGAGCTTATTTCGCAATATAGCCATAGACACTCATACCGATCATGTAAACAAGAGCAAAGATGGAAATGCCGGTGATCCACGCCCTGGTGCGCCCGGCTTTGTCACTCTCAAAGAAGGGCAGCAGGAGCCAGAACAGGCCGGCCAGACCGCAACCGAGTATGCCCAAAACCTCGCCGTCGACGATCCACACTTTGGAGGGAATGAGCTTGAGCGTCTGGTACATGAAGAGGAAGTACCACTCGGGCTTGATTCCCGCCGGGGCAGACGCAAAAGGATCTGCCTTGACAGCGAGGTTCCACGGGAAGAGGGCAGCGAGCGCGCCAAGCGCGCCGATGGCGACGTACCAGGCCATCAATTCGCGCAACAGGAAGTTGGGAAAGAATTTCATCTCCCGGCGCAAAGCGGGATTCGCGGTCCACGCGGCTTCGGTCTTGGGGGGGACGCTCATGCCTTGGCGCTGGACCAGAAACAGGTGGATGGCAATGAGGACGACGGCGATGAGGGGCAAAACGGCGACATGGAATCCGAAGAAGCGGGTCAGCGTGGCGCCGGTAACCTGTGGACCGCCGCGGAGAAAGATCATCAAGGGCTGGCCGATGAACGGAACCTGCCCGGCCATTTGGGTACCGACCGTGGTGGCGAAGAAGGCCAGCTTGTTCCAGGGCAGCAGGTAGCCGCTGAAGCCGAATCCCATGACCAGCAAGAGCAGGATCATGCCGGTGACCCAGGTCAGCTCCCTGGGCTTGCGATAGGCCTTGAGAAACAGCACGCTGAACATGTGGACGAAGGCGGTGAAGATCATGAGGTTGGCCGACCAGGAGTGGATGGAACGAATCAGCCAGCCGAACTGGACCCGGGTCATGATGTACTGCACGCTTTCGAAGGCTTCGTTGGCGCCGGGGCGGTAATAGAGGAGCAGCAGGATGCCGGTGAGCACCTGAATAATGAAGAGGAAAAGGGTGATGCCGCCGAAGAAGTACCAGTAGGAGAGACGATGGGTAGGGACGGTCTTGTGGCGGAACGGGGCAATGAGGCCGTCCAGATCAAGCCGTTCATCAAGCCAGCGAATAAGGGCAGCGAACACGGCTACGCCTCCCGTTTCCGGCTGACGACAATCTCGTCGCCGCGCAGGTGGACATCGAAGACATCGAGCGGTCTTGGCGGAGGACCGGAGACGTTGCCGCCATTGAGGTTGTAGATTCCGTTGTGGCAGGGACACCAGATCTCGCGCAGATCGGGGCGATACTGCACCGTGCAGCCAAGGTGGGTACAGGTGGCGGAGAGGGCGCGATAGGCGCCGTCGCTTTGGAGGATCAACAGGCCGGGACGGCTGCCGAAACGGAAAATCTCCCCGGAATTCGGCTTCAGATCCCCGATCTTGGCGGCGATCACCTCGTCGCCGCCAAGATCGACCACCGGCGGGGGGACAAGGAATCGCAGCACGGGATAGAGAAAAGACGCCAAAGAGGCAAGCAGGCCGCCGCCGAGGAAGATTCCAATGGCGCGGCGGCGCGTGGTCTGTGGCTGGGGAATCTGGTCAGCGCACATTTACCGCACCCCCTGCCGCAGCAGCCAGTCCGAAGACTCTGAACACGTTGTCACTCTACAAACCAAAGGGAGCGACCTCCCGCCTTGGACGTTCGAGCGGTTCTCCAGTTGCTATAGAGGGAAACCACTGCCGCTCAAGTGGCTTTTTCCTTAAGGAAAAGCCACCCTGCACGATTCTTGAAACTCCACATTAACTGGAGAACCGCTCTCACGTACAAGCCCTTTAAGAGCGTTTCATAGCCGAAACACTCCATCTGGCTATCGTGGGAGAACCGTAGAGATTTGTTGGGATTCGAGTCTGTGACATAAATCACAAATCTAAAGATAAAAATATCGAGGAGGCTGTTTCCTGTGGGGAGAACAGTTCCAGATCAATCAAAATCCGGAAGACGACCGCACGAAATGGAGACGAACGCGCCACGCGGCACTTCCGCCGAGGAGACTGGGAGGTATCTTTTTCTCAGAAACAGCAAGGCTGCAGAGCATTCTTCCTGAGCCTGTCCGATACGCTCACAAGGCGCTTCGTTTATTCCTTGCTTCCGGTTGATTTCTATTTCTGCAAGGTACGTACATAGGCCACAACGGCTTTGATCCACGGCTTCAGTGAGTGCCTTGGCGATAGAGCGTCAATCCAAGATCTGTGTGCAGTCTGTTCCCCGATCTTCTACCACATAGGTATATTGGGTGGCACAGCCTATTGACCCGCATTTCCATTTTGAGTCGTAATACTGAAACCTTGGATCGTCGCAATCGTCAATGTTTATGAGGGCACGAACGAGGTGCGGCTGTGGCTGAGCGTGATCGCATACAACCGGGGCAACCTGTGGCGACGGCTGGCGCTGCCGAAGGGAATCGAGAAGTGGTACTTGACGAGCTTGCAGCAGCGGTTGGTGAAGACCGGTGGCCGGTTGGTAAAGCACGCCCGCTACTACTGGCTGCTGTTGGCAGAGAGCCATCTGACGCGGTGCCTGTTCGGAAACATGCTGCGGCGGATGGAGGCTTTGCCGCTGCCAGCCGGATAGGCGCGGCAGGCAGGCGATACCAATCTGGACGACGAAGGGGGGAGGGAGAGGTGTCCTTGAAATCGCTTCGGGATGGGGCAAATCTTGGATGTTTTGCTCCCGGCAAAGTCCTGCCGGGCGCCCAAGGCTTTTGGCGCTGGAACGAATGCGGAAAGGATCGCCAGAGGAGGCAACTAGGAGTATATTGGTCGGTAGCCGAAAGGCCAAAATGGAAATTCCAGTTCAAACTGCTCGAAGCTGTCCGGAGTGTGGATCATTCCGAGAAAACGATTGGAGGACATGAAATGCCCCTTGTCACCGTTGTTATCACCCTTTGCGTAGTGGGCATATTGTTATGGCTGGTGAACCGCTTCATCCCCATGCAGGGAACGATCAAGGGGATTCTGAATGCCGTCGTTGTGATTGCCGTCGTTTTGTGGCTTCTGAAGGTATTCGATCTTTACCAGTACATTTCCCAATTCCGTGTCGGACATTGAGAGATCAAACGGCGCTTTCAAGCTCCAAGTGCAACAGGGTTGATTGTAGTAGACCAGTGTTTCTTGAAGTCGAAGGCTCCTTCCGGTAGGAACAGTTCGGCTGGAGCTTTCCAGCCGAGCGGCTTTCTTGGTCTTGCGTTGAGGGTGGCGGCTATATCGTCGAGTTCGTCCTGTGAGTAGTCGCTGAGGTCCTCTCCCTTGGGCAGATATTGGCGCAACAGGCCACTGGTGTTTTCGTTGATGCCGCGTTCCCAGGGACTGTGCGGGTGGGAAAAGTTGATCTTCAAGCCCGTCCGTTTTGACAGTTCCTGATGCCACTCCGTTCAATACGCCCCATATCAGAAAATGGATTTCTTTGGCTAACCACGATCCAACAATGGACCGGTTCAGTCAATATCGGACACTTATTCCCGGTTGGACATCACCGAAAGCAGCACGATACGTCAGGCAAAAGGCTGTCGCAGCTCAAGAATTTCTCCACGAGGAAGTCTGGTGATGATGCCTGCGAACGACTTTAATGGCAAACTAGCGACTGAAGGATCGAGAAAGTATGCACCTTAGGCTGATCATTCAACTATTGGTTCTGCTCGCGCTGGCTAACGGCACGCCCGTGATCGTGAATAGGTTCTGGGGCAGGCGCTGGTCATGTCCGGTGGACTGCGGCGCCAGATTTGTTGATGATCGCCCTCTGTTCGGTCCCTCGAAGACCATACGGGGAATTCTATCCTCTGTGCTGGTAACAGCGGCCGGCGCGCCACTTGTTGGGCTGGATTGGAGGATCGGAGTTGTGGCAGGAGCTGTCGCCATGGCTGGCGATCTCTTCTCCAGCTTCCTTAAGCGTCGCATGCGTATTCCGGCAGGTGGCAGGGCAACTGGCCTCGATCAGATACCAGAGTCTCTCTTCCCGCTTCTAGCATGCCGTCACACCCTGTCGTTGACGGCGCTGGATATTGCTGTGGTGGCTGTGGTCTTTTTCCTGGGCGATGTACTTCTGTCGCTCCTGTTCTACATGTTCCACCTTCGTGAGCGGCCATATTAGACAGGCAGATGCGCGGATTTCGCACTCTGCAGGTGATGAAGGGTGATTTCGGGAAGGCAGTTCAAGCGCACAGGCACGATCGACGATCCAACACCAACCGAGGTATAACCCGTCATCGCACCGTATTGCCATGGGCCAGTAGCCATGCATCGCGGCAAAACCGAATCCAGGGTGAAGGGGATGGAGCCGGGCAGGCATATCTGTCCTCCGTGTGTATGTCCGCTCAACATCACTTGAAAGCCTGCGTGAGCGGCCTGCCGGTAGATCTCCGGCGTATGCGAGAGCAGAATGGAAACCTCGCCATGCGGAATTGTGGAAGCGGCCCTCTGTATATCGTCGACGCGGTAGTAGTGGGCGTCGTCAACGCCAGCCAGATGGATACGCTGGCCGCTGCGGACAATCGTTTCGCATTCATTCAGCAGCATGCGAATCCCCATCGCTTCGATTTCAGGGACCATCCTGATCGTGTCGTGATTGCCAAGCACTGCATAAACCGGTCCCTGGAGTTGGTTGCGCACTGTTGCCAGGTCATCAAGAGTAGCTTCGAAAGGACCGAACGTTTGGCCCCGGAAGTCGCCTGTCATGACGCAGATGTCGTACCTCAGTTCGGGGAGAATCTCTAATAGACGTTGTATAGGGCCAGGATTCATGTCCGCGTGCATGTCGGTGATGTGAAGCACCGTGAATCCATCAAACAGCGCAGGAAGGTCTGCCAGCTCAATGACGTTGTGTCGAACCTGTATGCGTTCTGTGTTCTTGTGGCCACGGCTGTACAAACCCGTCAGTTTGAGCGCAACTCGGAGGATGGAGTGTGTCGAATACCAGTTCTCAGGGTGAAAGAAGTTGATGCCGTGCCCGAATACGTCCTCATGATCTCGCTCGATTCTGAGTCGCTGCCTCGCATGCACTCGTCCCAGCCGCTGCTCCAACTTTTCGACTATATCTTGCCGCATGGATGGTTTCCCTCCACTACAGAAGTACGCTGTCGAGGTCATGAATGTTTAGCCACCGACCCCTAAATAGCCATTCTGCATGGCACGCTCTGCTATTTTCTCACACGGGACAAACTTTCGACTTATGTGATCCGTTGGTACCACGCACGCGCAAATACGACGGCTAAAAAATGGCAAATAACTCTACCGGCATCCGTGTGCCTCGCGTGCTGCTCTGATCGCTCCGGAGTTACGGAAAAACCGGAGATGGACAGCCTCAGTTGTTGCCAACAGCCCTTCGCGACGCCAGATGCGCTCCACCCGGTCCTTCCCGCTCGCCAGCCTGCTCGTTGCAGTAGAGCTGTGACGAGACGGTAGCCATAACGGCCATACTGGCTGGCCACTGCAATGATGGCCCGGGTGAGTTCATCCTCGTCTTCACGCTGTGTCGGCTGGTAGCGCTGCGTGCCGCGTGGCTGCTTCGCCAGTTGGCACGCCTTGCGCTCACTCACCCCATGTTCTTCCCGAGCATGGGCAACCGCACTGCGCCGTCGTTCAGGGCTTAGAAGTTTCCCCTTGCAATGTCCTGAAGAACCTGCTTGTCCAGGCTCAACTCGGCGACCAACCGCTTCAGCTTTCCATTTTCCTGCTCAAGCGCCTTCAGACGTTTTGCCTGGTCCACCTTCAGGCCACCATACTCCTTGCGCCAACGGTAGTACGTCTGCTCCGCGCTCCCGGCTTCCTTGCACGCTACCGCCGACGTCTTCCCATTCGCCGTGCCCACTTCGATTTGCCGCAACAATCCAACAATCTGCAAAGGCGTTTACTTCCTGCCTCGTGCCATTCCAGGCTCCTTCCATACCAGTTTGTCTCACTTCCTCTGGTACAAAATTTGCCGGGCACTCCAATTCGGCTGCATGACCGTCTCTATTCCGGAGCCGATGAGGTTCTGAGCCTTCCCGACGAGATATTGTTTGCCTCGGTCAGCCACGTCCCGGTTACCGTTGCATCGGGGAAGCAAGAGAGTCAATCGCCAGACTGAGCGCTTTTGGCCTTTTTTATCGCAAGAATCGGGAGTTGCTGCCGATCCTGCCATGGCGATGGAAACAACAGTGAGAGCACCTCCGGTTCTGCTGAGGGTACTCTCACTCCACTTCGAAGGGGCCTCTTGGCGGGAAGCTCCACCGCCAGGGCAGGTGCGTGCTAAAAAGCGGGTTATGGGAGGTGCGCGAGTCTCCGCTATCCGCAATCCGACCTCACCTTGTACCCTTACTGTATGCAGCACTGGGAGCATTGATGGAGAACTCCGCCAAGGTTTTGATCGTCGAAGACGAGCCGAATGCGCTGATGGGGCTCGCCGAGCTGATCTCCGCATGGGGATACCGCACGGAGACCGCGCGCGATGGCGTCGAGGGATGGGAGAAGGCGGTGGCCTGGAATCCGGCCATTGTCATCACCGACTTGAAGATGCCGCGGATGGATGGAATCGGGCTTTTGACCAAGCTGACCGAAGCCGGATCGGGGCTCGACGCGAATCTGACGGTGGTGGTGCTGACCGCCATGGGATCGATTGAATTGGCTGTCGACGCAATGAAGCTGGGCGCGTACGATTTTCTGGAAAAGCCCGTCGACGCCACCCGCCTGCGCACCATCCTGGCCAACGCCATGCGCCAGCGCGAGACGCAGATCGAGTTGGAGGTCGTGCGGCGGCGGCTCCGCGAGACGGGGGTCATGGGGGGGCTGGTGGGCAGTTCTCGTCCCATGCAGCAGCTCTTCAGGCTGATCGAGCAGATCGCGCCCTCGAATGTCTCGGTGCTCATCACCGGCGAGAGCGGCACGGGCAAGGAGCTGGTGGCGCGCACGCTGCACGCGCTGAGTCCGCGCAAGTCCTCATCTCGTCTCGGCCATCAGAGCTGGTCCTGCGAAGCCCGCTGCCCCTAGCTGCTTTGCGGATTTTGCTTCGTCTTTCCTCGGTTCAAACGTCAACTCTGCGGCTCATGATTCTCAGCAATTGCGGGGAAACCCTGTGGCAAAGTGCAGGTCCGTTTACAGGTCCAATAAGGATTCCCTACGCCTCTTTTCAACGATTTGGAGTGCCATCCGTGTTCTCTAACTTGTTGAAAATACGAAGATTGTCGCTCTCATAACCCAAAGGTCGCTGGTTCAAATCCAGCCCCCGCAACCAACCGAAGATGCCCTTCATTTGAGTCTTGAGCCGCTGGCTCCTCATGAAGGGATTTTTCATCTGTACCCAACAGATTCCATGA
>Ga0224555_1002546_pt1 | contig 21008 bp, 19 predicted proteins | sample 714S23034metaG_FD_180687 | JGI IMG/M metagenome (GOLD analysis project Ga0224555, IMG submission 180687) | Peat soil microbial communities from Stordalen Mire, Sweden - 717 S2 30-34 | ecosystem: Environmental > Terrestrial > Soil > Wetlands > Peat | place: Sweden: Norrbotten County, Stordalen...
CGCCCGACCTCAGGTCTATTCACCCCAGACTGTAACCTTAACGGCCCTCACCGAGGGCAAGGATTCACCGAACGCACGGCCCAACAGCTTAGAAATGGCGCGGGTCGTCTTACTCAACCTCGACGGAGAAGAGAAGACACCGGACGAGATCCGCGCGCTTATTAAGAAGACCTACGGAATCGGACCGGCCAAAACCCTGGATCAGATGCTCTACAAACGTGCCAGCAAGGGGACAATGTTCTACAAGACCGCCGAAGGCCGCTTCGGATTACTCGCACTCAGGGCCACCACGGAAGAGGTACGGACGCCGACCACAGCGGTCGCATAGCCGACAACCGAGAAAGCAAAAGGGGCCTGGTTCTCAGGCCCCTTTTGCTTTGGCTGCTTTCTTCTTTGCCCAGGTGGCATTGAATCTCATCCGGCGTGCCGCGCCCCACAACGAGATTGCAAAAAAACACCGAGTCCAAAGACGCGTTTGACAAACCGAGCATAATGCTATAATACTAACAATTATGACAAACAAGGCGGCTGTTCCCGATTTGCTTCAAGCCATTCGGATCAAGCTCAACTTTACCCAAGAGCAGCTCGCTGAGCGCCTTGGCGTACCCTTGCATCGAGCCAGATGCTGGTTCCGGTAGACCGGCTTGACAAGGAATTCTATGAGTTGGCGGCCAGTGAAGGCGTGACGGATGTTGAGGAGCTTAACAAGGTCCTCGATCGGGCCGTCGGGCTCCGCACGTTCCTCAAAGCGGACGACCGAGTGGAAAAGGTAGCGGCCTACGTTGCGAACCATTTCAAGGAGAGCGTACTGCCGCTGGGATATAAGGCATTTCTGGTGGCGGTGGATCGCGAGGCCTGTGCGAAATACAAAAAAGCGCTTGATGCTTTGTTGCCGGCGGAATGGAGCGAAGCAATCTATACAGAGAACAGCGCGGACATTGTAGACAGGCCGCTCGTGGCGGAACTCCAGCTGACCGAAGAGCGCGAGGAGGATGTGCGGCTTCTGTTCAAGAAGGCGGACAAAGAGCCAAAGATCTTGATCGTCACGGACAAGCTGCTCACTGGCTACGATGCGCCCATTCTCTACTGCCTGTACCTTGACAAGCCGATGCGGGACCACGTCCTGCTGCAAGCGATTGCGCGCGTCAACCGGCCCTATGTCGATTCAGAAGGTGTACAGAAGCCGGTTGGTCTGGTTGTGGATTTCATTGGAGTGCTCCGCGAGTTGAGGAAGTCGCTCCAGTTCGATTCGCATGATGTGAGCGGAGTCATTGAAGATCTTGATGTCCTGCTGGCAGATTTCAAGGTAAAGATTGCGCAAGCTGAATCTGTTTATCTGAATCCTCTCGAGGGAGGGGATGCGGATGAACGACTCGAACGCGTGGTGTACGGCCAATTCCTGGAATTGGCCGCCCGCAAGGTCTTCTACGAAGAGTACAAGCATCTGGAGAGCCTCTGGGAAATTCTCTCTCCGTCTCCCGAGCTGCGGGAGTACATTGTCACCTTCAAGCGGCTGGCCCAGCTCTATGCAGCGGTACGCAACGCATACGCAGAAAAAGTAGGATTTATCGCAGACTTGGCCTATAAGACGAGGCTCCTGGTGGAACAGAGCGCCACACAAGAGGGGCTGGGACTCGTTACGAAGAGCGTCACATTCGATGTGAAGACCCTGGAATCGCTTCGGACCGACAAGGGTTCCAACGAAGGAAAGGTCTTCAACCTGGTTCGCGGACTCCAACACGAGATCGATGAGTATCCCAACGCAGCAGCAGTGTTGCAGCCACTGAAGGAGCGCGCAGAGCGTATTCTGCATGATCTGGAAGGACGCAGGACCACGGGACTCGCCGCTATGGATCTTCTTGCTGCTTTGGCAGCCGAGCGAGACGCGGCTATGACGGCCGCAAAGAGCAGCGGATTGTCGCCGAAGGGATTTGCCGTGTACTGGGCTTTGCGTGATGAAAAGTCGCTCAAGGCCGCCGGCGTCGATGCGATGGAAATCGCACGCGAGGCGGAAATGCTGGCAACTCGCTTCCCGAACGCCGCTGTGAACACGGACGAGCAACGACGGCTGCGCGCGAATCTGTACAAACCGCTGCTCCCATTAGCTAGCGACGAGCGGACGCAGCTCGTCGAGACTATCGTTGGCAGATTGCTTAATTGATTTCATTGGGGAGCGACGTGCAAAGAGAGAAGGCGATGGACCTGAGAAGCCGGGCGGAGATGTGGGCGAAGCGGCTCCGGGTGTCGCCACGGTGTATTCGAGTCCAGCAAATGACGAGGAAGTGGGGCTCGTGTTCAACCCTTGGCACGGTCACGCTGGCTGCCGATTTGGTCCGATGCAAAGAGGAGTTCCAGGACTTTGTGGTTGCACATGAACTCCTCCATCTTCGTGTGCCTAATCATGGGCGCCTGTTCAAGAGCTTGATGACGGTGCATATTCCAAATTGGCGAGAATATAACGTCGGGCGACATTGAGGCGCTGAGACTGTCAGCGCGTTTGGGGAGGCGGCCAGAACCTCATTCGCGGTGTCGTGAAGTATCCGGTGGGAAGATGCCACAGCTCATGGGATGCTGGAGCTGAAGCTGACCTTTATGCTTTGACTGCCACGATCGCGAAGATGCGTCAAATCGCTTACGCTGTGGGACTGAGTCAAGCCTTTTCAAATATCCGAGTTCGGGCTGTCTGTCGAATTTCATCCGCATACACGATGCCGCCCATAGTTGAGTTGGGAGCCACTTGCCACGGCGTTCACACAGTAAACGAATACGTCTTGCCGTCGGCCAAGGAATGGTCACCCATCTTATGGCCATGCACCCAAATTGTGCCGGGGTTATCGCCGTGGTTGTGAAACTCTACCCATCCGTCCCTGTCAGTCCTCTTTTCATCGTGTCCGACCAAGATGCCGTAGTCAATCATCACTCCCACATCGTCTGCGGGCTTTCCGTTGCTGTGCACCACTCTTACCGAAAACCGTCCCATTGTTCACCGTCCTCCGGTTCTTCATCATCATCCGCGGCAGAAAGCCCGGGTTGACTCCCATGTCTCGGAATCAAATCAAAGGCGATACGTGAGGCACCCGGCGTACAAGCAACTCTGCGCCGCTGGCTTGCTAACCGATGTTAGGGTGTCGCAGCATCACTTGAGTACTTCTCAAGCTCGTCCGCGAATAATTTGACCGCCGATTCGATCGAAGACATCGCACGGCCGATTACGCCCCTAAGAAGCGCTTCGCTCGGACTCGTATCCGGTGCGGCCAAAAGAAGCCCAACACACGCGACAACGCTGCCTCCAGCATCCTCACGAACAGTCAGGGCGGTAAGCTTCGCTTTGGTATTGATTACTACTTTGGAACCTTTCCTTTGCCTCGGCACAGCTTGCACGTAACGTCCTTGCCGTTTTCCTTGATCTGCCCCTTTCCGTTACATTGCGGGCATGTCGCTTCGATCTTTCCGGGTGCGCCTTCAAAAGACATCGTTGCTTCCTTTCTTGGGTGAGATGATGGCCCCACTAGCGGCGTGGTGCTGCAACGTTTTCGGTTCTCCGCAACACCCTCTGCTGGGAGGTAAAGACTCCTAGGTCCCAAAAGTTTGTACATGGGGCCCTCACTTTGGCGCTGAGTGGACCCTCTGAGATTTGGGCCACTGGCCACCTAACCATCTGATCAGTATTCGATGACCTCTTCGCCGCCGAAACTCTGCATGACGACGAGGTAGTTATGGAAGGATTCGCACGACTCCTTTGCATTCTTCTCGTATTCCAAGATTTCGGCGATATCATTGCATTTAAACATCTGACCCGTCATCAGTGAGCCAATCGTGAGGTCAAATACCAACGAACGTCCTGTCAAAGGGATTTTTACTTCCTTCTTCAGTAGCACCTCTTTGTCAGCCTTGTATTTGCTGATCAATGCCGATTCTTCCGGCGTGAGAGTCACTTTGGCATGGAGTTCGAACTTGACGCCGCCAAACATGCCGGACGCCTGGTTCTTGGTTATCGTGAGCTTCATTGGAAAATCTCCTTTTCTGTAACTTGTTGAGAAACGCTACGTCGATTCCGGTGTCATAAGGTTTGTGAAAAGCTCCAAGGCCCAATATCCCGGACGTGTCCGACAGGCATTTGTTCAGACCACACTTCTTTGTCGATAGTCAATGTGCAGCCTACAGTACCAGAGTGGAAAGAAACTCCAGAATTGCGGTTTGTGTTGACCTTGGCTATTTCTTGCAACCGCAGAGATGATCAACACAGCACTCCGCTTTTGCGACGATGGCGGCGTGAATCCTTGACGGATCTGAGTTCTTCCGCACGGACTCAAGAATCTTTCTTTGAGATACAGGGTTTGCGAGAACTTTCATTGTTTGCTCCTTGTCTTTTTGGTTGAACTGCTGGTTTGAACTCTGAACGCCTGTTGCAAGCCTCCGAATGCAACTTGCTTGAGCAGATAAGAGGCGTTTGTTGCGACGAGCGCACACTGTTGAGGATCTTCTTGCATCCTCATTTTGCGGCATCCACCCATACACATCGGCAAGTAAACACAAGAGTAGCATTTCTCGGAAAAGAGATCGCCACCTGTCCAACTAGCCCATTCTGAGCCACATCTCTCCATGCGACCGTTACTCAGTAAGCGACCGACGCGCTCGTTGGAACGGAACTCACCGACGCTGCATTTAAACACATTACCATCAAAGTTGATGATGTATTGGTGTTCGCGTTCTGCATAGCAGTACACAAGCTTGCCGGGCTTCACCGCACTAAGGCCGAAAGTGATGTCGTATCCAAGAGTGGCCGCATACTCGGAGTATTCAGAAGTCTTTTGGGAGAGTTCAGAAAGCGGAACATTAGAGATGGCGCTGAGTGAGCAGTCGCCAAAGATCGGCTCGAAGACCACGCGGAGTTGCGGCCGAATGGCGGTCGGAAACAGCTCTAGCAACTCTGGTATTGATTCCAGATTATTGTGGTTGAAGTTAATTCTTAATGTAACTTTGACCTGCTCATCAACGGAGGCAAGGGAGCAGACGTTTTCGAAGACCTGGTGAAAAGTGCCACCTCCGTCCGTCAATATTCTCATCTTGTTGTGAGCTTCGGCCGGCCCATCAATTGTAATCTGGAAATCGCGAATTCCCGCTCTCGTGAGTTCCTGGGCGCGGTTGCGAGTCAGGAGATATCCATTTGTCGTTATATGCAGCACTGCCAAAGTGCCATTTTGCTCGGCGATTGACTTGGCGTGCTGGGAGACCGACATTACGGTTCCAAACTGTAGCAGCGGCTCGCCGCCAAACCAGTGAAGCATGACAACTTTGTGGAGGGGGATCTCCGCAGTCAGCCATGCTTTCAAAGCTTCAACCATGTCCGGGTGCATGCGGGAGCGGCGATGAACCTCATAGCAATAGACGCATGCGAAGTTGCAGTTCAGCGTCGGTAAAACAATTACATCAAGCCGGTTGGAGTCGCGAATCCCCGCGCGCTTGCGGGCTTCAATAAGGTCTATCTCATTGACGCCGTCGTTTACCAGGTACTTCTGCGCAACCAAAGCGTCAAACAGCGATCCGGTGCTTTCGTCTGGACGGACTCCATCGAGCAAAGAGCGGGCTATCGTTCCCTCATGGTGATCGAGCTGGGAAATACTCCCATAGAGAGTGTTGAACAGGATCGTGCTCTGACTGTCTAGGTCAGGGATGAAGACGTTATAGCCCGAACTCTTCATATCCCACCTCTCACCGTGGCTGTCTGAGGAATCTAACGCTCAGTCAGTCCTGAAGTGCAGCATCGATGTAGCGCGGGCTGAGCAACAAAAGTCGAGATGGTTTCTGTACCCGGTAATTCATTCGTACCCAACGACAGAAGGCTCTGCCGTCGGTCGTTCGGATGCTCTGCTGAGGGAGGACCTGGGACTCGCCGCTCACGGACGGAAACACTCCAGTCTTTATCACACCTCTGAATCCCCACTGGCTGTGAGCGCCATCACACTCGACAATCGCACGAGCGTGATGGATAAAGAGGTTCAATCAGCGGCTTGTAACCGAATGGATGCGAAAGCAGGTCTACGACCGCGTGAGGTCACAGTCGCCCGAGACCGCTCCTGGAAGTCTCGGTGTGCTGTGATGCGGAGGAAAATCAGAACACACGTCCATCATTGCGCTGTATAATGCAGGATGATTCACTTCATCCGCAAAGGAATGCTGTACGAAGAGCGCTAAAGACCGGATTTCGGTCCGAGGTAGCTGTGGAGAATGCCAAATGGCTCAGATTGATGTGGTTTCCTGGGATGACAGTTCTTCTGGCGCGCCCGGCTTAGGTCCCGTCTTTGCCTGGAAGTACCGCAGCCCCAAGAACGAAAAAGATCACAGCATGGATCTAAGCACCTTCACGCAGCTTGTGGTCAGGGAGTCACAGGAGGCGGTTCTTTTCACGAAGGGTCAGCTTCTTGGAAAGTTCGGGCCGGGAAAACACACGCTCAATACGGAGAACCTCCCCCTCCTCCGCAATCTGTTTGGGCTGCCGTTTGGGGGCAAGAACCCGTTTTTTGCGGAAGTCTGGTTCGTTAATAAGGTCGTGCCGCTGAATATCGACTGGAATACGACCAGCATGATGTATCACGATCCGGACTACAATGCCATGGTACCCATGCGAGCGGTGGGCCGGTATGGTCTTAAAGTTCTGGATGCGGAACGCTTTTTGATTAAGCTTGTGGGCGCGGCCGAACAGTTTACCGCCGGAGCTCTCACGGAACATTTTCAAGGAGCAATGAACGCCAAGACGAAGACCGTGCTGCTTTCATATATGCAAGCGCAGCATATTGGCATCAAGAGCATCTCCGCTTACCTGGAACCGCTTTCCCAGGCCCTCAAAGCATCAATGCTGGCCTTCTGGGAGGATTACGGCTTCAATTTGGAGGGGTTTTATATCACTTCAGTCGAAGTGGACGACAGGCATCCAGAGGGACAGAAAATACTGGATGCTATCGCCCGCCAAAGCGCCCAACAGATTGGCGGTTATTCATGGCAGCAATCCAAGGCATTTGAAGTGGCGGAAAATGCTGTAACTTCTGTGTCTGACGGAAAGGGCGGGATGCTCGGCGCGCTGATGATGACCAGCATGATGGGGAGTGGCGCAGGCGCGGTGGGCGCCCTGCTGCAACCTTCGCCGGGTGGTGTTCCAGCATCAGGTGTCTCGGGCCAGGTTGGTTCAGGCGTCGCGCAAGTTCCTCGAGAGGTGTTCTGCTCGAATTGCTCGAAGAAATACTTCAACAGCTCGAAATTCTGTCCTCATTGCGGCGATCCCTATATGCCGTGCCCCAGGTGTGGAACTGACAACGACCAGGCTGCCCGCCGATGCGTAAGTTGCGGAACCCCGCTTGTTTCTGCCACAAGTTGCCCCGCCTGTGGTGTGCCGCTTCCACCTGGCGCCAGTATTTGTCCGCGCTGTGTGCGGACTGTCGGAGGAACCGCTACTTGTTTGCAGTGCGGCTCCGTACTGTCGCCGGGAGATGGCTTCTGCTCAGAGTGCGGGAAGAAGGTGGAGTGACCATGCAGACGAAATCAGAGTTATCCCGATCATTCATTCTTTTGCACCTCGTCGGAATTGCCGTTCTGGTCCTCGCTTTCTTCCTGTTGGTTCCGGCTGGAGGGCGAACTCATTCCGCGTGGCTCGACCTGGTTGTCGTCTGCATTGTCCTGTCAATCAACTTCCCGCCTTTTGCGATTGTGCGACTCAGCCTTGGCGACTTTAATGTTAAGATTCCGGCTCTTGGTCTCCTGGAAATTTGCGACGTCGTCTACTCTAGTCTGGCGCTTGGACTTGTCGTCTATGGTCTTGTCTATTTTTTGCCTTTCCGTTTTCAACTTGTCGGTCAGATGGGACTCCTGTTTGCGGTAGCCACCACTGTCTCCATTGCCTGGTGGGCGTCGGCACATGCCGCAGAGGTGGCCGAAGAGGAGCATCTAACGAGATCTGGGCTGGAAGACCTGAAGGCAGCTCTTTCCCATTGTGAGTCGGAATTCTGTACGAAAGCGCCAAATCTCAATCGGGAGCGTCAGCTCCTCCTCAAGCTCAAAGAAGATTCAAGGTATCTCTCCCCGTCCCGCGACCCGTCCGCGATCTCCTATGAACGACAGATCGTTGCGCTGGTGGATGATATTCGCCTTCGCATTGACGATATAGCTTCCCCTTTGACTCCCTCCCCTCTAGTTGAGCAGTTCGAGCAATGCGCCGCCCTGATGGCGCAGCGCAAACAGACTTTCGTTCGGTAAAGGAGCAATGGCTATGTCCGGCAAGATATTTTCGGGAAGCGCAAGCATCTACGAAGACCAGGCGAGGATTCTTTTCGACTATTACCGGCGGATTGCCGAGCATATCGTCGAACAGGAAGTGGCGCTCGAAAAGCAGATCGCAGTGGCGCGCGAAGAGGAAGTCCAGTTTACCGCAGAGCTCAAGCGGAAGAATATTATCGAGAAGGTCTGCTATGGAGCGGCTGCACTGGTTGCAATTCTGATGGCGGTGTTGCAAGTTTTTCCGGCCATGGCACTGGGGCTAGCACCCTTGGGTTACGGACTCTATGTTCTGATGCAGCGTAAGACCTTGGCTGCAAGAATCGTGGAAATACAAACGACCATCGATGGGTTCGAGACCGCGCACAAGGGTATTTCCCGCGACTTCAAAGTTCACAGATTAGGGATTGCATACATTCCAGTTGCCGGAAGAGTTGCCTTTGAAGGAAAGAGCTTTCTGGTCGATTACACTGGGACGGAAACCCAGAAGGAATTCAAGCTCAGCACAATTCGTAACAACGATCTGTTTGCCACTGCCGTGAATGGCCTTGAAGATCTGCTCAAGACCGTTCCAATCGTTGAAGATTCTACGGATGTGGAGCAGATGCCGACAGACCAGTATTCCCGATCAATCCAGCAAATTCCCTACTACGGCTATTTTGGATCGCTCGACCGCAAGCTGCGTACCGTGACGAGTTGCCTGAATGACCTGAGTATCTCCTCAGTGGAACTCCCGGTCGTCTTTCCCGACACAAGTTATGCTAAGTTTCTCGCTGAATTTGGCGCAACCGCTCCTGAGAACTCCGTGGTATTCCCGATATTTGACATCCATCAGCACGATGATGCTCTCGCAACTTTTCATTCCCTTAACAAGATGAAGAAGTCTTTCGAACGCCAATCCCAGCGATTTGAACAGGTCCTGCGCGACCTGATGGTTAATATCGCCAGCACTGTCCAGACTGTTACAGGCATGAAGGTAAACTCGACAAATAAGCTTGTGGAGCAGTCTAACCGCTTGCTATTTACGATCCTGAAAGCTTCTTACAATCACTATTCACCAAAGCTGGAAGCCGAGGAGATTGAGCGCATTCGGAACGAGTCATTCAACTACCAAGACGCCTCAGACGGTTATCAGCCATTCCAACTTAAGGTAAGTTCCCGAGTTTTATACGATCCTGTATCTGAAGTATGGGTCGCCGAGGACGGGAGCAAAACTAACTTTCCGTTCGGAATGCAGCAGATCCACGAAGAGATCGTAGTCCCCATCCTTCAGAACCTGTTGCAGGAGACGCACGCAGAGCGTTCGCAAATTTACCACAGCATTCAGGATCAGAAGAACAGCTATCTGAATAAATGGCATCAGGATACAGAGGACTTCTACGGACGAAATCGCGCTGAGAGTGCTGACCTGATTAACCTCATGCGTTCAACCTTCACGGAGTTTCTCTCCAACTACAACACACTCCAAGCAATGGAGCACACTGAAAAACAGATGGAGGCAGGAGGCAATCTCTCCGATACCGCCGTTCGCAGCGTCGATACCGGGGTCGAAGACGTCTCCGCATATGAACTTCAGAGGCGACAGTATCAGGCGGTTCAGGAAGACTTTGCGGACTATGTAGATCGGCTTAAGGAGGATATTGATCGGCGAGCTGAGAAATTCCGTTTTATCAAGAACTATGATGCTTCGCTCCGGGACGAGGATGCACAGTCCATGTCTTCCGCTGGAAACAGGGCCCAATCTCTCGATGAGCGCCGCAAGCCATTGCTGGCGGTTAACCCGCTATACGCCGAATCCTCAGAACTTGCGCCACCGCCTGCAATGGAAGACCTGGCTCAGGAGCATTTCTCTCTAAATCTAAACGCCATAGCAAGAATCGCCATCGGCGAAATCGATGCCATCGGGAGGTCGTAGTGGCAAACTTCAGTTTCACCGTCGATACTCGGGAGATGGCGGATGGCCTATACTCGGTTGCCCCTCATGTAGATGAGGTGACGGGTGCGATGATCTCTATGCAGACCGCTGTGATAATGGCGGAGCAGCAAGCGGCTGAAAACATCTGCGCCAATGTGAATCGCGGCTTCTTCAGCCTGATCCGTTCTCAGATTTCGCAAAAGATGGCAATCTGCCGCAGCCAGGTTGAGGCACGTTTGCTTGAACTTCGGGATCTATCGCAGAAGCTCCTATCCGTCAAGGCAACGATGCAACGCGATTTTCAAATGATAGCGGCGCGCTATACCAAACTGTTCCGCTCCCTCGATATTGCGCTTTTGAGCCGTATCCACGAATTGGACTTGACCCTTGTGGACCTCGTACAGAAGGATGTAGTGCGTCTGACAAGCCGCACCCGTGCATTGCAGGCAGCAGTTCCTGTATATCAAATGGAAAGCATCACCTCAAGCCAGAAGATCGCTGCATCTGGCACAAGGGCAAGAGCGGGCGTGGCGATCAGTGCGATGTCGAAGTTCATTCAGGAGTCAAATCAACAGGACCGTCTTTCGGCGAGCATTCTCAGCGTTGAACGCGGGAACGCGGATGCCACCGTGCTTCTTCCTTTTGCATTGGTTGACTGTGACAGCTTCCAGACCCGGCAACGCCAATGGCAGTATCACACGCCAACACCACCTGCTCCTGAAATTAAACAGCAAATTAAAGCAGGCATTGAGCGCGGTGTCTTTCCTGTGCTGTCGCGAATTGAATGGCGGCCGCAGGATGCAAGGGAACGCGAGAATGTTGCTGGATATCTTCACCAGTTGGTGGATCAAGCAAAGCTCAATGAGAGAGTCCGCGCACACATGGCCCGTATGTTTGATGCTTCGCATTCGTTGTCGCTTTTCGAGGTGCGGTCATGAGTTACAGCGAGCATTATAGCGAGACGATCTCTGGCACTGAATATGTTGAGGTCTACCATCCGGCCTCGGAGACTTCTAGCAGTGAAACAGTTTCTGTGCATTGGTCGGAGGACGTGAACATTGTTATCACCGTGGATACGTCCAGCTTTGACAACAGCGTTTCGACGATAAAACACCATATCGACGGTCTTGCAGGCGCAGTAATCGCGACTGAGGCTGGCCAGATCGAAGAAAAGGCGCGCGGGGCCAACGCTATCGGTCAGGCCGTAACAAACGGTTTTTTTCGCCTGATTGGATCTGAAATCACGCAACAAATGGCCGCGCTCAAGAGCCGCGTTGACTCGCTGTTTCTGAAACTGAACGACATGAGGATCGCCAGTCAACGCATTCAACAAAACATGCAGCGCGATTATCACCGGATTACGGACCGGTATTCTTCAATATTCGAAGAGCTGGACCGGGAAATGGCGACGCGGATTGCCAGTCTCGATGAAGCGGCTTACGCGCTCAGTCGCCAAGTCTCCTCAGAAGATCGGCGCGGTTTCGACAGTACGCTGTCTACGGTTCCGACAGTATTCGCTGCGGAAAACTCGCGCGCCCAAACCGTCCTATCGGCCGGAACTCTGCGCAGCAGAATGAATGAACTGTTGCAATGCGCGATGGCATATCTTGCATCAGAGAAGAGAACTAGTAATGCCATGAGCACTATGCTGGTGGCTGGCGGTCTGGACGATTCAGCTACGTCGAGCCTGCCGGTAGCCTATCTGGCAGCCCATGATTCATCTGACATGCCCACTGAAGCGATCGTCCTTCCTCCAGCGCCAGGGCCTCTAACGGATGATCCGGATATGAACCGCAGAATTCTAGCGCAGTTCAAGGAACGGAACCTTTCCTGGATACCGTTGGCAGACAATAGCCGGGCTCAGATTGAACGGTTTCTTTTCCCTCTGGTTGACGCTATCCATACTCCTTCGCAGGGTCAAGATGCCCGAGTCCGACAGGTGATTCTACAGCTTTGGAACCTTCACACGCCGGAAGTCCTACCACTTTAGTCAATCGCTTTACAGAATTTGAGGAACGAGCCATGCAGGTCTTAGATGAAATCCGGTTCAATGACAACCGCATTCTGCTGAAGGATAACCTCGTCAAATCGCCAATCTTGCCGAAGATTTCGCGCGACTTGGAGCGCGACGTGGTGGTGCAGGGAGACTGTGAGGTGCAAGGGGCCGTGTTCGCACGAAATCTCGAAGTGCAGCAAGGTCCACTGCGAGTGAAGGGTTGCGTTTATACACAGGTGGAGTTGCACGTAAATACTGATGCGGCGGGAACCGTAGTCTTTGAAAAGGCCGTAGGCTCTTCCAATGCGATCGTCTCGCTGGCGCCAGGATGCCAAGTACATTTTCTGGCGGATGTCAGCGCCAAGCAGGTGAAGCTTAGAAATGCTTATGTGGCCGCCAATATCTTTGCGGATGAGATTGTATTGGACAACTGCGTCGTCATAGGGGGTGTATTTGCCACCCGCAGTCTTGAGTTGAGCGACTGTGTGGTAGGAACCTTCAACAGTCCTGTTGTGCGCGTCTCAAAGACGGTCTTTCTCCTCTTCCCCAGTGCTTTTTCCGTGGAGAAAATCAGCTATCTTCCCGGTACTGAGTTGTTCAGCCTCACATTGGCAGATCTCGGCGCATTGATGCGCGGCACCCCGGAAGCAGAGAATACCGGCAAGATTCGAATGAATATCGAACAGGACGAGGTGAAGACCGTCTTGTCTGCCGACGGCGTCCAGCAGATCCTCAGATCCTATTCGGTAGTGGGGAAAGTTTTGGCAACCGGCTTGGTCGATTATGACCGACTACAGAACCAATTTCTCATTTCTTGCGCCAGTATGGGAAATCAATTACTGCGAACCTACGACCTGGGGCTAGGCGCGGGTGGAGCCCCCGTCGAGTTGACCCCCGAGCGCATTTCAGAGTTTTTCTTCGACATTCTACTTGGAAAGATTCAAGTTTCGCTTATTAGTGGAGAGTTTGATCTCGCTTCTATCGTGAGCAATTTCAGTCAAATCGCGTCGGCTTCAACCCCTTCGGCCACAGTTCCAGGAAGTGTAGTGCCGAAAGGACAGGAGTCGCCAATGACACCTCCTCATGAAGTGGAGGCACCCACAACACCACACTCGACGATCAATCCTCTTGCAGACGCTGTTGAGAATATTGAGCTGCAAACGAAGGTCGCGGAGCATGAACCAAATGCGCAGTTTGGCTCCAAAGATGCACAACAGGAAGATCAGACTGAATCCATCGAATCGTCGAAAGTGTTGTGCAGTGCCTGCGGCGCCGAGGTCGAGGAAGGTTCTCCGTTCTGCGGGGATTGCGGAATATCGCTTACTTGATTTGTACAACACGTTAGGAATCTCGCGGCACAAGCACCAGCAGATGGCCTGTTAACAGCTGCTCTAAATGGGCTGACGTCGTCCGTATTTTGATGCGCGTTCAGATTCTGCGACAAGTGCGGAACTCAGGTAGGTTGTCATGGCGAACAGACATTGCACAAAGTGTGGGAGAGAAGTGGCTGAGGGCAAGCGCTTCTGCGCTGGCTGTGGTCAGTCTTTGATTCTATTGGCCGCCACGGCCGAACCCGAGCCGGTCGCACCATCCTGTGCTAAGTGCGGAGTAGCCACTGCTCCCGGCAAGGGATTCTGTACGCGGTGCAGTCACCCTATAGATACAGCCATGCCGGTTGTTCTGACTGAAAGTTCTCCCATCGGTCAAGCCGAATCCGCAGAGACGGGTAGGGTCCCTGTCGAAATGTTCCCTCCCGTGATTTCTGTGAAACAGGACGAGATGCCTGCGCCTAATAGCCATTCAAAGCGGAACACGGCTGGCGTGATCGTTATGGCTGTAATTGTGATGGTTGCGGCCTGCGGTTTTCTGGCCTGGAATGTCCATAGGCAAAGGAATATCGCCTCTCGAATTTCAGATTCTAAACAGCAAGTTCAAGAGGCGGTGTCCCTCTGGGCGGATGCGTTCCGTTCCAAGAACTCAACCGCTTTGGCCGCCTCATATGCCGCCACAGTGGAAAAGTATTTCCGTAGAGACAATGTGAGCCGCGATCAAATTCATGGATACTTCCAATCGGCATTTGCTCGCATCAAGTATATTCAAACCTACCAAATCGATGACATCAAAGTTGAGCTGTTACCAGTCATGAACGATCCTGATGACAAGGTTATTCCCAGCAGGGCTGCGGCTACCTTTCGTAAGACTTGGGATACTAGGCAATTCGATGGGAAGACGTCTTCAGGGGAAGAAATTGAAAGGCTAACCTTCGCGAGTTCCCCCGACGGTTGGAAGATCGTCCGGGAAGAGGAGCTTAATGTGATCAAGGCTTCCAGGCATTGATCACTTTGGCTCCCTCTATGTGCCTGGCAGATGCTCTTTATCCGGCTATTCGCGTAGTCGTGCGCCATATTGCAAGTCGCCATCTAGGTGCTCCACGTAGGAGGTTGTCACTTACTCGACAATTTCCCAGCTCAAATCGCAATTCGTCTGGTAGCCTTGCTTTTGCGAAATCAGGGTCACACGCTTCGTGCCATCTGGGTTCGGCTTGATTGTGACAGTCCAAGCTTGGCGGTCAAAGTTGAACTTGAGCCGAGCCTGGGGCAAATGGTCGAAGACAACCACCCCGTTATAAGGCACTGGTGGTCCCTGGTAGTGCAGGATACCTGAATGCAGCGCTGCGGGCACGGGGGGCTGTGGAGGTTGGAGTGGGGGCGATTCCGGTTCGGGCTGTTGGGTTATCTTTGTCGGGGGCTGCCCTGAGTCCTGCGGTAACTTTGGAGGCAGAGTTGCCGATGCCATTGAAGTTTCTGACTTGGGTTGGGACTCGATCATACTGGGAGCGGGAGGGGCGGGAATACTTGCGGAAGGCTTGGCAGATTGTTCCGGTAGCGGAGATGTGGCAAGTTGCGATTCAGAAGCTGTTTTGGCTATTGAGGAAACGCCTCGATGGGCATGGGCGTAGAGTGCCCAGATTCCTGCCACCACCAGCACAGACGCTGCAATGCTGATAGCGATTCCGATCTTCTGTATTGACCCGCCATGCGGCACTGGAGGCAAGGCGCTGGAACCGGATACGAGGGTGGTTAGGGGAGAATTCGGCGATTTTTGTTCGGCCGTTTCCCAAGGGGAAGTCCAAGGGGTTGCCGATCCGTTCTGTGTGTGCAGCGCAGCATCCGGTTCTGAAGCCATTTCAGGACTGGCCAGAATAGGCGACGGCTCATCCCCCGCCGGTGCCAGCATCCCCGCCGGCACATCAACCGGCACTGCGGGCGGCAGATCCAACGCCTTGCTTTCCTGTACCGGAGCCTCGCCCTCCCCAGATGGGGCGGCTTCAAGTGGCGCAATCAGCGCCGGTGCATCGATGGCGTGGCCGCACTGCCTACAGAAACGTTTACCGGGGGTTAGAGCCGTTCCGCACATTACGCAGGATATGGCCGTCTGCTCGGGCACTACCGTAGGCTGGGCCGGGGGGGCCACCACAGGCATGGCCTGGCCACAGCCTCCGCAGAAGCGTTTGCCCTCAGCCACTTCTCTCCCACACTTTATGCAATGTCTGTTTGTCATATCAACCCAAGGGAGTTCCGAACTCATCGCAGGCCGCCCGGTCGTTTTACGCCGCTTGTCACTCCGCGATGGCAGGTGACCAACAAGATTTTGTTGATGTGGCTCGCCATCTTGGTTCCGCCGTTCACTACAGCGAACCGGTGGCTAAGAAAGTGACCCCGTGCCGGTTATCAGACCGCTTGCAACAAGTGGCCAGACCGGCACGGGGCAGGATTCACTGGTTAGTGTTCGGTTGTGTTGCTTCTGCGGTCACTTCTTTCTCAGCCTGGTCGGCCTGTTGGGCCTGCTGCTGAATCTCGGTGGCTGCATTCGGATCGGGTGGAGGCGCAATGGAAGCATACAGTGCTGGTGCTGGCGCGGCCAGGGCTGAAGACGGCGCCGCCGGCAACCCGCCCTTGCCTTGCTTGGCCTGCAATTCCTGTAGCCCCTGGTCAATGGTCTCCCGCATATGGTTCTGCATCTCCTGCAAGTCTTCAAACGCGACCGAAACCACCGCCTGTTTCTGGCACTCCTGGCCGCCCTTGCTGGCGAGCACGACCAGATCCACGGCCTTGGCGTCGGTAGGAGGTGCAGTCTGTAGCCCCAACACATCGCCATCGCTCAGCGTACACTCCGTCTGCGAGGCATCCACCACATCCAGTGCGGATCCGACCACAAATACATGCTGCTTGCCCTTGGCGGCATCACTCAGCAGGCGATCAATGCCGCTGGAGCCTGGGTCCACTTCCGTCTGGTGAGCATTGAGCGCCGCCTCCTGGTTTTCGAGCGCCAACTGATTCTTAATCTCGTCGGCGATCTGCTGCTTTACTTCGGGCGTAAGCTCCGGTGGCCCAGCGGCGACGGGAGGTGCTCCGTCAACCTCACCGGCTTCTTGGTGCGCGGCATAGTCCGCCTGCAAATCCGACGAGATCATGTAGTCGGTTAACCAATACGAGGCAGAGGGGTAGGACGCATAAGGAGCGAAGTAGTAACCATAATACCCGTACCAGGGACTGCCCCCAAACCCCCACCCAAAGGTGATGGGCGAGGCCCAAGGGCTGTATGCCCATCCGTAAAAGCCCGCCCCGTAGTACCTGCTCGGGGCGTAGACATTCAGATAGCGCCCGCGGTAGGAATAGCCGTAGTACGTGTGGCTATATTCATGAATTCGTCGGGTGTTGGGACTTGCTTCTTGTCAAATGGGATCACCAACCACGTCCAGTAGCGGACATTGTTTGAGTCAGGATCAGTCCATATCTTGAACTCAACGTGGTTTTTCGTGACGTTGTAGTGCACAATCCAGAACTTTTCTCCGGCCACAGACGTGTGCATTGGAATCGAGTTTGGGTCTATCTTCAACAGACCCAAGCCCAAATTCCATGAGAACATTCCAGCGGAAAGTTTCCCGTTTTTGTATGTGTTGTTTGGCGCCCCTGCGCTGGCCGGAGCAACCGTGCCACACATTTGCAACGAGTTCTTCTGCAAGGTAACCACAGATCCAGCGGTGACAATCTCGCCATTGCTATCCAACCCCGCTAGAACGATGCGCTGTTGGAGCCTTTGTTGAATAGCTGTTAAGGGATCGCTTCCCTGGGCATCTGTCGGCAGCGTCATGCCGCAGAACACTATTGCCGCCACAGACAAGGCTAAAATTCGAGTTGCAACTCGCATGGTTCTCTCCTCTTTCTTTCCTGGATCGCATTAACTCCTAGTCAATGCTGCTGACCTTCCCGCCGATAAACGTGACCTTCATCTTGATGTCTGTATAGAAAAAGATGACCTTCGGTCCGACAGCGGCCTTTCTCTGTGGTTCCCCAAAAGCGGCAATCACTTGATCCTTGGTCTGGCCAATGGAGATGCTTGGCGCCGGGGCCGGCGGAGGTGGGGGTGGCGCAAGGTCCTGATACTGGCGCTGAGCAGCGGCGGTGGGCGGAGGTAACACCATTTCTGAAGCCCCTCCAGGAGCAACTGCTGGGGTGAGGAAGCTATTCCCAGGGGCCAAGGTCTGTTGGCCATTTTGCGCCGAAACCGGAGTAGGCACTTGCTGACTGCCTGCATCTGACGCCTGCTGTTCCTGTGAAGGCACCACCGTCAGCACCTCTGCCACCATCTGCAAGGCGGCATCCACGGACGGCACTTCCTTCTTGTTTGGAAATGGAATCTTTAGATTCCCGTAGTAGCGGATGTCGTTCACGGGGTCGCTGTAAAGCTGGAAGACCACACCGTCTTTTTGGACCTTCAGCCCCGTAACCCAGCATTTATCCCCGGATGCGAATCTAGCCTGGGGGTAGTTGGCCGAAGTGGCCCCTCCCGGTGCCAGCATCGTAATGGCGAGATCTTTTCCAAAACCTCCCCAACCTTGCACTATCTTTCCATTCTTGTAAGTGTTTGAGGGTGGAAGAGGTGACATGAATCCGTAAATCATCATGCCTTCTCTGTGCACTTCGACAATCGTGCCAGCTGTGGCGATCTCCGAACGATCACCTGTCGTCGTGGTCAGCTTGATTTGTGAATTAAGCGCCTGTTGAATGGCTGCTGGGTCCCCGGACTGAGCAGCTAAAACCAAGCCGAACATTGATGTGATAACAGCCAATCCGAACGCAGAAAACCTCTTAACCTCTGACATGGGCCTCATTCCTTTCATGGATTGTGGGGGAGTAAAAACAGGACGAACCAATAATAATCAAAATCCCGCCTGCATCCGTTCGAGCAAATAAAAGGATATTGACTTTCAAGGACACGCGCTCAACCTGGAAGTTGCGCGAAATCGAGAAACTCTTTTCCGTTCCCGCATATTGCCAGCCAGTCACGTCATAAGCCATCTTGGGACTTCCTCCTTCCGTTCCAGGCGCATTGCCGTTTAGTCAATGCTGCTCACTTTTCCGTTGGTGAAAGTTACCTTCATCTTCAAATCCGTGTAAAAGAAGATTTCCTTTGGTCCTGCCGTTGCCTTCCTTTGTGGCTCTCCGAAAGCGGCGGTCACTTGGTCCTTGGTCTGGCCCATGGAGATGGTGGGGGCCGGAGCGGGCGGAAGAGGCGGTGGCGCAACATCCTCATAGTGGTGCTGCGCGGGAGCAGGCGGAGCTACGGCTTCCGTTTCGGGTGTCGGTGCAGGAGAGACCCCTTGTCGAACAAGCTCTGCGTTTGGATATATCGCCCCGTTCATGTACAGCTTGTCCCCTTGTTTTTTGAAGCTCCCCATAGGAAAGTCACTATTCCCCATTTTCATCGTCATTCTAATCCAATCTCCTTCGACGATAAAATGCATTTGACTTTCCGTACCACCAGGATTGCGTACGGTGCATGAACCATCGGGATGAAATATGTAATGGGTGCCTGTCATTTCAAAGACATACTCACCAGCATAGGCCGCATACGGTCCAACTGGAGCTACCTGCTCTCCCTGATCCTGAACAGGTGTGGCGGGGGCAGGTGTGGGAACAGGTGTCGGCGTCCCCCGCCAGATCCAAGCTAGGCCTCCGTCGCGGTAAAGATTGTCCCCACGAATAGTTAATGGATATGAACTACCCATGGAATCGATAAGCGTCAACGTATCGCCATTCACAGTGAAGCGACCGGGAGATACCCTACCATTCGCGCTTCGAATAGTAAGTGATCCATCGGGATTGAGCTGGAGTTGCGCCCTTGTCGTACTGACGTATACGCCAGAGAAGTTGGGCTGTTGGGCTTGGAGCGTTCCACCAAAAAGCAGACCGCCGATCAATGCGACTAATAGCCGCGTCCTTTTCATACCGAGAATCTCCTATGCACGCTCTTCTCATTTGTGCCATGAGCTCAGCTAGCCGGGCACCGTCATACGAAACCATCTTACTCGAAGAAACACTTAGGCAATCGTTAGAAAAATGCGCCAACTTTCACCTCTTGACGCTCCGCCCCAAACGCACTGGTGCCTAGTCAATGCTGCTGACTTTTCCGTTGGTAAAGGTGACCTTCATTTTCAAGTCCGTGTAGAAGAACATTTCTTTTGGTCCTGCCGCCGCTTTTCTCTGGGGTTCGCCAAAAACGGCGATTACTTGAGCCTTCGTTTGCCCCATCGAGATGGTTGGCGCTGGGGTGGCCGGAGGAGGTGGGGCCGCAATATCCTCATATTGGTGCTGCGCAGGGGCCGGTGATGGAGATCCCTGTGCTGGTTGATTTGGAACTGGCACCGCCGCATTCGTCCCAGCGACCATGCCCGTCCCCGCATGGATTTGCGCCAGCTTGGTGTTGGATAAACTCTGGACTTGTGGATTGGGACGCTTCGCCGCGCTTTCAACTTCCAGCGCTTTGGTGAAAGACGATTCAGCCTCACGGAACTTCATCAATCCAAGTTGAGCCTGACCCAACTGAGCCCACAGAATCGAGGCATCCGGTTTAGCCTCAGTGTCTCTCAGCATGAGGGCTTCAGCCTCACCATACTTGGCAGCCTTGGTCTCCGCATCGGATGCGCTATCGGCATCCTTCAGGTCTTGGGTAACAATCATCAGGTCGGCATTAAGGCCCCTGATGACATCATTGGCCTTCATGGCTTCAAAATTGTGCCTCTTTAGCTCCTCCAACTGCCTTCGTTGGTCAGCAGGCAATGCATCGACGTATTCCCTGCGAGACATATCGATGTCCTGTAGCGTATCCTGGCCAGCCACGATCTCCACATTGTCGGCCTTGTCTGCCTTCCTATCTGATGTCATTCCCAGCGTACGGTAGATAACGGTATAGGTGCCGGGGGAAGCCTGGCCGACATAGTTACCGTTATTGTCTACGGGGAAGGATCCCTCGTCGTCTTGCATTCCGGCGCCGGGGGCTGCAAGAGTCACCGTGCCGCTGGATTGCGATGCTCCAGTGGGGTTGGTCACGTGGCCGTGAATCCTGCCTGTAGGCGTCTGCGCGAGCGCGGGCAAGAGGGCAAACGCAAGCAGCCCCAGCCAAAGTGAAGCCGCACGGTTCATTCCGTTTTGCTGGGGTGCCCGTCTCCGAATTCCTATTGCAGCTCTATTGAGGTCGAGAACCCCAAATACCGGTGGCTTGGTACAGTCTCGGCTTCGCTGTCGAGTGGATAGGCGGAGGGGACAACAAACAGAAGTAGAAGAAAGACATACGCCAAATGAACCCATAGCAACTCCCAAACCGAAGAAGGGCCGGTTGTGCAGAGTCCCAGATTGAAGTTGGGAGTCTTTTCCAATCGAAGGATGAGCCTGAAGGAAGCGAAGGGTAGGCGAAGCCGGGTTTTTGTCCTTTCGGGTTTTGAAAGATGAATTATATTCGTCGTCGCGTTCCGGGGCGGAGGGAATGTGG
>Ga0224555_1002547_pt1 | contig 21006 bp, 19 predicted proteins | sample 714S23034metaG_FD_180687 | JGI IMG/M metagenome (GOLD analysis project Ga0224555, IMG submission 180687) | Peat soil microbial communities from Stordalen Mire, Sweden - 717 S2 30-34 | ecosystem: Environmental > Terrestrial > Soil > Wetlands > Peat | place: Sweden: Norrbotten County, Stordalen...
TAATGGTTACGATCCCACCAGTTCGGGCGGCAGCAATTTTGGCCCAACCTCGCAGAAACTCCACGATTCCATTGCTCAGAACATCGCGGATTACCGCGCACAAAACGGGCTGGCCACGAACGCGCCGGTGCCCGCCGACGCCGTCACTGCTTCCGGCAGCGGCTTGGACCCGCACATCAGCGTGCGCAACGCCGAGCTTCAGGCCCCGCGCGTCGCCAGGGCCCGGGGCCTGAGCGTGGAAAAGGTTCTCGAACTTGTGCGCTCGAACACCGAAGGTCCGGATCTCGGCTTTCTTGGCGAGCCGGGTGTGAACGTCCTCACCCTCAACCTGGCTCTGGACAGTTTGAACGCCAAATGATTGCGTATCCAAGCGCTTCCGGGCTAAACCCGCCGTTTCCAGATTTGCGGGTCCCTGGCAGCGTGAAAAACAGAGAACACCGTAATTTGATTCGTTTCCGGCGTTTAGAAAACCAGGTAGGGAAACCTTCTCACCAGCGCCATGCGAACGTGCTTATGTGCCACCGGATACGCTTCGGGATTGCGCTGTAGCGAAGCGATGCAGCCATCGACGCATCATAGAAACTCATGACCCAAACCGGCTTTAAGCTGTTCGTACCAGGCATGCGCTTGTTCCATCTCCGCCTCGGCCGCCGGCTTGAGGATGACGCGCCGGGTCATTTCGATTTGCCAAGACGACGCCTTAAGTCATTCCAATCCGTTCCGGTATCCGGGTGGAGCCGATGATCTTCAACTCGCCGATCCAACTCCTCTCGCAGGGCATCCGGAACGGGCAGTGTCTCTCCCGATGCAGCAATCGAGTCCCAGATGTCTTCCACCAGTTGGATGCGTTCGGCCACGCTCAGGGCCAAAACGTCCTTCATGGCAATCGCGCTCATACGCCTGAATTTGTCATCGTCTGTCTGCCGATTCATGGCGAATCCACGTCCTTTCACCTTCCGTCTCTCTCAACCCTCAACATTCAACCCTCAACTCCGCTCAGCTCCGCTTCAGTTCGAAAAACCGCATGAACAAATTATGGCTGAACAGAGCCTCCTCACGTCAGCTCCTGCTTTTTCAACGGGCTGTTACGCCCGCCTGTTCATTCTCGGGCGGTTCGACATTCACCGTTTTGGAGTTCAATCGTTTCGGACGGAAATTCAACATCTCCGTCTATTCGACCGCCGCTCCGTAACAGGAGCCGATAACCGAGACTGCCAGTGGTTTCGATGACAACTCTTCCGTGGGTCCCTTCCAGCTTTTTTCTGAGGTTGGAGATGAAGACACGCAAGTATTGCCCTTGATTCTCTCCTTCCGCACCCCAGACCGAACGAAGCAGGTGTTTGCCGGTGACCACCTTGCCCGCATAGGCGACGAGCGCGTGAAACAGCGCCTCTTCGGTGGGTGTGAGATCAATTCTGCGACCGCTCAAGACAACCAGGTGTTTGATCAAATCCACCTTGAGGTCTCCCTCGATCAGCACCGGCTCCTCGAATTCACTGGGAATGCAACGTCGGAGGACTCGAAGGCGGGCGAGCAATTCCGCTTCGCTGAACGGTTTTGTCATATAATCGTTCGCGCCCCCATCGAGCGCCGCGACGGTGTCCGCCTCGCGATTGCAGACGGAGAGCACCAGCACCGGAGTTTGGCCTGATTGGCGCAACCGCTTCAGCACCGTCATGCCGCCCATGTCCGGCAACGCCAACTCGAGAATGATCACGTCCGGCTGACACGCTCTCGCGGCAGCCAGACCCAGATGGCCGTTCTCCGATTCAAACAGGCGATAATGTTGCGATTCCAGCAGCATCCGCAACAGGCGCCGGTTCGCCTTATCATCGTCAATGAGCAACGCGATGGGATTCGGCTTCACGGCATGACGCAGGGACTGTAGATGGCCAAGGCAGCCTGACTCCCTGGCGGTTTACACGCGCATCATCAACCTTTCGATGGTGCGCCGGTTTCGGCTTTCTTCGCTTCGGCCTGGGCCTGGTCGAGGGCCACGTTCAACAGCAACACATTCACTCGCGCCTGGCCGAGAAAGCCCCACTGCGGCGGCTCGGTGAATTGATCCACCAGCGCCTTGACTTTGTCCTCGCTCATGCCGCGCGAGGCGGCCACGCGAGCGATCTGAAGACGCGCGGCTTCGGGGCTGATATGCGGATCAAGGCCACTGGCCGAGGCATAGATCATGTCGGCCGGCACGGGCGTGTTGGTGGGCAGGTTGTTCCCGCTGATGAAGGCAGAGATGTTGTTTATGACATTCGTGTGCAAGGGCGCGCTGGTGGGTCCCAGGTTGCTGCCACTTGACGCCACGATGCCCGATGGCCCCGTGCCGTAACCACATGCCGACGGTCGCGGCCAGAAGTAATTGGTGCCTTGGAACTGCTGCGCCAGGAACGCAGAACCGATGATTTTGCCGTCCCGCTGGACCAGGCTTCCATTCGCCTGATCGTGAAACGCCACTTGCGCGATGACAGTAATGATGACCGGGTATATTACTCCGGCCACGATACTCCACAAAATCGTCTGCCTTACGGATTGGATAATAAGTTTTATCATAGTATTTCCTCGTTTGAGTTTAAGGGCATCGGCGGATCAAGGTGCCAGGTGGACCAACACCAGGAGCATATCGATCAATTTGATGAATATGAACGGCACGATGATGCCGCCAATGCCATAAATCAGCATGTTGTTGCGCAAAATCACGGCGGCGCCAAGAGGACGGTATTTCACACCTTTCAACGCAAGGGGAATCAGCGCCACGATGATCAAGGCGTTGAAAATGACCGCCGCCAGGATGGCGCTCTGCGGCGAGTGCAGATACATGATGTTCAGCTTGTCGAGCGGGCCGCGACCCCCGGCGCTTGCCGCGTAGAGCAATCCAAACATCGCCGGCAGGATGGCAAAATACTTCGAAACATCGTTGGCGATGCTGAACGTGGTCAGCGCGCCGCGCGTCATCAGCAATTGCTTGCCGATTTCCACCACCTCGATGAGCTTGGTCGGGTTGCTGTCCAGGTCCACCATGTTGCCGGCTTCGCGCGCGGCTTGGGTGCCGGTGTTCATCGCCACGCCCACATCGGCCTGCGCCAGCGCCGGTGCGTCGTTGGTGCCGTCGCCAATCATCGCGATCAGTTTGCCGCCTTCCTGTTCCTTGCGGATGCGGGCCAGCTTGTCCTCCGGCTTCGCCTGCGCAATGTAATCGTCCACACCGGCCTCGGCGGCAATCGCGGCCGCGGTCAGTTTGTTGTCACCGGTGATCATCACCGTGCTGATGCCCATCTTGCGGAGTTGCGCGAAGCGCTCTTTAATGCCGCCTTTGACGATGTCTTTGAGGTGGATGATGCCGAGCGGCCGGCCGCCATCGGCCACCAGCAACGGGGTGCCTCCTTGTCGTGAAATCTCGTCCACCTTGTTCATCATGCTTTGGTCCACCTGTCCGCCCTTCTCTTTCACAAGTTTTGCCATGGCTTCGGCTGCGCCTTTGCGAATGCAACGGATCGGATGACCAGTGGGCTCGATTGCCAACGACGGTGGTGCAGAAGCAGCTTTCGAGCGGCCGGTGATGGCCATCTCGTTCTTCTTCACGTCCGGCTGGGGTTGTGGCTCCGCGTAAAGGTCCACGCCGCTCATTCGTGTTTGCGCCGTGAATGGCACGAAGGTCGCGAATCGTTCGGCCACTTCCTGGCCCCGCAGACCATATTTTTCTTTCGCCAGCACGGCGATGGAGCGGCCCTCAGGCGTTTCATCGGCCAGAGAAGCGAGTTGTGCGGCTTCCGCAAGTTCTTCCACTTTGACGCCCGGAGCAGGAATGAATTCCGTCGCTTGACGGTTGCCGAGTGTGATCGTCCCGGTCTTGTCGAGCAGCAGTACGTCCACGTCGCCCGCAGCCTCGACCGCCCGACCGCTCGTCGCCAGGACGTTGCGGCGCATCAAACGGTCGATGCCGGCGATGCCGATCGCGCTCAAAAGGCCGCCGATAGTCGTCGGGATCAAACAAACAATCAGCGACAGCAGCACGGGAATGGAAGTCAACACCACTCCCTTCTGACCAGCCTGGTTTTCGTTGTAATGGGCGTAAGGCGGCAGCACAAAGACCACGACGATGAAAAGCGCCGTCAGGCTGACCAACACGATGTTCAGCGCGATCTCGTTCGGCGTTTTTTGGCGGCGCGCGCCTTCAATCATCTCAATCATCCGGTCGAGAAAGGAGTGGCCGGCTTCGGCGGTGACCCGCACCACGATCCGATCACTGAGCACCCGGGTGCCTCCGGTTACTGCGCTGCGATCCCCTCCGCTTTCACGCACCACGGGCGCGGACTCGCCCGTAATCGCCGATTCATCCACCGTGGCAATGCCCTCCTCGATTTCACCGTCGGCGGGAATCAACTCCCCGGCTTCGCATACAAAGTAGTCGCCCACTTTCAGATCCGAGCTGGCGATCTGAACCTCTTTGTCATCCACAATCGCGCGTGCCATGGTCTTCGTGCGCATTTTCTTGAGTGCATCGGCATGCGCTTTGCCCCGGCCTTCGGCCATTGCTTCGGCGAAATTGGCAAAGAGGCAGGTGAACCACAGCCAGAAGCAAATCTGTATATTGAACAGGTTCAACTGGCCTGGCAGGAAAAGAATGATTGTCGTCCAGATGGAGCCAAGCCACACAACGAACATCACCAGGTTCTTGATTTCGTCGCGCGGATGCAGCTTCTTGAACGCGTCAATCACCGCCTGACGGAACAGCTCCGAATACTTGAATTCGATTTTTGTGCTCATATGAATTTTGTTGAAAGTTGTTGGGATGATTTAGAACGCTCGACCCGCCAGCATCAATCCATGCTCGACGATCGGTCCCAGGCAGAGTGCCGGGAAAAACGTCAGCGCCGCGACGACGCAGATGACACCCGTCAACGTGAGGCCAAACGTCAGGCCGTGAGTGGGGAGCGTGCCCGCGGAGGCTTCGACGGTTTTCTTGGAAGCCAGTCTGCCCACAATCGCCAATATGGATATGATGGGGATGAATCGTCCGATCCAGATGACAATCCCGGCGCCGATGTTGTAGAAGGGCGTGTTGGCGTTCAGCCCGGCGAAGGCGCTGCCGTTGTTGTTGGCCGCCTCAGCGAAGCAGTAAAGTACTTCGCTTAATCCGTGCGGGCCGCCGTTATTCATACTGGACAGGCCCTGCGGCACCTCGACGGCCAGGGCCGTCGGAAGGAGACACGCTGCGTTTGGAACGAGAACGCCGATCACAGCCCAGGTGGCCACCCACGCGTCAAGTTTCTTGCCCAGATATTCCGGCGTTCGTCCAATCATCAGCCCGGCAATGAACACCGTGATGATCACGTGGAACAACATGCAATACATGCCGCAGCCGATGCCGCCGAAGAGCATTTCGCCGATCATGATGTTCCACATTGGCATCATTCCGGCCAGCGGCATCCAACTGTCATGCATCGAATTGACCGAGCCGTTGTCGATCGCGGTGCAGGAAGTGCCCCACAATACGCTGTTCATCACCCCAATCCGCTGTTCCTTGCCTTCCATGTTCGGCATCGCGCCGGCCATCACCGGATTGGGCCGCGACTCGTAGTACCAGGCCACGATGAATGAAAGCACAAACAGGGCGAGCATCACGTTGAACAAACACCAGGCGTGCTTCTTGTTCCCGACCAGCAGCCCGAACATATAGACCTGCGCCATCGGCACGACAATGATCGCCAGCAATTCCAGGAAATTGGTCAGCGGAGTGGGATTCTCATACGGATGCGCGCTGTTTACGTTGTACCAGCCGCCGCCGTTGGTGAAGAGTTGCTTGATCGATTCAAGCGACGCCACGGGTCCGATCGGGATGGGTTGAGTATCGACCTTGGCATCCACCATGACCGGCACATTGGTCATGATGGGCAGGCCTTTGGAGTCCACCTGCGGCACATCGATCATCACCGCAGCGCCGTTGGCCATCATGGGTTGGCCTTTGGCATCCAGCTTCGGGGCTTGCAGCACCAACTGGATGTTGGTGGTCACGTTGTTGCCTTTGTCATCCGTTTTTTGCACCTGCGTGGTGTACGGCTCCATGAGGCTGGCGGTGGGGTAGGGCTTCCAGGTCTGCGGTACGCCTTGCCAGGCCAATGGAATGGCCCAAAGCACGGAAATCGGTAGCACGAAATAAAGGAGGCCCCGGGTCAGATCGACCCAGAAATTGCCGACAGTCTTGACCGAAGCCCGCTTCAAGGCCCGCCCCACAGCCACCAGGACCGCAAGCCCCGACGCGCCACTCAGAAACTGGTGCACCATGATGGCGAAGATCTGCGAAAAGTAACTCATGGTCGTCTCGCCCGCGTAGGACTGCCAGTCCGCATTGCACGTGAAGCTCCAGGCCTGCATGAATGCCAGATGCCAGGAGCAGTTGGGCAGTTTTTGCGGATTCAGCGGCAGCCATTGCTGGGTCATGAAGATCGCCAAGTCTGCCGCGAAGCCGACCGTGGCGAACAGCAGCACGGCCCAGAAGTACGTCAACCAGGTCATCTCCTCGTTCGGATCGATCCCCGTCAGCCGGTAGATGACATTCTCGATTGGATGGAAAATCGGATGAAGAATGGTTTTCTCACCTTTGTACACCTTCGCCATGAAACGACCCACCGGCGGCGTCAGTGCGATGCCCAACCCAAAGAAGAGTACGATCTGGATAATCTCGATTGTTGTCATAACTCAATTCGCTCAATGTCAGTTTGATTGCGGTGAGGCTTATGCAGGGATCGTGCCCGGCGCGTTTGGAAAATCGCAAACGGTTATGTCACAGAGGATTTTTCTGTCCGGTCCAGGGAGATGCCGAAGAAAAGCCAAGACGTGCAATTACCACGATGATTAAACCTCAACAATGTGGCACGAAAGAAACTCAAAGAAGCGAGGGAAGCATTAAAATTCTATCAAGTTGCGTTGCCTGACAGGGGCTGCTCTCCGCAAGCAACGCAGCTCGGCACTGCGCCAGATGACTGATCCTGCTTCTTCCATTATCCAAACGTCCCGACTCGCCCAGACCGACGTGGTCGAGAGACCGCCTCGTGGCATTGCCGGGTGAGGCGGTTTCAGAGGGCATCTTCTCCCTTTTCCTCAGTGCGAATACGCACAGCTTCTTCCACCGAGGACACGAAAACCTTTCCGTCCCCGATCTTGCCTGTTTTGGCGCCTTTCACCATCGCCGTGACCACGTCGTTCGCCCGGGTTTCAGGAACGACAACCTCAATTTTGATTTTGGGAAGAAAATCGACGGTATATTCGCTGCCGCGATAAATTTCGGTATGGCCCTTTTGACGGCCGAAACCTTTGACTTCAGTGACAGTCATCCCTTCAATGCCAATGTCGCTGAGGCAGTCTTTTACTTCCTCCAGTTCGAATGGTTTGATGATGGCTTCGATTTTTTTCATGTACTTCAGTTTAAGCGTTGGCGGCGACCAGTTTCGGCGGAGCTGATTCGGAAGGCATGCGCTGGCAATCCATTGGAACCAGGAGACGATACCCGACACTGCCTTCGGTTTGGATCAGGATCTCGTCGGCAGCCCCACGCAACTTCTGTCGGAGGCAGCGAATGTACACATGAAGATCGTGAAGCTTGCCATCCGAGTCGCTTCCCCAGACACAACGAAGCAAATATTTGCATGTAACCAGCGTTCCGGCGTGCCGCACAAGCGTGTAAAACACCGCTTCCTCGGTGGGAGTAAGATAGACCCGGCACCCCCGAAGAGTGACCAGATGAGACATAACATCCACCTGCAGGTCGCCGTTTACGAACAGCGGGCCATCCGGCTCCGCAGGCACCGGGCGCAGGAGCACCCGGAGCCTTGCCAGCAGTTCGGCGGAACCGAAGGGTTTGGTCATGTAATCATTGGCGCCGCTGTCGAGCGCGGTCACTTTGCTCTGTTCGCCATCCTGGACCGAGAGAATCAAGACCGGAGCCCGGTTCCATTCGCGCAATCGCTTTAGCACGGTCAGACCGTCTATATCAGGTAGAGAGAGGTCCAGGATGATCACATCCGGCTGCCGTGCCACAGCCTCTTTCATCCCCGTCTGGCCATTCTCGGCTTCGCAGACCTTGTAATGGTGGGGCTCCAGAACGACGCGCAACAGGCGCCGGATCGGCCGGTCAGCATCGATAAGCAATGCTATCGGATTGGGTTTCATTCAAGCCCCGTCATCGCCAGCGGGCCAAGCCGTGACGATTCGGTTGATTTTGGGGAGCGCGGGCGTCTCGCCTGCAGTTTTCGGCCTCTGGCTGAAAAAGTTGAAGCGGGCAGGGAAGATGAAGTCGGCGAGACGCCGGCTGCCGCAACCGGGACGGTCGCGCTCCCCATTTCCGACTGAATCGTTCTTGCCACAGCAAAGGCTGGAGCGGATGGAATTTCTTTCACGTGACCAGTATCACCTCGCCCGGCTCCGGCCGGGTAATCAAATGAAAGCCAAATCCCATAAAAATATCATAAAGGTTGAAACGACAAAAAGGTGAGATCAACCAGATCGCCGGCTCTTCACATTATTTTTACGTCCTTCGGTCACCTTTTAATTACCCCGGAATCGACCCGCGTGAAATAGTGCATCCATGAAAAACTCGATGAGCATTTGCAGCGTGGACAGGCGGGTGACGGTTACTGCTCCTTTAACGCAGCGATCTCGGTTTCACGAAGGATCAGCTATGCATGCATTCGGTTTCGAAAACAGCCGGGCATCATCAAACCTTCCTGCCTCTTTTCCCACGTCGAACGAGCTTGAGGTTGGCCAGGTGTTGGATGATCGATTCAAGATTTTGGATGTCATTAGCCGGGGTGGAATGGCGTGGATCTACGAGGCCTTGGATCGTCACACGGGACGATCCGTAGCTTTGAAAGTCCCATTGATGCAGTTCGAAAGCGATCCGGGCTTCTTTTGCCGCTTTCAACGCGAAGAGAACATCGGGCTTACGCTGGACCATCCGGATATTTTGAAAATGCTGCCTGCTGCGGACAAGAGCCGGCCCTATATCGTGATGGAATTTCTCGAAGGCCGGACCCTGGCTGCCCGGCTCCGCGAAAAGACGCGGTTGCCTGAAGGCGAAGCCGTGCGCATCGTCAGCCAGATTTGCGCGGGGCTTGATTACCTGCACAGGAATGGAGTGGTTCATCGAGACTTGAAGCCGGAGAACATCATGCTCTGCAAGGATGGCACTGTTCGCATCATGGATTTTGGCATTGCCAAATCCGAGAATGCACGACGTCTCACGTTTGGCGGCTTCTCGTCCACGATGGGCACACCGGACTACATTGCGCCCGAGCAGGTCCAGGGAAAGCGCGGTGATTCCCGGACCGACATTTACGCCTTGGGAGCGATGCTGTACGAAATGACCACCGGCTCTCCTCCCTACGACGGCGACAATCCCTACGTCATCATGAATGCCCGCCTCACTGGCGATCCCGAAGCGCCCCGCAAGCGGAACCCTCAGTTATCTCCGGAAATTGAGGAGATTATTTTGCACGCTCTTGAACGCAACCCGGCGAAGCGTTTCGCATCGGCCGCCTGCATGAAGGCGGAATTGAACGACTACAATGAGGTTCCGTTCACAGAGCGATTCAAGAGACTGCGGCCTCCCCAGCTCTGGAAGGCGCGGGTCCCGTTGCTGCCGAAGATTGCCGCTCTCGTTGTCATCCAGATCGCGGTTTTCTTTCTTCTCTTCTGGTGGTTCAGCCACCGGAGTCACCGCAACAACTCGGCAGTAACCACCAAGCCCGGCGTTGCTGATGCGAGACCACAAGTGAAATAGGCGTATGAAAAGCATCTGTTCCCAAACGCGCACGAATACCGAACGACCCATTGCCGAGGGTAATGGCGAATCTCATGTGAGCCATTGGGTGTTGAACTCGGCTCAGGGCGAGAACAATGCTCGGAACGAAAAGCGCCCCGCATTCGCTCCTAAAACCATTCTCGTTCCTCTGACGCTGTCGAGCAGTTCTCACGCGGCCCTCGCCATCGCTAAGAACCTTCCCCGCCAATCAGAGGCCACGCTGGTGCTGCTGCATGTCGTGCAACTCAATATTGCAGGCGAGGAGCGCGGAATTCAACGCACTCGCCTGCTCAATGAATTGTGTCGCAACGCGGAAACCCAATTGCGTGAGCTGGCCAATTGCATGGGCGACCAAGTGACCACGGAAATCCTCGTTTGCGAGGGGCGTCCCGCGGAGGTAATCGTCGAAACGGCAAGACGTTTGCAAGCGGACACGATCGTCATGTGCACGCATGGTTACCGCGGCTGGCTAAAATGGTTCCATCGCAATACTGCTCTCAACGTGATGCGGCAGGCCCCTTGCAGTACATGGCTGGTCGTGCCGGGAAAGCGCGGCGCCGCGGCCAGTGTGATGATCGTGGACCCCCTCCCGAACGAGCAAGCGCATTACTGCCCTTTGAATTTCGTGCGAACTGCGTAAAGCGAACTGCGTGCGGCGATGAACAGTGTCTTGCGATCCCCACCGCCGAAAGCCAGGCTTGTCGGACGATCGGGCACTTCAATCAAACCGATCCGTTTGCCGGAGTTGTCATAGACAAAGATGTTGCCCGCGCAGACGAATACGTTCCCCCTTTCGTCAACGGTCACGCTGCCTTCTCCTTCTTCACAGAACTTTTTCGGGTCGGAAAGCGAACCATCGGGATTCACAAGGAAGGACCACGTCACCTGGCCAAATTCATCGCCGACGTAGAAGCGTTTGCCGATGGCGCCGGGCGCGAGGCCGTAAGCCCGGCGCAAGTCTGTTTGACCTCCACCGCCAAAGCCTCCCCTGCCGAAATTGCCGCCGGTCCTGTTGCCGCCAAATGTTTGAGGAACGGGAATAAATGTGGTCCCGTCGGGAGAAACGAATTGCTGTGGATAGCGCCGTGTTGTGTCCTGAATAAAATCATGGCCGTCGCGCCAGTGGTTCACGGCCAGATACGCGGTCATGCCTTCGCGCGGCGCGGCGGCGACAGGATCAAGAACAGTGATGTCGTGTCCCGGTCTGTCAGGATGGAACGTGTAAGCGGCGCGGTTCGCGGTGATGACAATCAAGTCTCCGGCGCGGTCGCACGCAAGTTGCACCGGACCGGTTGGATCTTCGCGAACAATGCTCAGGTTGTGTGCAGCCGAGGACCAGCGATAAATCCGATTCCATCGATAATCGACGAAGTAAATATTCCCGGCAGAATCCGCCGTCGCGCACTCAATGTCATTGAATCCCTCTGCGAGCTTCTCGACCTTCGCGTCGGAAGCAAGGACCGAGGATCGGAGCGCTTCAGCCCGTTTTGGCGCATCGCCTGACAGTTGCAGCAGTGCAATCTCGCGCGAACGGATGTGAACGCCATGAGTCCGATCGAAAATCGTATTGTCCGCCGCGAGTTTGCTCGGGCTATAGACATGGACGTTGTGAAAACGCAAGTCGCGCGAATCACCGTCTGCAATCACGCCGTTCGGAAATGGCGAATAAGACGAGATGACGCGATAGAGGTAGAGATTCGCGAACGACAGGTTGGTGCAACTGGAGATATAAACGGGCTGGCAGTCCGGGCTCTCGCCTCGCTCCTCTTCCATCTGGCAGGCGTCCACCTGCCAGTTGGAGACGTTTCGGAAAATCATTTCATTCCGGACGTGATGTTCGCTCGAGAGCTCGTAGATCCGGCCTTCGGTCGCCGTGTCCGAGACGCAAATGCCCGCCGCGGCGTACGGGCTCGGCGTCCAAATGTTCGCGAAAGTTCCACCCCCACCGTCGGTCACCCAAAGACTGTAAGACTCTGAATTCCAGCGGCGGTTCGGATCCGCGTCGCCGGAGTTGTTGCTGTTGTAAATGGGAACGCGCGGGCCGTCGGGATAAGAAGTGCCGTGCCCGCCGAGGAAACGCACGTCATCCACGAGCGAGTCGGATCCGGCCATCCATTTGAGCCCAACTGCGCGCGTGTTGTTCGCCCCGCTGTCGAGACCGATGCCGACAATGATGTTTTTCCCACCCCGGGAGGATTCGATCATTCCCTTCGGATTGCCGAGGCCGGAAAACGCGGGCTCATCGTCCGCCAAACGGATCTGCGCTGCGATCGGATTGAGACCGATGAGTATCGTGTCGGGCTTGAGACGAATCGCATCTGTGATTTTGTAACGGCCCTTCGGAAAGAAAATCGTCTCATGCTGGCCAACCGCATCCTGGATCGCTTTCGTGTCATCCGTCTCGCCATCCCCTTTCGCGCCGAGCGACATGATGTTGGCCCACGTTTCAACGGATGGCAGCGCCGGAATGTCCGACGGCAACGGCGGCGGCATCGAGTTCAACCGGATCGCCTTGTAGACGTCCTCAACCCTGGGGGTCGCGCCAAGCTCGGGAATGTGCAATCCGTGCGCGAATGTCTTAATCGAGTAAATATCGCCGGCTCCGGCGACCTCTCTTCCGCTTTCTCGAAACTTCGCCAGCACGGGCACGTGTTGGCACACGACGTTTTCCAGGTTGATTTCCGTCCGCGCGTTCATTTCATCGCTGATGATGAGCGCCGGGCCGGTGATGTCTTCGAATCGGCAATCTTTCATCCAGAGTTCCTCGGCGCGGTCGGGATTGACGGAAATCGCGGTCGCAACGTGGGTGAACTGGTTGCGGATCAATGTCAGACCGCCCTCCTCGGTTTTTATCGCCGCAATACGCTGGCCTTCGTACGTGGCGTCAACGAGCGCGAACGGCCAGCTCGGCGACGGTTTGCCAGTGACGATGCCGTAGTCACCGCCAAAAAAATGCAGGTCTTCGGCTTCGTTGCCAACCGCGTCAATGCCGGCGAAGCCCGAGCCAATATGAAAATTCACATGCGCGATGTAGCAATGCTGCGCATAGTGCGAACGGATGCCCGCAGCCGCTGCGTTGCCCTCCCCGATCTCGATGTCAACATTGGCGAGCGCGCTGTAGAACGTGCCGGGATTCGCGTCCCCGAAGCTTGAGTCCACCTGGCTCGGCTGTTCTCGGGCGCCCTGCCTTCCGCCGCCGAATCCGCTGCTGAACCAAATCATATACTTTGGGGCTTCGTCGTGATTGGTGTAACCGGGCGTATTTGCGCCGAGGAGAATCACAGGTCGTTTCACGCCAAAGCCAATCACGCGCGTGCTTGCTGGAATGCCAATCGTCCGCGAAATGCGATAACGGCCTTCGGGAATGAGCAGCACGTGCCCGCTCCCCGCAGCCTGGCCAATCGCATTTTGCAGAGCCACGCTGTCGTCTCCAACCCCATCGGCATGGAGTTCGGGAAATTGTTCTTTCGTGAGAACAACCGCGGAGGGGTCGTCAGGCCTGGCGGTATAAAACGACACCTCCTGCGAGAACGAGCTGAGGGGCAAGGAGACGAGAAGGATTGAGAGGAATTTTGGCAGGTTCATATTTCCGAATCGCTGCGACGGTTCTTTTGCCTGTGCATCACCCACGGATTTTTCATAATGAACTGCGCCTCGTGACCGATGTTAAGTTTCTGAGCCGCTCGATGCGTTAGTTCGAGGACCAGGTCGATCGTATTTCATCGCCCGGGTTTTGTCCATCGTCGAGCCGGGAACCGAGCGGGATCGGCTGCAACTCTATCGCTCTAAATAAATTCAGCCCTGTTGCTGGCAGCCCCGACGGATACCAGGGCTCACCCCCCCCCGGCTCCGGGAGTTTTGCTTTTAAGATTTCGCGCACGGGAGGATTTTCACGCCAATTCATTTAGATTGGCCGTTCGGTGGATTTAATTGACCTGGATCGCAGCACGCCGTTCACCCGCTACCTACGCACGGAGAATGAACTCGTCCGCGTGAGATAAATTCCGCAAACAACAGGCCACGGAACGCGAGCAATTGCAGCGTTTGTTGTCTGGGATTCACGGACTCCTCGCCAAATGCCGCGCCACGGCTCCGACTGAAATCGAACTGTCCGCGCTGGCAGCCTTGCTCCATTCATTTTACACCGGCGTGGAAAATATTTTTAAGCGTGTGGCGATGGTGTTGGACGGCGAGCCGGTGCGCGGCGATGCCTGGCATCGTGAACGTTTGCTGCGCATGAAAACGCCAACCGCGCACCGACCGACGTTGCTGTCGGAAGAACCTCACGACACGTTGAATGAATACCTGCGATTCCGTCATGTATTCCGCAACGCTTATTCGTTTGACTTGGATTGGCAGAAAATGTCTCCGCTGGTGCTGCGCTTGGAAGAAACATTCAAAAAGCTGGAAAATGCGTTGGACGATTTTCTGAAATGATCCACCCCGGAGGCGCAATTCAACCGCTTGCTCGTTTCCTCTCGCCTGGGCCCATGTCGTTGGCGTGAAATCTTTAACCCGGAACGATCTGGGTAGAGCCTGACGGATCATTGCAATAAGTTTCAGAAACCTTGCACCCATTATTGCTGGTGAAAGGTGAATAGTTTTCCAGGCCTTATACTGCTCGATTTAAATAAACTGCCGGTGTTCAATGATATGCCGCCAAAGCCAATTTTTACTGGAGAAGAGCCTTGTCCGACGGTGCCAACGTTAAATATATCTGTGTTCAGGGGGATGTTTTTTCCGTTGGCTGTAAGACTGTCCAGGCGCATTTGATAGGCGGCTCCATTTGCGAAAATAATTAACTTCGCGTCTGAACCCGTGGGGATGGTGGCGCCGTTAGACAGATTGATGTCTCTGGTGGTAGTGGCACGGTAAAATGGTTGAAGGCTGGAGGAGGTATCAATCGTGTCTAGCGTGGTAACAGTAATTGGCGTTCCGGAAGATACCAAAACATTGTTAATGTTCGTAGTGGCAGCAGCTCCAGCGGCGGGCGTTTGAGCCGGTGCGGTATTGACCGATGAGCCGGCCGCCGGCTGTTGGCGGGCAGCTTCAGCCGCCGCGCGTTTTTGTTGTGCTTCCTGTTGGGCGGCCAGTCGAGCCGCGTTTTGCGAAGCCAGCATTTCTTGGCGATTCTGTTCCTGCGCTTCTTGAAGTTTTTTCAACGTGTCGTTGGCACCGCTGATCAAATCATTGATTTCTTTCAACTGGTCCGGCTGGTCGGTTGACAAGACCTCGCCTTTGAAGTCCGATAGTCTGTAACCAAAAGCAGGAGCATCCTTGTCGGGATTGGGACCGGAAGCCAGCGTCAACTGCCACTTGCCATCTTGCCGGATGGCCTTGATTATCCCGGAACTGGTGTAGCGATGTCCCTGAGAAAAAGTTTTCCGGACAATCGTTTTACCGGTGAAGTCCGTCACCGGGCCGGACACGCCGGAAATTTCACGCAGGCGCACAGCATTCGGGCCGTTGAGAATTGATTGTATCTTGCGAAAAACCATCGGGTTTGCGCCCTGTTGCTGCATAAATCGCTCCACGGGAATTGTGGCGAAGAGGGCTTCGGTCATTTCCATGGTTGCCGTAAAAGCAAACTGCACTCCAGCTGGTGGCGTTGAGGGTGTGCTGTTTTGGGCGGAAGCAGCCGTGGCTGTTCCAGTGCGCGTCATTACAATCGCACCTTTGTCAAAATTCGTCGGCCGCGTATCACCCGTATCGTTGTATTCTATCTTAAATGAATTCGCCGAGATGGGCTGTAAAATTGCCTGTATGGTTCCTTCAGGTATGCTGCCAGAGACAGTCGTTCCATTATAACTGCCAGTATGCAGGTCTTTAATGTCAAGTTCCCAGTAAGGACTGCTTTGCCGCAAGGCGTAACTGCCTTGAAAATGTACGTTGTTTATCTGCACAGTAGCATTGTTGTTGTTTTGAAAAATATCTCCCATCGGGATTCCATCCTGTCCCAAGCCATGCCATTCACCGATTAGATTAAAACCACCGGATGAACTGCCGGAGTCAACGGGTTTGGAAGACACATCAACCACCTTTTGGCCGGGAATTGCCAGTTGTTTTTCGACAAAATCCCTGATTTCCTTTTCTTTGGGGTAGCGGTTGTGATGTTGGTAGCCCCAGTAGCCACCGTATCCCAGCGCACCAAGAAGGATTGCCGTGACCCAGCCCAGCTTGGCACTGCGGCTCATGGGTTGGCGGACAACTGGCACATTCGGAATATGATTGGAAACATGGGGAGCAGCCGCGCCAGCGGGTGGACTCGGCGGCGGCGACCAAGTAGGATTAACTCCTGGTGGCGGCGGCGGCGGGGGTGGTGTTTGAGACTTGATTGGTTCGGGTCGCGCAACCAGTGCCGATGGTGGAGGTGGTGGTGGTGGCCTTTGTGCAACCGATGGAGGTGGTGGTGGCGGCGGCAGCTCGTTTGACCTAATTGGTTCTCTGGAAGGCTGCGGTCCGGGCGGCGGCGGTGGAGTCCAGGCCATAGTTTTTTATACAGTTGATTTATTTTGATTTTGTCTGCAGAGACAAAATCGACTGGATGACTTCCCGAATGAGATTAACTAGAAGAAATAAAATATAAAATAAAAGCGGAACCAAACATGCCAACAAGACCAGCAAAATTCCGCCATACCCCGCCAGCATTTGATAGGCGCCGGATAATTGATTTAGCGGCATGCCACCAGCAAATTGACTCGCATCCGTTGACATATCCAGGTTGGGCGCCGCATCCGCCGGGTGGGGGTGTGCCGACAAGAAGGATGAAAGAATCATCAGATCGCCGAGGACGGCAAGCAAGAAGAAAAGCGACGGCACCAATTTCAGCACTGACTTTTGTAGAAAACCTAAAAGTCCCACAGCTTCATCGCCAGCGCTGGTTTTTTCAATGCGGACATTGACCGTCTGCGGGTTGAAAGCAATCGCGGCTTTATATAACAACAGGATGAAAACGATTGTGCACGGGATGATAATTGTTACAAACCCATTCATACCCCCCACTTCAAGACCCACAAAAAGTCCACCCGTCAGGAATCCAATCCCAACCAATAAGGCGAACAGGCCGATGCATTCCAGATAGGACTTTGAGGAAACACGATCCGGAGTGTTGGCAATCAAGCGGTCTCCCGAATCCAAAAAAGCAATCGCAGTAAATTGCAAGATTGCCAGGGCAACCACAAAGGCAATGCCTACCAGGGCCGGTATCAACTGGTTCGTTTTTACGGCGGAAATGATGCATTTGATAAGGCCCAGTCCTCCCCCGACAATAATCGCATAGTGACCTGCCTTTTTGAAAAAGGTGATCGACGCATTGATAAAATCCTCATTCAACCATCCTTTGGCGATGCCTAAAGGACCAGCCACTAAATCACCTAAAAACGTCGGTCTAAACCCGCCACCAGCTCCTTGAGCGGCGGCTCCGTCTGAGGTCCGCGCCGACGAAGCAGTTTGTGTGGAGGACGTCTTTGCGGCAATGGTGGAAAATGGTTTCCACTCGCTCCCGCCTTCTTCAACCACCATGGGGTTTCCATCCAGATCACCTTGATTAATTAATTCCTGGAGAGCTTCCCAACTGACAGGGCCGGACGTTTTATTCTGGCTGTCCAAGTAATAGAATTTCATAGGTTTGTCTTTCTTTCTTCTTTCATTTGTTGATGGTTTGGTTGTTAATTTTCATCGGATTCAAAAATGGGCAAAGCAGAGATGTGTTTCATGGTGATGGGTAGCTACTGGGCGAGACGGAAGAAGGCAGCCTTGCCGTTCATCGTGCTGGTGAACACATAATTGGCGCCCACAATGGTTATTCCGGTGGTGACATTGCTCCAGCTTCCACACGGTCAGCAGGAACAGGGTGGCAACGACGCTGATGCAAAGTTTCATATGCTTCCTCCATTGCTAATAGATTTAAGTTTGAACAGATTTTCCCTCGGCGGTTTTGACACCGCCAACAAAATCAAGGCCGCCCAGAAGGCCTGTCAGAAAAAACCAAGGTTGGTGAGAAAGTCTGACCGCACCCATCATTACAAAACCGAATGATCATGTCAATTGAATCTTTTATGCGGTTTTTAGCCATGTTTCATCGATATACAAAACCAATTTGCTTCAGGCAGCGTTGTCGGCAATGTTTTCCTGGCTCCGCAAACAAAACCGCGTCGCGGCGAATCCGTTTGAACTCGTCAGCAAGGTGGATGCGCCCGGCAAGGAAAGTTTTTATCGCCGGGCATTGAATGACGATGAAGCCCGGAAATTGCTGGCAGTCCCGCGCCGACCGCTCTATCTCCTCGCGCTGCACACCGGATTACGGCGTGGTGAAATCAATGCGCTACGTTGGGGTGATTTGCATTTGGACGTGACCAATCCGTTTTATGTCGTTCCAGTTGCAAAGAGCAAGAGCCGCAAGGAACAACCGCGCCCGCTGCATTACGAACTGGTGAGGGAATTGCAGGCGATGAAATCCGCCGGAAAAGTGACGCCGGATACTTTGGTGTTTCCCGAACAAGTTCCGGCGATGAAAGTGATCCGCGCTGACTTCAAGACCGCAGGCATCCCGCTGGTGGACGAACGCGGGCATCGAGTGGACTTCCATGCTTTGCGAATGACCTACATCACGCGCCTGCAACGGGCGGGTGTTTCGCCGCGTGAAGCGATGGAACTGGCGCGTCACAGCGATATGCGCCTGACGATGAAAACCTATACGGATGCAGCGGCACTGCCACTGGCGGCAACCGTCCGGGGACTGCCCGCATTTGATGACTCACAAATAGACTCACAAACTTTAGTCGCGGTCAGTCAATCCGTGTCACCGTCGGTCATCGGTGTAAAGGCCATTAAAGTAGGAAAAACCATTGGAAACATTGATGAAAATCACGAAGAGTCACTCGCGGTCACTGCCGGGCACGAAAACAAAAATGGCGGAGAGAGGGGGATTCGAACCCCCGGTACGGCTTTTGACCGTACAACGGTTTAGCAAACCGCCGCCTTCAGCCACTCGGCCATCTCTCCGTAACGGCACGCCAGTCACTCCCGAAGCAAACCCAATGGCAGAACCCACGGCTGTCAATCCCGGCAGGCACCGGCAGACAATACCGTGCCCAACTTCATTCCGTCACGTTGCGTCGGAAACGTATTTCGCATGAATCAGGAGGTGAGGCAAGCTCGAAACTAACGGAAGTGCGCCCCTTGCGTATAGTGTGGGTAGTTTTGCCGTCCCCCCGGAGACGCGAGCGGTAGAATTCAACTTGTCCCTGAAATGTCCGGGAAATGGGGGATAATCCCATTATGAAGAGTGCAACCCTCGATGACCGAAGGCGCCTGGTGATGCCTCCCGGGTTTCCGCCAAACTCGGCGGTGACGATTCAACAGCTCGATAGGGACACTTTGATCGTCAAAATGCACCGGGACAAAAAAAACTACAAAGTCGTTCTGATCCCAGCCATTGATCGGCTGACGGATGACCCGGAATTCGACGCCCTCCAAGAAAAGATCGCCCAACACACTTCCAAGCACCTGCCTCCATTCCGGGAATGAAGCAGTTCGACATCTTTTCCTGGCAACCAGCCGGCTGGCCTGAGCCTCACCCGTGCGTGATCGTGTCGCATCCGGACCGGGCGGACCGAAAGACACCGGTGGAAGTCATCATGTGCTCAAGGAAACGGGCCACGCGGAAGGCTGAGCCGGACGAAATCATCCTGGATGAAACGGATGGCCTGGATTGGCCGAGCATCTGCAAGTGCGATTTGATTCACTCCGTATCCCGCCACGACCTCAAACAGTCCCGGGGAGCGGTCGCTGAGCTTAGAAGGGCACCCCTTGTCCGCACATTGATCGCCGCGCATGGCTGGGGCGCCGTGCTCTAAAACACCCGTTCGGCTAAACTCGGCCCCGGATTCCCTGTTGAACGCCAGGAAATGGCCCCTCGGGAGCTTTGCAGCCTTGTCCATGTCCGCCCAGTAGGGGCGGATGGCGTCCATGTGCGTCTCCAGAATCACTTTTTCTCGCTGTCACTGCCGCGCAGGATGCTGACGGTACAAATCACGATCGCAATCGCGATCACCAGGATGAAGAGATGCAGTGCGCCAGTGCCGTGGCCGAATCCGCCGTGGAATCCGAACCAGGGATGGCAGTGGCGGAGGACGATGAAATATGGTAAAGCCGCGGGGCAATTGCAGCGGGAATCGGTGAAAACCGTGAGTTGTAAGGCCCGTGATTACTGCGCAAATAAAGGGCGAGAATGGATTTCCTCAAGACTTTTTCCGAGAAAACGTCAAAAACACCCGATCAAAGAAAGGCAGACCGGCGACACTATCGGAAGTGCGCCGGTTTAAGCAGCAGTCAACTCGCGGACGTGGCTGATGTCGCGTTTGCCAACGGGTGACAGAGCCTGGTTAAAAACTGACTTTTACCAATTGGCCTGAGATCGAACCCTTAATGCTTGTGACCGTATTGGTTCCACTCACCAACACCACCAAACTCGATCCCCTGACAGCCTTTTCGGCCGCAGTGAGTGTCAGAGTGGCCGTGACGGAGTTGGATTTGAATATGCCATTGACGTTGAAATTGAAGGCGGGTTGCCCTGAATTCAGAGTCACGATTGCCGTCCCCGTCACCTTTTTGCCCGTTGTCGTCAGGTCGTTCAAGGCCAGGGTCCAGGAACCATCTCCAGGGAAAATAGAGCTCAATGCCTCACTAAGGGTTTCATGGTTTGAGATAATACCTTTGCCGGAGGCGGCCGCAGTATTTCTTTCCACACCCGTAAGAGTCAGCGCCGTATCGTTAAAATGAAAGTTCAGTTTTTGTGATGCTTCCACAAGGCGGGTCTTGCCAAGCACCAGAGTCTTGCCGTGCACGCCGAAAGTCAGAAGTACATGCCCCTTTCCATTATTTGAAGTGATCGTGCCAGTCACTTTGGAGGTTCCACTGAAACTGGCATCGGCTCCATCCACCGTGAGAGTGACCGGGGTGTCGATTCCGGCACCGGAGAAGGCGCCTGCGCCGTTTTGTGAAAACGTGACAGGGAAACCAACGCTCACCGTGTTCCTGGGGTTTGACACTGAAAACTGCACGGTCTCACTACCTCCGACATCCCAGACGTCGTTGGTGGTAACGGAGACAGTGACAGAACCGGACGGCTGCGCCTGAGCCAACTGCGGCAAGGACACCGAGGCACAGGTTCCAATGATCATACTCGCTAAAATGTTGTCCAT
>Ga0224555_1002548_pt1 | contig 21003 bp, 17 predicted proteins | sample 714S23034metaG_FD_180687 | JGI IMG/M metagenome (GOLD analysis project Ga0224555, IMG submission 180687) | Peat soil microbial communities from Stordalen Mire, Sweden - 717 S2 30-34 | ecosystem: Environmental > Terrestrial > Soil > Wetlands > Peat | place: Sweden: Norrbotten County, Stordalen...
CGTAATCCTGTGCATATTTTTTGGTCCGGGTGCGCCGGCCCAGGGGCCGTGGAGCATCGTGGGCCCGGACGGGGGCGATGCGCGGGCATTTGCCTCGGTTCCGGGGGAGCCCAACCATCTCTATCTGGGCACCACCAACAGCTGGCTCTACGAATCGAGGGACGAAGGCGTGTCGTGGCGCCGGCTGGCGAAGCTGGACCCTGTCGATGGGTTCGTTCTGGACAGTATCGTAGTGGACGAGGCCAACCCTTCCACCCTTTATGTGGGCGCGTGGAAAGATAGCACCGAAGGCGGTTTGTGGATCAGCCACGACGGTGGGCGGAGCTGGAAGGAATCGGCAGATCTCGCGGGCCAGCCGATACATGCCCTGGCGCAGGCGCCGTCGCATCCGCAAATTCTGTTTGCGGGTACGCTCAAGGGAGTATTCCAGTCGAGCGACGGCGGCGGGACATGGACTCAGATCAGCCCCGCGGGCAGTACGGAGATTCACGAAATCGAGTCGCTGGCGGTCGACCCCACGGATCCGGATATCGTCTACGCGGGAACCTGGCACCTGCCGTGGAAGACCACGGACGGCGGAAAGAACTGGAACAGCATCAAGAACGGGCTCATCGTCGACTCAGACGTGTTCTCGATCATCATCGATCCGGAGAAAACCCGCACCATCTACCTGAGCGCGTGCAGCGGGATCTACAAGAGCGAGAATGCAGGCGCGCTGTTCCGCAAGATCCAGGGCATTCCCTCTGAAGCGAGAAGGACGCGGGTTCTGATGCAGGATCCGGAAAACCGCGAAGTGGTCTACGCGGGAACCACCGAGGGGCTTTACAAGACGGTGGACGGCGGCAAGACCTTTACGCGGATGACGGATCAGGACGTGGTGGTCAACGACGTATTTGTGGATCCCAAAGATTCCAGCCGCGTCCTGCTGGCCACCGATCGCGGTGGCGTGCTGGCCAGCCAGGACGGCGGGGCGACGTTTGCAGAGTCCAATCAGGGCCTTTCGGAGCGCAAGGTGGCGGCAATTCTGGTGGACCAGGGCGATCCTTCGCGGCTGTTCGCGGGTGTGGTCAACGATAAGAAATTCGGTGGCGTTTTCCGGTCGATCGACGGAGGGGCAAACTGGACGCAGGTGGGCGCGGGGCTGGATGGGCGCGATGTATTTGCCCTGGCGCAGACCAGGGATGGAACGGTGGTGGCCGGCACCAGCCACGGCATTTTTGAGCTGGACCCGCCAAGCGGGGCCGATCCGGCCTCATCGGCATCCGCAGCGGACCTGACCTGGGAGGGGAAGAACATCATCGCCAACACGGTGGTGAAGACGGCGGTCGAAACCCACCACGGCACCCGGGTCAACGTGGAGAAGCAGGAAAAGGCCCCGGTAATTCAGTTGGAAAGCCGGGTGAATTCGCTCGATGTGTCCGGCGACGTTTGGGTAGCCTCAACCAGCTTTGGATTGCTTACCAGCCGCGATCAGGGCGCCAGTTGGCAAGGCGGACCGGTGATGGGAGATGGCGAATACCAGTCCGTGACGGTTCATGGAGAGATGATTGTGGCCGCGCGGATCGACGGGGCAGTGGAGTCAAAAGACGGCGGCCAGACCTGGTGGCCCATGGGACTGCCGAAGATGCTGACGCGGATCCACAGGGTGGCTTTCTCACCGGATGGAACCCTTTGGCTGGGAGCGCGGGAGGGAGTTTATTTTTCCCGCGACCAGGGCAAGACCTGGTTGTGGATTCAGAGGCTTCCGTTCCGCGACGTGGACGACCTGAGTTATGACGCGGCGTTGAGCCGGATGCTGGTGAGTTCGAGGACCAGCGGCCAGGTGTTTGCCATCGACCTGAAGACCATGACCTGGCAGTGGTGGCAGGCGGGTTATCAGATCGCGCTGATTCGCGCGGCGGGCGATCGGCTGGTGGCGGCGTCGCTGGATGATGGCGTGCTGGCGGGGCCTGCGGCGGCGAGTGCGCCGGCCGGCCAAAGGTGAGTTGAGTCACGAACTTCTGTATCATCTGAATATGCAGACCACGCAGGCAAATACGGAGCAAGCGAGCGCTTTCAGGACGTACGACCCCGGCCTCGAGCCGGTGGCCGCCAAAGTGATGGCTTCAGAACGCCTTGACGCCGCGGACGGCCTTGCGCTCTATGGCTCCGCGGATGTGCTGGCCGTGGGCTGGCTGGCCAACCATGTGCGCGAGCGGATGCACGGCGACGTGACCTACTTCAACGTGAACCGGCACATCAACCCCACCAATGTCTGCGTGGCGGCGTGCAAGCTGTGTGCCTTCGGGCGCAAAAAGGGCGATCCGGCCGGCTACACCATGGCGCTCGACGAGGCCTGGGAGACGGCGGCTTCAGGCTACTCTGAGGCGGTGACGGAGTTCCACATCGTCGGCGGGCTCCATCCCGACTTGCCCCTGGAATTCTTCCTCGACCTGGTGCGCGGCTTGAAGCAGCGCTTTCCCAAGGTGCACATCAAGGCCTTCACCATGGTGGAGGTTGCGTACCTGGCGCGGCGTGCCAAACTCACCATCGAGCAGACGCTCCTCAAGCTGCGCGAAGCCGGCGTGGACTCCATGCCCGGCGGCGGCGCGGAGATTTTTGCGGCCCGGGTACGGTCCATCATCTGCGACCACAAGATCGATGGCGAGGAGTGGCTGGAGACGGCTCGGCTGGCGCACAAGATGGGCTTCAAGTCGAACGCGACCATGCTCTACGGGCACATTGAAAATGATTCCGATCGCGTGGACCATTTGCTCAAGCTCAGGGCGCTGCAGGACGAAACCGGCGGATTTCAGACCTTTATTCCCCTGGCCTTTCACCCCGAAAACACGGCGCTCGACCACCTGCCGGTGACCACCGGGCTCACCGACATCCGGCAGATTGCCGTGAGCCGGCTGCTGCTGGACAACTTCCCGCACATCAAGGCCTATTGGCAAATGATGACCCCCAAGATCGCGCAGATCGCCCTGCGTTTTGGAGCCGACGACCTTGACGGAACGGTGATCGAGGAGAAGATCTACCACGACGCCGGCGCCACCACGCCGCAAGGCATGACCCGCAAAGAGCTGTGCCGGCTGATCACCGAAGCCGGGCGCGTTCCCGTGGAGCGCGATACGCTCTACAAAGCCGTCACGCGCACCGAGGACAGCTTCACCGTCGCGGTATAGGAAGAACCGGCATATACTGGGTTCACCTTTACTTCAGGGACCATTCGCAATGCCACAGGAGATTCGCTCCAGCCGGCAGCGAGCCATTGCTTGCCGGCGTTTGTTCGTCACCATAGTCGCGGCGGCCTTGGGCGGTCTCCCGTCCGCGATCCTCCATGCACAGTCGCCCACGTTGCATGGATACATCACCGCCCTTCATCCGCCCAACGGTTTCGACATCAATGGCGAACATGTCATCACGTCCGCGGAGACTCGATTCGGACCGATCGGCGCCAGGAACCCGGTAAGCAATGGGCCCATGCGCGACGCCATCGAGATCGGCGCCTGGGCACAGGTTTTCGGCCAGCAGGACCGGAAGGCGAAGACTGTGGCCGCGCAGACGGTGCTTTTTCGGGACGATTGGGACCGAAAGCTCACCGGGCTGGGAGTGATTGAAAAAGTGATCTCGACCGCTCCGGAGCTGGTGTTTGCAGCGGATGGATACAGTATCCGGGTGACGGCGGCGACGGAGGTCAAATTCCCCCACGATGTGAAATCGGCGGCGGACGTTCATGCGGACCTGTGGGTGCTTTATGAGGGCAAGCTGGATCAGGATGGCCTGCTGGTCGCCGGCAAAATCCGGTTTCTGTCGGACAAACACGCAAAGGCGAAACCTGAAAAAGCGGCGGGCGATTCTGGCGTGGCGGCTGCGCCGCCGCCGCCCTCAACCGCTGAAGTCGCGGCCAGAAATAACGCGCAGCCGCCGAATAACGCTCCCCGCCAGAAAGGGTTTCAGGGAGAGGTTCGTGGGACGGAGGTCCAGCTCGGCGGCATTTCCTACATGATTTCAAACAACCCGGCATTGCAGTCCCGCGTACAGCGAGTCGGTATGAGCCTGGTTCCCGCCTGGCAAAAACTGCTGCCGGACGACGATCCATCGAAGATTCAGTTCCTCTTTATTGCCGTCGATGATACGGCGCGCGAGGAGCACACTTCCCCAGACGAGGACGACCTCATCCTCGTGCCCGCGCAACTGGCGGCGAGATTCAAGAACGAAGACCAGCTTGCCGCTGTGCTGGCCGATGGTATTGCATTCAGTTTGCAGCAGCAAGCGCCGCAGGTGACCCAGTTGAACCGAGCCACCATGACAGAGGCCGGGGTCATGGCTGCAGCGAGTTTTGCAGGATTTGCCGGACTCGCGGCGGCCGGTGTGTATGGACACGAGTACGAAAAAAAGGCGTTGAATGAGCAGCGTTGGCGGGTGGCGCTTCAGTTGATGTCCGACGCAGGCTACGACCCCTGGCAGGCCCCCGAAGCGTGGCGGCTCGCTGCGCCCGGCAAACTGCCCGCCGATACCAGCACGCTGAAGTACCCGGACCGAAGCGGCTATCAGTTTGCGATCCTGAACCTGACGTACAAAAAGCCCGCCCCAACCAATGTCACGGAGGGTGGCTCAACAGCGAATCCCAGCGCGAGCAGAAAGCCGTAGCACCTCTTGGGTGAACGTGCCCCGGCGGAGCGCGATACGCTGTACCACGCGGTCACCCGGACCAAGGACAGCTTCACGGTTGCGGTGTAGGTGGATGAGTGCTAAGCTAGACTTAGCTAAGCAAGGAGGCGCCATGACCGTCAATATATTTGAAGCGAAAACCCAACTCTCGAAACTCATCCAGATGGTTGAGAGCGGAGAAGACGTAATCATTGCGCGCGCGGGCAAGCCGGTGGCGCGGCTGACGCAACTGGAGCCCAAGAAGCGGCCGATTCGATTTGGCGGCCTCAAAGGCAAGATTCAGATCGCCGACGATTTCGACGCGCCACTGCCTCCAGAGGTGCTGGCCGAGTTTGAAGACGGACCAATATTCCCGTCTGAAAGTTAAGAATGCGCCTGCTGCTCGATACGCACATCTTCCTCTGGCTCACCGCCGATAGCCCCCTGCTTAACTCCCACTCGCGAAGGCTCATCGCGGACGCTAGTTCAGTTTACGTTTCCTCGGTGACCATATGGGAAGCCGCAATCAAGACGAGCATTGGTAAACTCACTGTAGATCCGGACGATCTTCTGCTGGAAATCGAAAAGTGCTGTTTTCAGGAGCTCCCCGTGCTTGGACGGCACGCTGCTGGCGTTGCCAGGCTGCCCCTCCTTCATGCCGATCCGTTTGACCGGCTGCTTGTTGCCCAGGCAATCTCGGAGACCATGAGGCTGATGACTGCCGACGCGCAACTGGCAGCCTATTCGGAGCTAGTCATTACAATCTGAGCTGACCGCTGCAATACGCAATTGACCGAGGCACGTCTTCTGGATTGCATTCTATTTCTCCGCCACCGCCGCCGCCTTCTCATTCGCCGTAAACGTCGTCCACGGGCCGGCCTTCATGTCATGCAAAATCGGCTTCTGCCACCCAAACTCCGGATGCGCGGCGAAAAACGGCGCGGCCAGAAAATCTTCGCCGCACGGATGCCCGGCTCTGCCCGTGAAGCTCAGCTTCGCCGCCTGGTCCGAGTCCATCACCTTGCCCGTTACCGCGCCGCCCGGCTCATACGGCGGGGAGCCCCAGGCCTTTTCGCCGACGGGAGACGTATCCTCATGGCCGCACAGACTGCGCTTGCCGGCATCCGTCTTGTGCTCGTAGCTGTCGTAGTGGTCTGACAAATATGCCTCGGCCAGCGCCGTATCCAGCTTTCCGTAATGCTCCCGCATAAACTGCTCGGCGCGAATATGCCGCGCATTCATTGAGCTCTCAGGGTTGTTGGGATCGAATCCCGGCGTATCGTCGCGAATCAGAGCCGGGTCCGCGGAAAAATTCGCCGAAACAAAATAGCCGTCTTTCTTTCTGAGCAGCGGAGTGTTGTGCAGGCCCAGTTCCAGGTAAGCAATCTCACCCGTCTTGCGATCGCCGATCAGCCACGAATTCGCGTAGCCGCCGTTGTTGCCGGCACGCATGATGGCCGCGTATTCATCGATCGACGTGGCATACTGCATGGCCTTGCGCGAGCGGTCGAACTCGGGAATCCCGTTCACGTCGAATCCCTTGGCCATGGGCAGCGTGGTCTCGGTAATCATCAGGCCGCTCGCGTTCACGCCAAAATCGTCCTGGCTGGTAATCACGCCCGGCAGCCCGTCCATCAAAATGTGCTGACCGTTTGCCGGCACAATGTCGAAGACCACGGTCCAGCGCTCGCCTTCCGCGTAGGGAGACCAGTTGCTGTGCGCGATCACTATTTTGCCATCCTTCGTTGCAGACCCGGTGGCGACAAAGGCGCTGCACTTGCCCGGCGCAACAGCCGCGGGCGGATTCGGCTTACCTTCCTTCGCGTTCAGCATCGGCAGATAGTAGTTGCTCAATTCGATATCGCCGTTCAAGGCGACAATATCCCACAGATCGAGCGTCGATCCCTGCGCCTTCAGCCCTTCGACAATTCCCTTCAACTCATCCTGGTACTCCCCCTCCAGATGCGGCCACAGCACGTTCTTTCCCGCCTCGCGAAAAAAGCTCCACGGACGCTTGTCGCTGTTCGGCGCGGTCACCATGTACACGTGGACGTTGTCTTCAATCTCCCGCGCCAGCAGGTAGCCATGCTGAAAGCCAACCTGCTCCGGCGTGCCCTCAAGATGCACATACGTCCATCCGCCCTCGTTGAACTTGTAGCTGTTATTCAGACGAAGGTCGGGAGCTGTTTGCGGTGACGCTGCAAAGGCGGCAGAAGTTGCGGCAAGAAGACACAGAGCGGCAAAACGCATTACGTTTGCTCCTCGGAAGATCGGATTTGGGGAATGCGAAGGGTGTAACCGGAGTTCCAATTTCGTCCTGCCGGCTATCACAGAGTGTACTCCCAATTACCCGGCTGACGAGCCTGGCGAGGCTTGAATCTCGCGCAGCTCACTTGCGCGGCCTACTGCCGCACCACCGCACCGTTCTTCATCACAAAACTAACGTGCTCGGTCACGGAGATGTCGTCGAGCGGATTGCCGGGCACGGCGACGATGTCGGCATAGTAGCCCGGCTTCAATTCGCCAATCTGGCCGGCCCACCCCAGCAGTCGCGCGCCCTCGATCATGTCTGCCTGCAGCGCGGCCAGCGGCTTCATGCCGTAGCGGACCATCAGAATGAGCTCGTGAGCCTGCGTGCCGTGCGGAAACGGGCCCACATCCGATCCAACCGCAAACGGAATCCCGGCGGCAATCTGCTTCTTGAACTCGGCAATCTTGTAATCGAGCATTAAGCTCTCTGCCGCCGCCTGATCCTGCGATTCGCGGTGGTGGGCGAAGTAATCGAAGATGGTGAAGGTGGGCACGGCGGGAATGTGCTTTTCCCGCATCAGGCGCATGGTCTCGCTACTGAGCTGGGTGGCGTGGTCGATGGAGGCTACGCCGGCCTGCGCGGCGTAGAGCGTGCCCGGTTCGCCCATGGCGTGGACGCCGATGCCTACACCCGTTCCGAGACGATGCGATTCCTCGACGGCCGCGACCAGTTGCGCCTCAGTGTATTGGTAGGGTGTGTGGAGCACGCCGTCAATCATGCGGTCGGGGCCGGTCTCGTAGATTTTGGCGAAGTCCGCTCCCTCCTTGTGCTGCTCGCGCATCACTTCCACAATCTGTTCGGCGGAGTTGGCGTAGTCCGCGTTCGACAGCACATGCTGCGCGGGATTGAAATTGTTGGCGTCCTCGTGGCCGCCGAGAATGTCGATGGCGTTGGCGCAGACCCGCAAGCGCGGGCCCAGGATCAGACCCTGGTTGATGGCGTCGCGGATCGCCGTGCTGGCCGAGCCTGCGCCCTCAGTGCCCATGTCGCGCTCGGCGGTAAAGCCGGCCAGTAGATCGGCTTTGGCGGCCTGCTCGGCGAGAAGGATGCGCCAGGGAACGGATTCCTCTACCGTCTGCAGGTCCTCTGCGCCGGGATGCAGGAACAGATGCACGTGGGCGTCGATGAGGCCGGGAAGCAGCGTTGCGTCGCCAAGGTCGATCACCTTCGCGCCCTGGGGATGATCGACGGACTTGCCCACGGATTTGATGCGCTCGCCCTCGACCAGAATTTCGCCGGGCTGGAGCAGGGCTCCAGCATCAATCTGGAGCAGCCGCGCGGCGTGGAGGACGATGGGCGCCGAGGACGGATTCGCCGGGGTCTGCTGGGCGGACGCCAAGGCAGTTGCGGCAAGAAATATCGGCGCCAAAATGAGGGATGTGCGAAGCTGGGCAAAGAATTTCCGCATGGATACGACTATGCCGCTGTTGCCCCCGGCTTGTCGATGAAGAAGTTCACGAAGCCGGGCTTGCGTCGCCCCTCCTAACCTGTATTTCTCACGGCCAGATCGATGCTCTGTAGCGCCGACCTCCTGGTCGGCTGTACTGGCGGCGTCTTCGCCGCCAGAGCAAAGCCTCGTTCATCTATACAGTTTGCACACACCGTGACGGAGCAAACGGAGTCCGGCGTGGGTCGGGAGACCCACGCTACAGCCGGCCAGGAGGCCGGCGCTACAAATTCGTTGACGCGCATTGTGAGAAATGCGGGCTAATACGCCCCGATCCCCGTCAGGTGCTGCCCGAGGACGAGCGTATGGATGTCGTGCGTTCCCTCGTAGGTCTTCACCGATTCCAGGTTCATCATGTGGCGCATGATCGGGTAGTCCTCCGTAATTCCGTTTGCGCCCAGGATGTCGCGAGCCAGGCGCGCGCATTCGAGAGCCATCCACACGTTGTTCCGCTTGGCCATCGAGATGTGCTGGTGGCCCACTTTGCCCGCATCCTTCAGGCGTCCCACCTGGAGCGAGAGCAGCTGGGCCTTGGAGATTTCGCTGGCCATCCACACCAGCTTTTCCTGGACGAGCTGGTGACTGGCGATGGGCTGGTTATGAAATTGCTTTCTGATTTTGGAGTAGTTCAGCGCGGTGTCGTAGCACGACATGGCCGCGCCGATGGCGCCCCAACTGATGCCGTAGCGGGCCTGGTTGAGGCACATGAGCGGGCTCTTGAGGCCTGCGGCGCCGGGCAGCAGATTGGCTTCGGGCACGCGAACATCCTGGAGCGATAATCCGCTGGTGACTGAGGCGCGGAGAGACCACTTGCCGTGCACATCGAATGCGGAGAAGCCGGGCCGGCCCGCTTCGACCAGGAAGCCGCGCACATTCTCGTTTTTGGCTGGATCGCTCCCATCTTCGGGGTCGAGTTTGGCCCAGACCACGGCCACATCGGCGATCGAGCCGGAGGTGATCCACATCTTTTCGCCGTTGAGGATGTAATCGGAACCATCGCGGCGGGCGCGGGTAGTCATGCCGCCGGGATTGGAACCGAAGCCTGGTTCTGTCAGGCCGAAACAGCCCAGCTTTTCGCCGCTGGCGAGGGCCGGGAGCCAGGTGTTTTTCTGCTCGTCGGAGCCGAAGGTGTAGATGGGATACATCACCAGCGCGGACTGCACGCTCACAAAACTGCGCAGGCCGGAGTCGCCGCGCTCCAGCTCCTGCATCACCAGGCCGTACTCCACGTTCGACATGCCCGCGCAGCCGTAGCCCTCAAGACTGGCGCCGAAAAAGCCGAGCTCGCCCATCATGGGAACCAGCTCGCGCGGGAAGCGATCCTCGCGGAAGCAGGCTTCGATGATGGGGACGATGTGGTCGTCCACGAAGTCGCGGGTGGTGCGGCGAACGAGGAGTTCGTCTTCGCTAAAGCTGGAATCGAGGTGAAGAAAATCGAAGCCTTGAAATTTTGAAGACATATACGTACCTGCCTGGCGGCAAAAAGCCGGACAGGAAAGGCTAGCAGATTTGGGTGCGTCTGTTTTTTGGAGGGAGGGGATTTGATCAACCCCCTCCCTCCGGTTTATGCCAGTTGCCAGGGTGCGCGATAGGGGCGCGAGAGCAGTTCGCTGGCCGCTGGATCGCCTAGAATCTGCTCGTGCGCCACGTCCCAGCGGACTTTGCGCCCGGTGAGCATGGAGATGAGGCCGAGATGGCCGGGAATCGTGGAGTGGTGCGCCACCTCGACAGGAGTAATAGTCGGCTTGCGCGATTTGACGCTGTCGAGGAAGTTGCGGCGATGCTCCGCGGACTCGTAGAGCTTGATCTTGCGCAATTCCTCGGGCAGCGCGTCCATCTTCACCCAGTCGGGATTCGAGGCGTCAAATCCGCTGCGATCGACCCATACCCAGCCTTCGGTTCCGATCCACTTGGTGCCCATGTTGATGGCCCCGGAGCCGCCGGCGATGGTCATCCCCACGTCATTGGGATAATGCGTCACTTCCTTGCGATAGGTGCACTCGATTTCGTACTTCGTAGCCGTGTTCCAGAGCGCGTTTGTGGCCGGGAATTCGCCGTGCCCTTCAACCTCGGAAGGGCCGGTGCTGTCGAAGCCCAGGCCCCAGTGGGCGATGTCGCCGTGGTGACCGATCCAGTCCATGAGCTGGCCGCCGCCGGTGTTGTAGTTCCAGCGCCAATTTTTGTGAACGCGCGCCGCGATGTAGGGCTCCATCCGCGACGGGCCGATCCAGCGGTCGTAGTCGAGCTGGGGCGGAGGGTCAGTGACGGCCAGATCCCACTCAGGCGTTCCCGGAACGACCAGGGCTGGGTCGGTGATTTTTGAAGGGAGCGTGGCCAGCTTTGCGAGCAGGGCCGGCTCTGTTCCGGCGAAGTCGTGATGGCCGGCAGGCAGGCCGACCTCAACACGCACCACGTTGCCGATGAGGCCGTTGCGCACGATCTCCGCCGCCTTGTGAAAGGTGGGCAGCGAACGCTGCCATGAGCCCGCTTGCCAAATAACATTGTTCTGCTGCACCGCGCGGACAATGGCCTGCTGCTCACGCACAGTGCGCGCCAGCGGTTTCTCGCCGTAGATGTCCTTCTTGCGGTTGGCGGCCGCGGTGGCCACCAGCGCATGCCAGTGATCGGGAATTGCGATCATGACGGCGTCAATGTCGTCGCGCGCCAGCAGCTCGCGATAGTCGTGATAGGCGCGGCAATCGGTGTTGCCGTAGCGGGTGTTGATGGTGTCCACGGCGGCCTGGAGAGCGACTTTGTCGAGGTCGCATGCGGCCACCACCTGGCAATCGTCCTGCTCCAGAAACACCTTGGTGTTGCCCGGGCCCATCATGCCCCAGCCGATTACGCCGAGGGTGATGCGATTGGAGGCGGAAGCGCGGCCTCCGCGAGCCCACACGCTGCCGGGCAGCAGCGCCGCGGCGCTCGCGCCTTTCAAAAAGCTGCGCCGCGTGAATGGAGAGAATGAAGCTGGATCGGATGGACGGATGGTCATCGTTGCCTCCAAAGCTCGGTGGCGGGCGCGGCGGAGGGTTGGCGTTCCGCGGCGGTTCGAGCCCTGATGCGAGTGGAATTTAACGCACCGGAAGTCTAGCACGGCGGGGTTTGAGGGGGGAAAGGAGGTTGGAATGCGAAGCTGGATCGCGTCAATAGAAGGTCAGTTGCGGCATCGGGTAATGCTTGCGATTGCGGGTCCAAAGCGATGCCTGGTGTTGGATTGCCGTGGCGGCGATGAATGCGTCGGCAATTTCGAGACCGTGGCTGCCCCTGTATTGGTGAAGCAAATTGCCTGCCAGTTGACCTGTTTGGTAATCGGCTTCAATGCAATCGAGAAGGCTAAAACAGGCGTTGATTGCCTGCTGCTCTCGCGGCCACGCACCCTCCCAGACTTCCGCCGCGGTTACTGGGGAAAAGAGAACATTCTCTTTGGATCCGATCAGAGCCGTCCATTTCGACAGTATGGATTGGTCCCTCGCCCTGAGAACCTCAATCACAATATCGGAATCAAGGAGTACGCTCACTCGATCCCCAGGCGTTTCCTGCGCGTGTCTTTCCTCAACCCGCGAACGTAGGTTTCGGTATCGGGCAGGTCGGTGCGATCTTTCCAGAGCCCGACGATTCCTTCCATTGCTGCGCGGCGATCCTCGTCAAGGCTCATGTACTGCTCGCGGGCAGCCTTCCGTACCAGGTCCGAGATGGTCGTGCCCTGCTGGCGCGCGCGCTCATGCAGGGCGCTCCAGAGGTCTTCTTCGAGATAGAGCTGGGTTCGCCTCACGATGTATAGCATACATCATGCTTGGCGTCGAGGCAAAGTGCGCTCACTCCAGAAACTCCTTCACAAAGCTGTTTTCGGAGTGGAGCAGTTCCTGCAGGGAGCCATCGAAGATGAGGCGTCCTTCCTCGAGCATCAGGAATGTAGTGTTGGGGTGGGACTCGCCTCTGGGGAATGGGATCATGCAGTTGTATTCGGTGGCGAAGTAGTGGGTGCACATCATGAAGGCGTCCTGGAGGCGATGGGTGACCAGCACCGACGGAGTTCCGTGGACATCGCGCTGTTTGAGGATGAGTTCGATGATGTTGGTGGAGGTGACCGGGTCGAGTCCCCCGGTGGGTGAGTCGTAGAGCAGCAATTCGGGCTGATTGATGAGGGCGCGGGCGATGGCGACCCGGCGGCGCATCCCTCCGGAGAGACTGGGAGGGAAGAGCGAGAAAGTATCTTCGAGGCCAACAAAGCTGAGCGCCTCGCGGACGCGGTCGTCAATCTCGCCGTCGGGGATCAGGTGTTCCTGAATGAACTGATAGCCGACGTTGTCGCGCACTGAAAGCGAGTCAAAAAGCGCGCCCTCCTGAAAAACCATGCCGGTGCGGGCGCGCAGAGGAAAGAGTTGTTGTTCGGGCATCGAGGTAATGTCCTGCTCAAAGAGCAGGACGCAGCCCTTTTCGGGGCGCAGCAGCCCGTTGATGAGCTTGAGGAGAACGCTTTTCCCAACGCCGGCGGGTCCCAGCAGGATGCGGGTTTCGCCGCGCGCAACCGAGAAGCTGATGTCATCGAGCACGGGAGGGCCGTCAAAGCCGATGGTCACGCGGCGCAGTTCGACCACCGGACCGGTATCCAGCGGCGGCGGAGGCTCGGGAACAATGGAGATGGTCATCAGTTGAAAAGGGTGAGCAGGGCGTGGGTGATGAGAAAGTCCACGAAGATGATCAGCACCGAGGCCACCACCACGGCCTGAATGGTGGAGCGCCCCACGCCCTGTGTGCCCCCAGTGGTTCTCATGCCGTAAAAGCAGCCGATGGAGCTGAGGATGTAGCCGAAGAAGAGGGGCTTGACCAATCCCTGGATGATGTCGGGCCGGCGTAGATGCTCCCAGGCCATGGAAAGATACTGGGTGCCGTTCTGGTGGTTCATCAGCACGGTGACTCCGGCGCCGCCGAGGATGCCGCAGGCATCGGCAAGGATGGTGAGAAAGACCAGCATGGCAATGCTGGCGTAGATGCGCGGCGTAACCAGCTTGCGGATAGGATCCACGCCCAGCGCGCGCATGGCGTCAATCTGCTCCGTCACCACCATCGAGCCCAGTTCGCTGGCCATTGAAGAGGCGTTGCGGCCGGAGACCATGACGCCGGTCAGCACCGGGCCAAGCTCGCGGATCATGGTCAGCGAAACAAACTGGCCGGTGACGGCCGTGGCGCCGAAGGCCGACAGGGTGGCTGCCGATTGCAGTGCCAGCACACCGCCCGTCGAGATTCCTGAGAGCACCACGATCGACAGCGAGCCGACGCCGACAATGTCGCACTGCATCAGCAGGTCTGTCCAGTAGACAGGCGGGCGAAAGAGATTGCGCATGGCCTGCCACGCAAACAGGGAGTAATCCTGGACGGTGTGCACGATTTGTCTGGCGGTACGGTCTATCGTCTTGATCGCCATGGATGTACCGGCCTGCGTGTTAGAGAATTTGCGCCGCTTCCGAGGACAGAATAGCGCATGAGGCCGGAGAAGCCTGCGCACTGGCCGGCGGCGGCGATGCTCGAACGCACTGGATACACCGGAAAACGTGGAAAAGCGCCGGCCCTGGTGCGCAAGGTCTGCGCATAAATACTTGGAAACAAAAGGTCATCGCACGAGGCATCCGGATCAAGGGGACACGCAGCCGCTGGCGCGCATCCAACCTGTCTATAGGAGGCAGCGATGCATTTTTTTCGCCTACGGCTGATTCTTGCCCTGATTGCGAGCGTGACGCTGGCCGCCCCATAGTTAATAACAGGCTCTGGAAAGCGAGCATAGTTTGACGGACGAAGCGCAGGAAAAGCTCAGGAAGTTTTTTGAGGGATTTGCAAGCAGCGCGGCGGCGCTGTTGATGCTCGATTACGACGGGACGCTGGCGCCCTTCCGGGTCGACCGGTTCAAAGCGCGGCCGTGGGCGGGAGTCCGCGAGTTGCTCAATCTCATTCAAAGCCGGAAGAAGACGCGGCTGGTGGTGATTACCGGCCGGCCGGCTGGGGAGATTTCCCCGCTGCTCAAGTTGGACATGCCAACCGAAGTGTGGGGATTGCACGGGGCCGAGCGGCTGCGCGTCGATGGGCGGCGCGAGCTGGAGACGGCCGTGCCCGCGGTGCGCGCCAGGCTCAAGGAGGTGTCCGCCCGTCTGCGGCACGACGCGCTGGGCGGCCTCTTTGAAGAAAAGCCCAACGCGGCAGTGATGCACTGGCGCGGCGTCTCGCCGGAAAAGGCACGGCGAATTGAGCAGCGGACGCGCGCGCTGTTTGAGCCGCTGGCGCAAATGAGTGGGCTTGGTCTTCTGAAGTTTGAAGCCGGATTGGAGCTGCGCGCAGGCCGCGACAAGGGCGGCGCGGTCGAAGCGATTCTCGATGAGATGAGTGCGGGAGGGGCCGTGAACTTTCCGGTTGCCATTCTGGGAGACGACCTGACCGATGAGCCGGCATTCAAGGCGATGAAGGGACGCGGGCTAAGCGTCCTGGTGCGAAGACAATGGCGAAGAACGTCTGCCAATATCTGGCTGCGGCCGCCGGGGGAACTGAGAGTTTTTCTGAAAAGATGGTTGGCGGCTTGCGGCTGAGGCTCAAAATCATTTCCTGCTCGGCACGCGGCTGCCCCCTGCCCCCTGAAACCTGAAACCTGAAACCTGAAACCTGAAACCTGAAACCTGAAACCTGAAACCTGAAACCTGAAACCTGAAACCTGAAACCTGAAACCTGAAACCTGAAACCTGAAACCTGCTCTTTACTCCCTGCCTTTTTTCCGAATCTCAATGTTCAGCCGCTTGATCTTCTGGTTCAGCGTGGAGAGCGGGATGCGGAACTGCTCGGCGGCCTCGGTCTGATTCCAGTTGCAGCGCTCCAGCTTCTCGATGATGATGCGGCGCTCGATCACTTCGAGAATGTCGAAGAGCGAGGAGTTGGGATTGTGATCGAGCAGGGCGTCCTGGAAGCTGCGGCCGGTGATGTGGCCGGGCAGCAGATCGAAGCCAATGATGGGGCCCGTGGAAAGCACCACGCCGCGCTCGATCGAGTTCTCGAGTTCGCGGACGTTGCCGGGCCAGTCGTAATCCACCAGCGCGCGCAGCGCGTCGGCGGAGAGCTTGCGCGGCGGCATCCCGTTCTCCGCGGTGTAGAAGTCGAGAAAGTGCTGGGCGAGCAGGGGAATGTCCTCCCGCCGGGCGCGCAGGGGAGGTAGATCGATGGGGATCACGTTGAGGCGATAGAAAAGATCTTCGCGGAACCCTCCGTCGCGCACTGCCTGGCGCAGGTCCACATTGGTGGCGGCGAGAATGCGGACATCGACCTCGATCTCCTGAATGCCGCCCAGGTGCATGAAGCGCCGATCCTGCAGGACGCGCAGGATTTTTGCCTGGGTGTCCATGCCCATGGTGGCAATCTCGTCGAGAAAAAGCGTGCCGCCGTTGGCTACTTCAAAAAGGCCTTTCTTGGATGCGACGGCCGAGGTGAATGCGCCTTTGACGTGCCCGAAAAGCGTGGATTCGAGCAATTCGGAAGGCATGGCGCCGGTGTTGATGGGCACAAAAGGCTTGTCGCGGCGCGGCGAGTTGGCGTGGATGGCCTTGGCGATGAGTTCCTTCCCGGTGCCGCTCTCGCCCTGGATCAGAACCGTTGACCGGCTGGGCGCGACCTGGGCCACCAGGTCAAAAATCTTCAGCATCGACTCGCTCTTGCCCACGATGTTGGAGAAGTTGTAGCGCTGCTTGAGGGTGCGCTTGAGCTGAAGGTTTTCTTCCTCGGCGCGATGGCGGGCGATGGCGGAGCGGATGTCGGCGAGAAGCTTCTCGTTGTCCCATGGCTTCTGGACAAAGTTCTCGGCGCCGGCGCGGACCGCTTCGACGACGTTATCCACGGTGCCGTAGGCAGTGATCATGATGACCGGCAGTTCGGGCTGGCGCTCCTTGATCTGGGGCAGCAGTTCCAGGCCGCTCTGGCCGGGCAGCGCGAGATCGAGGAGAACCAGGTCGAAGTTTTCGAGCTCGAGCATGCGCAGTCCCGCTTCCCCATCGGGGGCCGTGGACGGCGCGTAGCCCTCCAGCCCGAGCAGGACCTCGAGCGACTCGCGGATGCCGGCCTCGTCGTCGATCACCAGAATTCTGGTGGGTGGGTTGTTGCCGGTGCTTGCAGTTGCGGAGACGGGTACGTTCAAGGGCAGCAGGACCTCAGGCATGTACTGAATTCCTTAACAGTGGAAACTCGAGATGAAACGTTGTGCCGGCGCCGATGGCGCTCTCGACGTGAATCTTGCCGGCGTGTTCCTGGATGATGCCGTATGAGACGGAAAGTCCCAGGCCGGTGCCGCGCCGGTCGCCGGACCTGGGCGTGGTCTTGGTGGTGAAGAACGGATCGTAAATGCGCTTCAGATGCTCGGGCGCAATGCCGCTGCCGGAGTCGGAGACCAGCGCTTCGACGCGCCCGTTGCAAGCCGTGGCCACGCGCAGGCGGCCGCCGCCGGGCATGGCATCCTTGGCGTTCAGCAGCAGATTGAGAAACACCTGCTGCAGTTTGCCGGGATTGCCGTGGATGGATGGCAGTTCATCGGCCAGGTCGAGATCGACTTGGATCTGCGCGGTCTTGAACTGATGTTCGAGCAGGGAAAGAGTGTCGCGAATCACCTGGTTGAGGTTTGTGTCGCGGAACTCGGTAGTGGAAGTGCGGGAGAAATTGAGCAGTCCGTTGGCAATCTCGGCGGCGCGGAAGCTCTGCTGGGTAATTTTGTCCAGCACCGGTCCAAGACGCGCATCCCCGCGCAGTTGCTTTGAGAGGATCTGCGCGTAGTTCGAGATCACAGCCAGCGGAGTGTTGATCTCGTGGGCCACGCCTGCGGCCAGCAGGCCGATGGAGCTGAGCTTGTCGGCTTGCGTGAGCTGGGCTTCCAGAGTCACGCGCTCGGTGATGTCGTCGACCAGGATGATGCGGCCCACTGACACAAAGTCCCGCGAGAGCAGCGGCGCGATGGCGATGTTGGTGGTCCGCTGCTCGCCGGCGCGCGTGGTCAGCGGGAACTTGTAGAGGTGATGGACGCCCTGCTCGTTGCGAAACTCTTCCAATGCCTCCACGAACTCCAAAGGGAATACGGAACGAAGTTCCTGGCCGAGGGCTTCAGCGCGGCTGAGCGCGTACATGGCCTCCATCTGGGCGTTCCAGCTTTCGATGCGGTCGTCGAGATCGATGGCCAGGATGCCAACGTTGATGGATTCGACGATGTTTTCGTTGAACTCCTTGAGGCGCTCGAACTCGACGATCTTTTCTTCCAGGCGGGCGTAGAGGCTGGCGTTCTGGAGGGCGATGCCGATGTAGCTGGCCAGGGATTCGAGCAGCTCGACATCCTCGCTGGAGAGGAAGTCGCCGCCCAGCGTGCGGCCGAGTCCGATTACGGCGATGGTGCGCGAAGCGGCCTGCCCGTCAGGCAGTTCGCCGGTGGCCACGCGGCACGGAAGATAGTAGTTCAGGTCGAGCAGGGCGGCGGCGCGCTGCTGGTCCTCAGGAAGATGGAGGGCCTGCTGGGCGTTCTCAAAGAAGATGTGGGAGTGGCCGGGGGCGCGATCGAAGTCGAGGAAGCCCAGGTTGAGACGCTGCGCGCTTTGGCGGCCTTTTCCCAGCTCTTCAGGCAACCCATGCGAGGCGGCCAGTTGCAGGCGTGAATCCTGGTCAAGGAAGATGGCGACACGCGCCACCAGGAGCGTGCGCGGCAACTGGTCGACGATGGACTCGAGCAGGGCCTGGAGATCGGTTTCAGAACTCAGGCCGCGCCCGAATTCCACCAGGGCCTTGCGATAGTCGTAGCGATGGCGATCGAACGCGCGATCGACCCAGCCCTGGATGCGGCGCTTGAGGGGATCGAAGATCATGGCGAAGGCCACAAACGAAATCCCCAAACCCCATTCCGGCACCCCTTGCGGCAGGCCGTGGCGGACCAGAACGGCAATCACTGCGATCACGCCGAAGTAAACGCCCAGCAGCAGACCGGTGGCCAGCGTATAAGCCACGCCGCGCTTGAAGATCAGGTCGGTATCCATCAGCCGGTAGCGGACGATGGCCCAGCTGAAGGTCAACGGCAAAAACACCAGCGACAGGCCGGCAAGGTTGGTGAGCAGTTGGGGCGGGTTCAGGTCGAGGAGAAACGGTACGGCGTAAAAGAGCGTGAAGGGCAATACGGCGAGCAGCGTGCCGCGAGTGACCCACTTCAGTTGCTGGCGCAGCAATGGCGAGTTGGCGCGGCTGTAGCTGCGCAGGAAAAGCAGGGCGGCCAGGACGTAAAACGCGGCGTCGTAGCCGGTCGCGGTCTGGTCCAGGCGGTGTTTGAGCAGGCCGGTGGCTTCGCGCGTCTCAATGGCCCACAGCCAGAGGCCGAAAAGAGCGGCGCCGGGCGCGTAAACCAGCGGAAGCAGCCAGCGGCGGCGCAGGCTCTTGAAGCGCTCCTCAGGGAAGCTGAGGGCGAAGTGCAGGAAGAGAGCCGGCTGCAGCGCTTCGGCCACCGTATTGGTCCAGAAAACCGTCCAGTCAAGCCCGTCGAACTGGCCTGTGTACCTGAGGGCGTACCACGCGAACGAGACCAGGCAGAAGAGGTAAAAATGCGTGGCGCGTGGCGCGCCCCAGCGGCGAAACAGGACGTAAAACCCGATGATCAGATAGATGAGGCCGATGACCCGCAGTCCCAGGGCCAGGCTGCGGTCGAGCGGCACCGGAATGACCTTGACCGGGGTATCCAGAGGAATGCCGTCGCGGGTGATGGTGTAGTAAGCCAGCCCGTAGGGCCCGGTGCCGTAAAGGGCGCGTTCGAGATCGGACTGGCGCGTGACCGGGGCATCGTTGACCGCGGTGAGCAGATCCTCGGCCTGGATGCCGGCGCGCTCGCCAGGCATGTTGGCCAACACGCGCTCCGCCTGCAAACCGCCCGCGGCCTCGCGCCACCAGACGCCGTCATCGGGCTGCTGGGATTGGCGCTCCTGATGGAGATTCAAAATTGCCAGCACGAAGAGGGCCGCTGTAGCCAAAGCCAGCAGCGTTGCGCGCGTACGGTTGAGGAGGCCTGTCTCCATGGGGATCTTTCTACATCATAATCTTCTGTTGCACGTCAGTTGCCATGAGCCGGCGGCGCGCGGCATGTGCGGCGCCTGACCTGCAATCGACAGAGAACACACGAGATATTGACCATCGATCCCTGAAAACGTCAACCGCGCGCGGAGGAAAATGCCCTCCGAATGCAGAAAACAGTAGGGCGCTTACAAAGAAAGGGATCAATCTACTGGAATCGGTAGACCTTTGGTGAGAAGCAGGTTAGAGCCATCTAAGTCCGTCGAGGATGCAACGTCAAAACTGCCCATAAGTGGCTTTCGAACCGTGTTTGCGCAGGTAGTGGTGTTCTGAAACGTATGCCGGAATTCCGGATTCGGGCGCCTCCAATAGGATGCTGCGGTAGGCCAGGCGGGCGATGTACTCGAGGACGTCGGCGTGCTCCACGGCTTCAGAAGCGGACTTGCCCCAGGCAAAGGGAGCGTGGCCGGCTACAAGAACTCCGGGAATGGCAATGGGGTCCAGGTTGTCCTGGCGGAAGCGGCGCACGATCACCGCGCCGGTCGAGCGGACGTAGCCTTCGGCGACCTCGGCGGCGGTAAGTGCTTCGGTGACCGGAACGGGGCCGTGGAAGTAGTCGGCGTGGGTGGTGCCGAGGCAGGGAATGGGGCGGCAGGCCTGGGCCCAGGAAGTAGCGAACTCGGAATGAGTGTGCACGATGCCGCCGATCTGGGAAAATTCGCGGTAGAGCAGGGTGTGGGTGTCGAGATCGCTCGATGGGCGCAGTGACCCTTCGACGATTTTGCCGTCGAGGTCGGTGATCACCATGTCGGCGGCGGTGAGCGAGGCGTAGTCCACGCCGCTGGGCTTGATGACGACGAGCGGCTGTTGGCCGCCGCGGTCGATCCCGCTGGCGTTGCCGAAGGTGTGCGGGGCGAGGCCGCGGCGCGCGATCTCCCGGTTGGCGTGCAGGACTTCGTTGCGAAGCGATTCGAGCAGCATGGCGTGTTTCCCTGTCTGGGCAAGCGGCGCTGGGAAGCGTTTACCGGATACAGTTTAGCAGCGGACCGGGGTAGACTCTCTGCATGGTGTTCACCAAGCGGCTGCGGGAGGGGGTTCGGCGCGGGGAGATTACCTGCAGCGTGCGGATATGGATGCGGGCGCAGGTGCGCGTCGGTGGGCGCTACCGCATGGACGACGGCGAGATCGAGGTGGACTCAATCGAGATGATCGGCTTTCTGGATATCACTCCGGAGCTGGCGCGGGAATCAGGGTTTCTGGGCGTTCTGGATCTTCTCAAGGTGGCCAAGCACGGGAGAGGCGAGAAGATCTACTTGGTCCGCTTCCACTATGTGCCTCCTCGCCGGATTCAGCGCAGCCAGTAGGGTATTGGGACCACCGCGCCCAACTCGGCGAACTCAGCGTCCGTCAGCCGGAAGGCCGCCGCGCCGACATTCTCTTCGAGGTGCTTCACTGAGCCGGTTCCCGGAATGGGCAGCACGGCCCGCGAACGGCGCAGCAGCCAGGCCAGGGAGACGACGGCCGTTGAAACCTGGCGCGCCAGGGCAATTCTCTCCAC
>Ga0224555_1002550_pt1 | contig 20988 bp, 16 predicted proteins | sample 714S23034metaG_FD_180687 | JGI IMG/M metagenome (GOLD analysis project Ga0224555, IMG submission 180687) | Peat soil microbial communities from Stordalen Mire, Sweden - 717 S2 30-34 | ecosystem: Environmental > Terrestrial > Soil > Wetlands > Peat | place: Sweden: Norrbotten County, Stordalen...
CACCAAAATGAATGCAGCCAGCGTCAAGGCGCAAAGACCGCCTCCTACCGCAATCGAGAGCACGGTGTTGTGCGCCGTATCGGCGGGAGCAAGACCGGCAGCGGCGACAAAGGTCCCAGCGCCGGAGCCGAACAGGGGCGCACGCGCAAAGGCGTGCCAACCCGCCGACCAGATGTTGACGCGCTGGTTCAGATCGCCGCCTCGCAACTGCCCAGGGATCGTGGCCAGCCGCTCGAAAATCTCATGGGGCACGGTAAACCAAAGCGCGGCCGCGACTGCGGGGAGCGCGAGTACAGAGGCCACGACCGCCCGGAAGTGTCCGCGCGCCAGCACAAATCCACACCCGGCGAGCGCGGCCAACGCGGCCAGGAACCCACCCCGCGAGGCCGTCAGCACGACGGCGAACAGCCCGAGCGGCAGATAGCCCAGAGCCAGCAGCCGCTCGGGCCATCGCGATTCGCCATTCAATAACAGCGCCGCCAGAGGGAATCCCATATCGAGAAACCGGGCCACATCGTTGGGATCCTGCCCATAGGCGGCAAAGCGAATCTGACCTTCTGCAATTGCCTCCGGCGAGCTGAAACTGGCGAGGGTGAGCAGGGCCAGCACCCACGATCCGGCCACGAAAGCGCGCAGCAGGGCGCGTAGATCGCCCGGGCTCTCGGCAAACTCCCAAACCAGCCAGACGATCATCATCTCCTGAAAGTAGCCGCGCATCTTTTCGAGCGTCATCGCCTGATCGATGGTGAAGAAATACGTGCAACAGAACCAGAGGAACAGCGCCAGCACCAGAACCTGAAGCGGTCCCGGCGTGCGCATGCGTCCGGCCTGCAGAACCGCCGGAACCGCGGCCAGCAGGAGCAGCAACCCGAGAATGCGAGCCACATTTCCCAGCGGAGCGCCCAGGTCGAGCGAGTACTCCCAGGGGATTGCGAACGCCAAGATCAGCAACAAGAACCACGCGGCTTTTCTCAACGCAAGAGCCCGTTATGAACTATGGGGCAGGCAGCGTTGCGAGCGAAAATCCGGCAAGACGAAGCCGAGCCCGAAGGCTGTGGCGGGTCCACCGTCAAGGGCGAGAATGAAGTATGGCCGGATTTTCGCCGCAACCCTTCGGGACGGGGCCAATTTTCCCCATTTCGGCGTCGCTCGTCGCTAAGATACACCCGGTATCTGTCCCTCCTCGCTCCTCGAACTGAGAAAAATTGGCTCCCGTCGCTGCTCGCTCCATAGTTCATAACAGGATCTAGTACCTCTGCGAATAGACCAGGCCGGAGTAGATGGTCACGCCAATGGCGGATTGAATGGCCGACTCCATGGCTCGGCTCGTGAGGTTCTTGGCCACTGAATCGGGCACAAAGAGAATGTCGCCATCGCGAATGGGCAGATCGGGATCCTGGCCGCGCAGCATGCGTTTGAGGTCGATCGGGTTAAGGATGCGCCCGTCTTTCTGTTCGCGGATCAGCACGACTTTCCCGACGGCCGCGTTTTGCGACGGACCCCAGGCCAGCGCAATTGCCTTCACCACCGTAAGTCCCTGCACCGGATCGACAGGAAATCCGCCGGGCCGGACCACATCGCCGACCACATACACCAGCCCCGCGCGGCTCACCTGGACGGTATCGCCGGGCTCGAGCTCTGGATTGTGATCGGGGCCGGCATCGGTTGCGTTGGGGTCTAGCACCACCGGGTGCGGGGTGTTTGGATCGTCGCGGCGAAACACGTTCACCAGGCGCCCGGCACTGGGGGCGAGTCCCGATGCGGCGGAGATGAGGTCGAGCAGCCGGTGGTGAAAGCTGTAGGGATAAACACCCGGCCGGGCAACTTCGCCGAGGACGCTTACGTCCTGCCCGGCATAGGCGGTCACCACCACTGAAACCAGCGGATGGAGCAGGATGCCCTTTTCAAGCAGCGCGGCTTCAATCGCGTGGGCCGCTGCCTGCTCATCCATGCCGCCAATATGCACATCGTTGACCATCGGCAGGGTCACCGTGCCGGTGGCGGAGACGCGCACCATGGAATGAAACTCCGGGGTGTGAAATTCGCTGATGTCGAGCCAGTCGCCGGGGCCGATGGGCGCCGGCATGGCTGCTTGTTGAGCCCCTTGCGGCAAACCAGGCGCTCCCGCGGTTCCGGGCTTGTTCCATACTGCCGGAGCCTCTTTGGGGTTGGGCAGGCTCTTTGTCTCCTGGGTCTGGGGAAAACTGGCCACGCCGGTAGGCAAGCCGGAGGTGCTGGGCGTTGGCGCCTGCGCGCGCGCAAGTCCGCCCGGCACGAGCAAGACCAGCAGCAACAGGGCCACGCGCGTTTCAGTGCGGCTCCACGATTCCTGCATGAGCGCCGCTCCCATTGCAATCCAGAGCCCCGCGAAGAAGGTGATGGCCATGTAGAGCGGCAGATCGGGCGCAACCGGCTTCACCGGCTCCAGCGCATCGTCCACCACCGAGATATTGGAACCGTGAATGCCCGCCGCCAATCCCGCCTCCTCAACCTTCTCCGACACTTTCATGTAGAGATCGTGGCTGGAGTTGGCCTCCTGGCGCATGACCGCATATTCGGTGGCGGCCTGGTTCTGTTTCATGCCCTCGCCGGTGGTTTCCTTGAGGCTTTTGCGCACCAGTTGCTCGCGATCGAGGGCCGTCTGCCAGTTGTTGCGGAAGCGCGCAACGAGCCTCAGATCTTCCGCTTGCTTCTGGCGGTCAAGATCCTGCAACTGCCGGCCAATCTCAACCACCCGCGGAAAATTTGGCCCGCGCTCGGCGCTGAGCTGCGCCTGTTCCTGCTCCAGGTCGCTGCGGCGGCTGTGAATCTGTTCAAGCAGCGCGGTCTGGAACCCGCTGCTTTGCCCCTGCAGGCGCGGATCGGAAGCGATGACCAGTTCGGGATCGCCATGGGAAGCAGCGCGATACTCGGCTTCGCACAGAATACGGTCGGTGGTGGCCGCCACCAGTTGCCTTCCCAGCTCGTCTATCTCCAGCACAGTCGAGCTGTGGTCGATCTCGCCCGGCTGACCGTTGGCGGTCGCGGTGGGAGTGCTGAGGATTGCGTGTTTTTGCTCGAAATCGGCCAGGCGCTGCTGGTCCCGGTCCACGCGTATCTTCAAATCTCCAAGTTGGCCCTCAAGCCAGCCCGAAGCTTGGGCCGTGGCCTCGATCTGCGCCTCGCTGTCCTGCTGGCGGTAGGCGCGGATCAGGGCGTTCACCACCGCAGCCGACAAGGCCGCATCGCGCGAACGAAACCGGATTTGCACCAGCAGTGTGCGCGGCAGGCTCTGTACGGTCAGGCGCCTCTCGAATCGATCCAGCAGCCAGGCCTGCGCATCCACGCTGGGCGCATCGGGGTGAAATCCGGGAAACTTGCCGGCAAAACCGCCTCGAAATCCCGGCGCCTGGTAAAGCTTCAGCCCGGTGATCACGCGCCATGCGAGTTGGTCGCTGCGCAACACGCCGGCCAGGGTCTCGAGTGCGATGGGCGCGGAAAGAATCGAGGCCGACACCAGCGGCTCCTGCGACTCAAGATTCAAGGAAGAAGCGGGCGACGTGCGCAGCTCAACCCGGGCCGTGGCTTCGTACTGGTTGGGCGCAATGAGGCAATAGAGAAGGCACAACAGCAGCAATCCGCCCTCGACGCCGAGCATCAGCCTGCGGCGGCGCACCACCACCATCCAAAGCTCGCGCATGGACGTGGAGGAACTGTGCCGGCTCATCTCCGCTCCGAAACGCTCATCGGGCTGACGCGGCATATCTTGCTGAGCTGAAGGACCTTGATCCAATGGTGTGGCGCCTCTACCCCAAAAACCCTCGCGCAGTTGTGCTCCGGCAGACAGGCAAAAATAGCGGTCGCGAAATGGTCCCCCGTAGTGTTACCCCGGCGGAGGTGAATCGAACGTGTTTTAGATCACACCTTATGAGAGCGGGATCAGGAGCCCGTATTTATCGTCAGGAACCTGCCCCGGCTGCCCGGTACCACTCCACCGTGCGGCGCAGTCCTTCGCTGAAATCCACGGTCGGTTCGAAGCCGAGCAGTTCCCTGGCCAGTTCAATGTCGGCCAGGGAATCGCGAATATCTCCGCTACGCACCGGCGCATAAGCCGGTTCGCCGCTGTAGCCGGTAAGCTCGCGCAGGATCGCGAAGGTCCGGTTGAGCGTGATCCGCGTACCGGTAGCCAGGTTCATCATTTTTCCTGAAACCTTTTCCGCCGGTGCCTGGGCGCCCAGGAGATTTCCGTGAACCACATTATCGATATATGTAAAATCCCGGCTTTGTTCGCCGTCGCCGTAGATGGTGGGCTGCTCTCCGGCCAGCATTTTGCGGCAGAAAATAGCCAGAACGCCGGAGTAATGCGAAGCCGGATCCTGGTAGGGACCAAAGACGTTGAAGTAGCGCAGCGTCACCGTCTCCAGCCCGTAGACGCGCGTGAAGGTGCTCAAATAGTGCTCGCCGGCCAGCTTGGCCACGGCATACGGGCTGATGGGAGCGGGAAGCATTGCCTCGTGCTTGGGTAGCGTGGGCGCTTCGCCATAGACCGACGACGAACCGGCGTAGATCACCCGCCGCACCCCGGCCGCGCGCGCTGCAACCAGCAGATTCAGCGTCGCGCCGACGCAGCACTCGTTGGTGGTGACCGGATCGGCAACCGAACGCGGGACAGAGGCCAGCGCCGCCTCGTGGAACACGACCTCAACGCCCGCGCAGGCCCTCGCGCATGTCTCCGCATCTCTTAGATCGCCTTCAAGGAACTCCATTGCCTCAAGCCCGGCCAGGTTGGCCCGCTTGCCGGTAATGAAGCTGTCGATTCCGCGAACCGATTCGCCGCGCGCCAATAGCGTCGCGGCAATCGACCGCCCGATAAACCCCGCTGCTCCGGTAACCAGAAATTTAGCCAACGTTTTTCTCCAGGAATCCGTCGTGTTCCATTTCGATTTCGCAACTTCGATTCTAGCGGCCCGCGCGTCATCACGCCGTACAATCGTGACCATGGCTACTGCTTCGGAGAACCGGCTGGCAATACTCAGGCAGAAGATGGAAGCCCGTGAAGCCGGCATCGGAATCATTGGAATGGGTTACGTGGGCCTGCCACTGGCCTTGCTCTTCAGCGGCGAACGCTTTCAGGTGACCGGATTCGATATCGCGCCCGATAAAGTGAAGACCCTCAACGCCGGCGGGTCGTACATCGTCCGCATTCTCCCTGAGTCCATCCGGAACGCGCAAAAGGCCGGCTTCCGCGCCACCACCGACTACTCTGAAATCGCCCGGATGGACGCGGTGATCATCTGTGTGCCCACACCGCTCAACGAGCACCACGAGCCCGATTTGAGCTACGTGACCGGCACCGTTACCTCCATCGCTCCCTATGTCCACGAGGGCCAGTTGATCGTTCTCGAGAGCACCACCTATCCGGGCACAACGGAAGAAATCGTTGCGCCGCTGCTGGAAGCCGGAAATCCCGGCGGCCTGAAAGTCGTGCGCGGCCTACCTGGCTGCGGCGATGGCGAGCGCGGCTTCCACGTGGTCTTCTCGCCGGAACGCGAAGACCCAGGCAACGACAGCGTCTCCCGTCACGACATTCCCAAAGTTGTTGGCGGCTGCAGTCCCGCTTCCGCCGAGTTGGCCTCGGCGATGTACGGCGCCATCTTCCGCCGCGTCGTCCAGGTGAGCAGCCCCTCGGTCGCCGAGATGACCAAGCTGCTTGAAAACATCTATCGCTGCGTCAACATCGCCCTGGTCAACGAGCTCAAGCAACTGTGCATGAGGATGGGCATCGACATCCACGAGGTCATCGAAGCGGCCAAGACCAAGCCCTTCGGCTTTCAGGCTTTTTATCCCGGCCCCGGCCTCGGTGGCCACTGCATTCCCATCGATCCCTTCTATCTCTCCTGGAAGGCACGCGAATTCGACTTCCGCACCAGGTTCATCGAGCTGGCCGGCGAAGTGAACGCCAATATGCCTTACTTTGTGATCGAACACATTGCAGCCGGCCTCAACGAGCGCGCGAAATCCATCAAGGGATCGCGCATCCTGGTCCTCGGCCTGGCCTACAAGCGCGACATCGACGATCTGCGCGAGTCCCCATCCCTGACCATCATCGAGTTGCTGCGCGAAAAAGGCGCGCTCGTCAGTTACAACGACCCATACTTCCCCACCGTGGGCCGCGGCCGCCACTACGACCTGAACATGAGCAGCACGCCGCTCGACAACTTAGGCCAGTTCGACGCCGTCGTGATCGTTACCGATCACTCGACTTACGATTACCCGGCCATCGTTGAGCAGGCGCAGTTGGTGGTGGATACGCGCAATGCCACCAAGGGCATTGAGTCCCCGAAAATTGTGCGCTGCTGATTCTCCCGCGCCTTGGAAAAGATCAAAAAGCGAGCCCTCCGGCCGATCGGAGCGCGGCAAGGGAGAGCCGGCCTTGAGAAGTGACGAGCGAGTTGCTCTGCCCCGCGACGGCTCCTGCGCTGATCGTGTATCGTGGTGGGTTCGCCTATGATTCTCACCCTCCCAACCCTGGCCGAACCGCAACACTTCCATGTCGCGGAGAAATTGCTCTTTATTGTGCTTGCCGCGGCATCGGGCTACGGGTTCTGGCGCCGGTTCGGGCCTATTCTCAATCGGATTCTCAGCTCGAAGAAGGACGCCGATTTCCGCCTTTTTCCGATCGGCAGACGGCTTTGGGACTTTTTCTGGCAGGTCATGTGCCAGGCGAAGGTCATTCGCCAGCGCCCGCTCCCCGGCCTGGCCCATGCTTTTGTCTTCTGGGCCTTCTGCGCCTTTGCGCTGGTTACGCTGAATCACTGCGCGGCGGGATTGGGGCTTGGCTTTCTTGACCCTACAGGCTGGTTTGGCCGCTTCTACACTTATCTGGCAGGCGTCTTTGCGCTGGCCTGCGCAGCCGGCATCCTGGGACTTTTTATCCGCCGTTTTCTGGTGCGGCCCAAATGGCTGGGCGAGCAGCTTTCCTGGGAATCGGGGCTGATTGCGCTGCTCATCTTCGCCCTGATGGCTACTTATCTGGCTGCTTTCCTGGTTCCCGATACCGGCGTCGCGGTGCGGGAGCTTTGGTGGGCCCACACGCTCGTCCTTTTGGCGTTTTTGCCGCTGATTCCGCACACCAAGCATCTGCACCTGGTGCTGAGCCCGGCCACGATCTTTCTCTCCCGGGGCGGATTCAGCCGCATTCCCCCGCTCAGCGGCGATGAGGACTTTGGGCTGGTGGCGGGAACGGACCTGACCCAACTGGTCAGCCTGCAGGCCTACTCCTGCGTGGAGTGCGGCCGCTGCACCGAGCACTGCCCGGCCAACAACACCGGGAAGATCCTCAACCCGAAGGAGATTATTCTCGGGCTGCGCAGCTACCTGAACGCGCTTGGGCCGCGAAGCGATGAGCCGCTGCTGGGCAAATACAATTCGCAGGAAGCGGTGTTTGAGTGCACCACCTGCGGCGCGTGCGAGTTTCAATGCCCGGTGGGGATCGAGCACCTGCCGATCCTGGTGGGCCTGCGGCGCGGCGCGGTGAACACCGGCGCGTGGGAAGACCAGCACGGCGCCAAGCTCTTTCTGGCGCTCGAGCGGGGATCGAACGCGCTCGGGCTGCCCGCGCAGGAACGCGACAAATTCATCGAAAAGAATGCGCTGCCCATCTTCGACGGCACCCAGGAATATTGTTTATGGCTCGGCTGCATGGGCGGATACGATCCCAAGGGGCGCGAGATCATTGTCTCGTTTGTAAAGGTGATGAACTACCTGGGCACGAGCTACGGAGTGCTGCGCAAGGAAAAATGCACCGGCGACCCGGTGCGGCGGCTGGGCAACGATCTGCTTTTTGAGCAACTGGCCTCAGCAAATCTCGAAGCGCTGGCGCAGAACAAGGTGAAAAAGATTGTTTCCATCTGCCCCCACTGCGTGCGCACTATTCAGGAGGATTGGAAGACCTACGGAACGCCGCCGGAAGTGGAGCACCATAGCGAGTTCTTAGCCCGCTTCGCCGACAAACTCCCCCGCGCCACGAACTCCGCAAGCTTCGTAACAGGGCACGACTTCAGTCGTGCCGAAAACGCCGACAAAACGGCCGGGGCTTTAGCCCCTGTGCCACCTCGCAATGAAAAGATCGTCTTTCACGACCCCTGCTACCTGGGCCGGTATCGTAATGTCTACGACGAACCGCGGCAAGTGGCTGCGCTGGCCGGCGAGCTTGTAGAAGCGCCGCGGAATCGCGAACGCAGTTTTTGCTGCGGAGCCGGCGGCGGACTGGCGTTTCTGGGCGAGGAGAGCGGCGAGCGGGTGAGCCATGTGCGCGCGGCGGAACTGGCTGCGACGGGCGCGGGCGTAGTTGCCGCTGCCTGCCCGTTTTGCAATACCATGTTCCGGGATGCGCTGGCGGCGCAGGGCGAAGGCGCGCCACAGTTGTTGGACATTGCGCAGTTGGCGGCGAGAGGATTGCCGCAGGAAAATGACATCTAACCTACAGGCGCGGGAGCGCTCAATCATGAAAATTATTGTCGCAATCAAACAAGTGCCAGAGCGGGACGCGCAGGTGCGGATCGACGCCGCGGGTAAGTGGATTGAAGAAGCCGATTTGCACTACGCGATGAACGAGCCGGATGCATACGCTCTCGAAGAGGCGCTGCAGCAGAAAGAGAAGCATGGCGGCGAGGTGGTTGTAATCAGCGCCGGGCCTGAGCGCGTGGGATCGACGATTCGTGAGGCGCTGGCCAAGGGCGCGGACCGGGCCATTCAGATTGTCTGCGACGACCTTGGGAAACGCGATGCGCTGGGCGTAGCGAGGCTGCTGGCCGCGGCCATCAAGACCGAGAGCCCGGACCTGGTGCTGACCGGCTTGCAGTCGGAAGACCTGGGACTGGGACAGACGGGCGTGATTGTTGCCGAGCTGCTGGGGCTGCCGCACGCAACGCTGATTCTGCAAGTGGAGAAGACCGAGACCGGCCTCAAAGTGAAGCGCGAGCTTGAGGAGGGCTGGTTTCAGACCATCGAATTGCCGGCGCCGGCGGTGCTGACCATCCAATCGGGTGGCAACAAGCTGCGCTACGCCACGCTGATGGGCATCAAGCGCGCCAAGACCAAAGAGGTGCGCCAACTGAGCGCGGCGGAACTCGGCGTGGACGGCGCGCCGGTGGTGACGCTGGACGAGATTACGTTGCCGAAGAAACAGAAATCGACGCAGATGCTGGGCGGCTCGGCCAAGGAAGCCGCGGCGGCGCTGGTGGAAAAGCTGAAATTCGAGGTGCGGGTGCTATGAGTGTTTTTCTGGTTTTGGAGCAGAGCGGCGGAAAGATCAAGAGAGCCAGTTGGGAAGCGGCTGCTGCGGCTCTGCGGCTGGGCGCGGCGCAGGATGTGACCGCGGTGGTGATTGGCGCGCAGACTGAGGCTCTGGCCGCGGAGGCTGCCACGAAACAGTTCGGCAAGGTGGTGCGCCTGGAGCACGCGCTGCTGGAGCACTACACGGCCGATGGATTTTCACTTGCGCTCGAACAACTGATTCAGGCTGAGACGCCGGAGTACGTGGTCTTTCCGCACACCTACCAGGTGCGCGACTACGCGCCCGCGCTCGCCTGCCGCATGGGCCGGGTGCTCATCGGCGACGTAATCGGCATCGGCGATGGCCCGCTGTTTATGCGCCAACTGCTGCAGGGCAGGCTGAATGGCGGCTATCGCCCATGCGGAGCGGGGCCGTGCTTCGTCTCGGTGCAGGCCGGTGCGTTTCGGGCCGAGTTGCCCGCAGCGGGCGATGGTCAGACTCCTGTCACAACTTTCGCGCCCAACATCGATGCGGCGCAGATTCGCACGCGTGCCGGCGAGCCGTTCCGCAATTCGGCGCAGACTGTCGACCTGGGCTCGGCGCAGTTGATCGTCAGCGTGGGGCGCGGCATCAGGGAGGCGGAAAACATCCGGCTGGTCGAGGATCTGGCCGGAGCGCTGGGCGCGGAGCTGGCTGCTTCCCGGCCCATCTGCGACAACGGCTGGCTGCCGATGGAGCGGCAGGTGGGCAGCTCCGGCCAAACCGTTTCGCCGAAACTCTATCTCGCGGTGGGAATCTCAGGAGCGATTCAGCACCTGGTGGGGATGAAGGGCTCGCAGTGCATTGTGGCCATCAACAAGGATCCCGACGCGCCGATCTTCGAAGTTGCGGACTACGGGATCGCCGGCGATTTGTTCGAAGTGGTTCCGGCGCTGACCGAGGCGGTGAAAGCAGCGAAGGGGTAAGCAGCTTGATCTCGCGAATTCCAGACGTCTCGCGCGTTCCTTCGCGCCTTATGGCTGACCTATACAGCACCAATAGCAATGCGCTATGGTTCCTAGTTTGCCGCATTGAGGCGCACGAACGGAGGGAATGCAATGTTGCTTCCTGAGACGTATCAGGCCGCGCTGTTTCTCATGGTCCTGAGCATGTTGTGCTGGGGATCGTGGGCCAACACGCTGAAGCTGTGCCCGCGTTACCGCTTCCAGCTTTTCTACTGGGATTACGCAATCGGGATGGCGCTGGGCGTGGTGGTTTGGGGGCTGACCGCGGTTAGCATGGGCCACGCCGGAACGCCGCTGCTGGCCGACATGGCGCGGACCGCGCCGGGCCCGATCCTCTACGCGATGATTGGCGGCGCGGTCTTCAACGTGGCCAATCTGCTGCTGGTGGCCGCGATCGACGTGGCTGGACTAGCAGTGGCCTTCCCGGTGGGCATCGGGCTGGCGCTGGTGATCGGCGCAATTTCAAACTACCTCATCAAGCCGGTGGGCAATCCGTTGCTGCTGTTTGGCGGCGTGGCGCTGGTGGCAGTGGCTATTGTTCTCGATGCCGGCGCCTATCGCAAGCGCGAAGCCACGGCCAAAGCGGCGACTACGCGGGGCATTGTGCTGAGCCTGGTGGCCGGCGTGCTGATGGGCTGCTTTTATCCGTTTGTGGCGCAGGCGCTCAACGGCGTGCCCGGCAAACCCGCGCCCGGTCCCTATGCCGTGTCGATGTTCTTCATCCTGGGACTGCTGATCTCGACCGTGCCCGCGAATCTGCTGCTGATGGCCAAGCCGCTCGACGGCAAGCCACGCGTGGACGGGGCCGATTACGGGCGCGCGCCGCTCGGCTGGCACCTGGCCGGAGTGCTGGGCGGGGCGATCTGGTGTACTGGCGGAGTGGCCAATTTTGTGGCCTCGGGCGCGCACCTGGTGGGCCCGGCCGTTTCTTACACCATCGGGCAGGGAGCGACCATGGTTTCGGCCTGTTGGGGCGTTTTTGTGTGGCGCGAGTTTGCCGGAGCGCCGCGCGCGGCCAAGCTGCTGCTGTTTTTTATGTTCATCTTTTTCCTGCTGGGGCTGGGCGCGGTGGCGCTGGCTCCGCTCTACTGAGGTGTGAAGCATGAGTGAGACGCGCAAGCCGATCGTTATCGTCGGCAGCATCACGATGGACCTGGTGACGCGAACGAAACGGATTCCGGGCATTGGTCAGACGCTCATCGGCACGGGATTCGAGACCACGCCCGGCGGCAAGGGAGCGAACCAGGCGGTGGCCGCGGCGCGGCTCGGCTATCCGACCGCGATGGTGGGCAAAGTGGGCAACGATGCCTACGGGCACGAACTGCTTGAGAACCTGGGCCGCGCAGGCGTTCAGACGGGAGCGATGGCGCAGACCGAGGGCTCCTCGGGATTGGCCCCGATGTTTGTGGCGGAGAACGGCGAAAACAGCATCGTGGTGGTTCCCGGCGCCAACGGGAAGATGGATCGCGCAGCGGTCGACCGGCAGGCCGCGCTGATCCGCTCGGCCGGTATGGTGCTGTGCCAGTTGGAAATTCCGCTCGACACGCTAAGTTACACGCTTGCGTTCTGTGCGGAAGCAGGCGTGCCGGTGATGCTCGACCCCGCTCCGGCGGCCGCGCTGCCGGATGTGATATGGCAGCAGGTGGCCTGGTTTACGCCGAATGAGACCGAGACGGCGTTCTACGTGGGCGACGGTGGCAAGGCAGAGGACGCAGCCGAGCGGCTCATCGAAAAAGGGCTGCGCGGCGTGGTGCTGAAACGCGGCGCAGAGGGAGCTTATGTTGCGGTTGCGGGCGGCAACGCGGAGTGGGTGAAACCGTTCGCGGTTGAGGCTATCGATACAGTGGGCGCGGGCGATTGCTTCAACGGCGCGTTTGCCGTGGGTCTGCTGGAGGGCAAAGATCCGTGGGCGGCAGCGCGATTCGCCAACGCGGCGGCGGCAATTTCGGTGACGCGGCACGGCGCGCAGGCCTCCATGCCGTCGCGGGCCGATGTGGACGGGTTTCTGAGCGGGAATCGGTAAGGATGAGAGGCGCACAGGATGAACCCGCCAGACGCAGCGCGGCTTTGGGAGGCGAACGCCGGCGCCTGGACGCGTCTTTCCCGCGCCGGGTATGACGTCTACAGGGATGCGCTGAATACGCCCGCATTTCTGGCCATGCTTCCGCCCATCGCGGGACTCGACGGGCTGGACATCGGCTGCGGCGAGGGCTCGAATACCCGAAAGCTGGCCCAACTTGGCGCCCGGATGCGCGCCATCGACATTGCTCCCACTTTTATCCGGCACGCTTGCGAGGCCGAGTCCGCCGGCCCGCTGGGCATTGACTTCGCGGTCGGCGACGGAATGGCCCTGCCGTTCGCCGATGTTTCATTCGACTTCGCAACGGCGTTCATGTCGCTGATGGATATGCCGGACCAGGGCCGGGCGCTCGAGGAGGCCCACCGTGTTCTCAGGCCGGGCGGCTTCCTGCAATTCTCAATTCTCCATCCCTGCTTCGCGCCGCCGCATCGAAAGGTGCTGCGGGAACTGGATGGCAGCGTACGGGCCATCGAGATCGGCCGTTATTTCGAGGAGACGGAAGGGGACGTTGAGACCTGGTGGTTCTCAACCCTGCCGGATGACGAGAGAGAGCGGATTGCGCCGTTTCATGTGCCGCGTTTTCACCGCACTTTGAGTTCGTGGGTAGAGATGATCTGCCGCGCGGGACTGGTGATTGAGGAGTTTGGCGAGCCTTCAGCCACGGTTGAATTGGCACAGACAGTTCCGGTAGTTGCCGACACGCGGGTCGCGGGCCTGTTTCTTCATGTGCGGGCGGTGAGACCGTCGGCATCTGCCCTCTGATCCGAATGGAAACAGCCTACGCCACCAGTTCAAACGCGCGAATGGTCTCTTTGCGCACCGTCAACTGCTCAACCAGATCCCTGCGAACTTCATAACCGCGGCCGGGCGTATCGGGGATGGCGATTTCGCCTTCCTTTGAGACCGTGACCTCCGGCTCGATGATGTCGTCGGCAAAGTAGCGCGCCGAGGCGGAGACATCGCCGGGCAGGGTGAAGTTTTCAAGCGTTGAGAGAGCGATGTTGTGCGAGCGGCCTATACCGGACTCGAGCATGCCGCCGCACCAGACGGGGATGCCGCGCTCGAGCGCCGCATTGTGCACGGCGATGGCCTCGGAGAATCCGCCGACGCGGCCGAGCTTGATATTGATGATCTTGCAGGACTCCATTTCGATGGCGGCGAGAGCGTCGCGGCGATTGTGAATCGACTCATCGAGACAGATGGGCGTGTCGAGCCGCTTTTGCAGCATCGAGTGGAAGTAGAAATCGTCATGCCAGAGCGGCTGCTCGATCATGAGCAGGTCAAAAGCGTCAAAGGTCACGATGTGGTCGGCATCGCGGAGGCGATAGGCAGAGTTGGCGTCGCAGCTAAGGGTGATGCCGGGCCAGCGATTGCGCACCTGTTCGAAAACCTCTACATCCCAGCCGGGCTTGCACTTGAGCTTGATGCGCTGGTAGCCGGCGGCCAGCTCCCGCTCGATGACGGCAAGCAACTCTGGAATTGAGGACTGGATGCCGAGCGAAACGCCGCAGGCAATGGTCTCGCGGACGCCGCCGAGCAGCCGGGAAAGTGAGATGCCCTCGCGCTGCGCTTCGATGTCCCAGATGGCGTTTTCGAGCGTGGCCTTGGCCATGCGATTGTCGCGCACCTGGCGGAAGATGCGTGGACATTCGCCGCCATGCTCGGGCGGCTCCGCGGCCAGCATCGGACCAAGCTCCTGGGTAATCACCTGCCAGGCGCTGTCAGTCGATTCGCCTGAGAAGAAGGGCCGTTCGTTGGCTGTGCATTCGCCCCATCCGATGAGGCCTTCGGAATGGACTTCGGCCAGCAGGACTCTACGGTTTCGGGTGACGCCAAAACTGGTTTCAAAAGGGCGAACCAGCGGCATATTCAGTTCGCGCAGAATAATCGCGTCGATTCTCATAGGATTCGTCTCGTAGTTTTTCGCGTTCCTTAGAAGACCTGATCCGCCTGGGAGAGGAGACCCAGTTCGAAGACTCCATTTCCTTCCGCATCGCGAGAAAAGCCAAGTACGGCCAGCCCCTGATTGAATGCCTGTTGAAACTTGCGGCGGTGCTCCAATTGAAGGCCGAGAGCCCGGCCCCGGTCCGCTTGATTGGCCTTCCATTGATAGATCGCGGCCGGGACCAGAATCCGTTCCTCGATGACTTCTGGGTCTGCGGTGCGCCCGTCAAGAATGGCCTGAACCCTGGGCGAATCGAGTTCCCACTCCGCTAAAAGGCGATCGGTTGGGAGCCCACCCTGCAGTCGAGATGAGGATACACCATAGAAATCTGGCCTATAGGCGCGGACGATGGCTCCCAGCCTGTGGATATTGAGGAAAGCGTTCTTGATCTCAAGCGGATCGAAGGTCCATTCCATGTGGCGAATGCCGCGGGCGAGGGCTTCACGCCGCTGCTCCCGCTTGAGTTGCGCGCCCAGGCCGCGGTTGCGGAAAGCTTCGCGGACGGCCAGCATGTGGGAGTGCAGATAGGGCCGAGGTCCGGCTGGTCCCGTCTTGATGCCGGGCAAAGACATGGCGAAACCGACCAGGGATTCCGCCGGGTCCGAGGGTTGGCCAGAAGGCTGGTCAGAAGGTTGGCGAGGGGGCTGGTCAGAGGGCTGGCCAGGCGGAGGTTCGGAGTGGAATGCGCCGATTACCTGGCCGCCGATCTTCTGCGCCAGCAGAAAGGTCTTGCGGGGAATGATGTCGGTTTCTTCGTAGCCCCAGGTTTCGATTTGAAGCTGGACGCAGGCGTCCAGTTCGTCGGAACCTTCGCATGCGCGAATCCGGATCATGGCCGAGCCTCAGCGGCTGCGAGCTTCAGTTTGGCCTGCGCCCAAAGCGATTCCAACTCATGGGGAGCAAGGTCTTCGAGCGGCCGTGCGGCAGCCAGTTCCATCTCGTGAAAGCGCTGCCGGAAGCGCAGGTTGCAGCCGCGCAGGGCCATCTCGGCATCGACGCCGAGATGCCGGCCAAGATTAACCACGGTAAAGAGCATGTCGCCCAGCTCGGCTTCAACGGCGGGTTTGCGGGCGGGGTCGCCGGAAGCGGCTTCCGCTTCCAGCTCCGCGGTTTCCTCGGCCAGCTTGGGAAGCAGGTCGCGCCAGTTTGGCCAATCGAAGCCCGACTTCTGCGCCTTGGCGCCCAGCTTGGCGGCCTCAGCCAGCGCGGGCAGGGCGCGCTGCACGGCATCCAAGCGCGAGAGCGGAGGATTCCCTGCCCCACCTGCGGCGGATTCGCCGCTTTCGCCGCCATGCGGATGTTTTTCAGCGGCTTTAATCTCTTCCCAGTTGCGCAGCACGGCTGCCGAGGAGCCTTCCACCTCGGCATTCACTTCGGCGCGGTTTCCCGCGGCTTTTGACGCTTCATCGCCGAAGACGTGGGGATGGCGGCGAATCAATTTGCGGTTCAGGTGGTCGAGCACGTCGGCAATGGTGAAATGGCCTTCGTTGGCCGCCATCTCCGCGTAGAAAAGAACCTGGAGCAGCAGATCGCCGAGCTCTTCGGCAAGATGGGGAAAGTCGCGCCGCTCGATGGCGTCGAAGACCTCGTAGGCCTCTTCGAGCGTGTACTTGCGGATGGAATCGAAGGTCTGCTCGCGGTCCCACGGGCAGCCGCCGGGAGCGCGCAAACGGGCCATGATAGCCGCGGATTGCTCGAAGAGCGCCGCGGCCCGCGCCGGGTCGGTGCGCACCGGGTCGGCGATGTCTTGCGGCGTGGAAGCCTTTGCGTGGGAGCTTGCTGGCGGAAGTTCCATGCAGTTTCAGTTTACCCTTGCCCAGTTTACCTTTGCCCAGTTTAACCGTAACCGGAGCGGCAGCCGTGGCGCGTGCGTCTTCTGCACCGTATGCTGGGACCGTATACTCGATCTTTCCAATGATTCGCATTCTGGGAACGGTGTTTGCGGCGCTTGCGGGGCTGGCCTTCGGCAGCTTTCTGAACGTGTGCGTGAGCCGCTGGCCGGAGGGCGAGAGCATCGTGAGCCCGCGTTCGCATTGCCGGAGCTGCGGGCGGACGCTGGCGTGGTGGGAAAACGTGCCGCTGGTGAGCTGGCTGGCGCTGCGTGGGCGGTGCCGCGACTGCCGGAGCTGGATTGGATGGCGGTATCCGCTGGTGGAGCTGGCGGTAGCTGCCACGTGGGCCTTGATTGCATGGCGTTTTTTTGATTGGGCACTGAACCTACCAGAGACAGCTTTCTCCTTCGAGATTACCCGAAGCGTCGGCCTAATGATCTTCTGCTGGCTTTTGGTAGCTCTCGCGGCACTTGATGTCGAGAATCTCTGGCTGCCGGATCGATTAACATGGCCGGGCATAGCACTCGGATTTGCCTATAGCGTGGTCCCGATACCGTTTGGATGGACCTTTGCTTTGGCCCGCGTCGGGAACAACATACATGTTCGGGCCGCGATTGCTTCGCTGATAGGCATCCTCGCCGCCGCCGGCCTCATCCTTCTCATCCGCTGGATCTACTGGTTATTTCGCCGCCGCGAGGGAATCGGCCTGGGAGACGCCAAGCTGATGGCCATGCTGGCTGCTTGGCTGGGATTCCCGGGAGCCTTGCTCGCATTTGGCGTGGGCGTGGTGCTGGGCTCGATAGCAGCGCTGGTTCTGCTCGCACTTCCCTCTTCGCGTGCCGACGCCGGCGGATGGGCGCACATCAAGCTGCCGCTGGGGACGTTTCTTTGCATCGGCGGAATCGTCAGCGGGCTGTGGGGCGCGCCGATCATCGCCGATTATCTGCGCTGGTCGGGTTTTTAGCCCGCATTTCTCTCAGGCGGCGAAAAATTGTAGCGCCGGCGTCCTGGCCGGCTGTTCTGGGGGCCTCCTGGCCCCCAGAGACTTCGCCAGACGCTGAATTCTGGGTTTTCGAGCCGTCTGCGAAAATGCAGGTTATTCGGCGGTCGCGCGGACTGCTATGGGTGGGTTTGCGGAGCGGGTGGCTGGGCTGGGGCCGGCTTGGCGTTGGCAAGCTCCGGCTCCTTCAAGGTTCTGCCGGCGTCTTTGGCGTGGCGGCTGCCGGGATCGTATTCCATCACCTTCTGGTAGTTGGCGCGGGCAGCGGCGAAATCGCCCAGGTGGCGCTCGCTCTCAGCCAGTCCCCAATAGACGTCGGGGTTGTCGGGGTCAAGCACCATGGCCGACTGGAAGCGCGAGAGCGCTGCCCTCCAATCCTTGCGGTCGAGATAATAGCCGCCAACATTTTCGTCTTCGGCCGCGGTTTCTTTATGATCGGGCGCCACCACATTCATCTTCCGGCGGTGCCTGTCCTGCTCTTCGTTATCCGGGGGAAGCAGGTTATCCATTCCGCTGGAGCTGGAACTGGAGATCGAGTCCACCCCGGTAGCGGCGGGAGCCTCGTCTTCGGGGCTGGCGACAGGGTCAACGTCTTCGGCAGGCAGCAAGGCTCCGGCATTTCCCGATCCGTTGTAAGTTCCAGGCGGGAGAACGGGCGTGTTGCCGGAAGGCAGAACGGGAACCGTAGTGGTGTCCTCAGGGAAGGAGTTGGCGCCGGGCTGGGGCTGAGCGGGGGCAGGGTTCTGGGCTTTCGGCGCCGGCTTGGTCTGGCCGGGGCCGCTGGGGCTGCCGGTTGGCGGAGCCTGCGCGGAGAGCCGCGGCGACGCCGCCATGCAGCAGGCCAGCGCGAGCGCAACCCAAAAGACCGGCTTTTTCTCAATCTCCATCACCGATTCAGGCGCCAATTCAGCAACTTCCTCACTGCTTCAATGTTACGATGCCAACCATAGAGCAATTCTTCCACATCTCTCGCCAAAGGAAAGCATCGCACAATCGCATGGGACTGATGATCCGCTCCTCCGCCATTCACGCAGCCGGCTGCTACACCACCGCGGCCATCCGCAAAGGCGCGCATGTCGCCGAATACACCGGCCACCTGTTGAGCAAAGAGGAGGCCGACCGGAGCTACGAGGACTCGCCCATCACTTATTTATTTGGACTTGGAAAAGGCGAGATGGTGATCGACGGGCACGCGATGGCGATGTTCATCAACCACAGTTGCGCGGCCAACTGCGAGACCGAAGAGGAACATGGGCGCGTGTGGATCAAGGCCATACGGCATATTGCCGCCGGCGAGGAAATTACTTACGATTATTGCCTTTACGACGGCGGCGACGACGAGGCCATCTGCAACTGCGGAGCGGAAAAGTGCCGCGGCACGATGTATTCGCCTGCAGAGGTGAAGACCCGCAAGGCGGCGAAGAAGAAGGCTGCAAAGAAGAAGCGCGGCAACGGCTCAACAAAAAGCAGGACGAGGGCATTACGCGCGTAGCGGCGCTGCTCTGCGCACAGGCCAGAGGCACGGCGAGGCAGTTTTCCACCCCCGCATCATCCCACCCCGGAACGATACAATCACCTCCAGGCTGCTCCTCTCTCCCGGGCGGCTTTCTAGGAGCATGCGCGCATGGGTTACCAGGTTCTGGCCAGGAAATATCGTCCGCAGCGCTTTGCCGACGTGGCCGGCCAGGATCACGTGACCCGCACGCTGATGAATGCGCTGAGCCAGAACCGGATCGCGCACGGATACATTTTCTCCGGCCATCGCGGGATCGGCAAAACCACGATCGCGCGAATTCTGGCCATGGCGCTGAACTGCCGCACCGAGGTTGGGTCTGCGGAGCGGCCCACGGTCGAGCCATGCGGCAAGTGCGACTCGTGCATCGAGATTCGCCAGGGCAACGCGGTGGACGTGATCGAGATTGACGCGGCCACCAATCGCGGCATCGACGAGATTCGCGAACTGCGCGACGCGGCGCGCTACGCGCCATCCCGCGACCGCTACAAGGTGTATATCCTGGACGAGGCGCATCAGATTACCGATGCAGCCTTCAACGCGCTGCTGAAGACGCTGGAAGAGCCGCCGAGCCACGTCATCTTCATGATGGCCACCACGCAGCCCGAGGACATTCCGCAGACCATCCGTTCGCGCTGCCAGCATTTCAGCTTTCATGCGGTCAAGTTTGAAGACATTCTTTCGCAGTTGAAGATGATTTCCGTTGAGGAGCAGGTGACGGCCGAAGAGGCCGCGCTGGCGCTGCTGGCCGAGGCCGGCGACGGCTCGATGCGCGACGCGCTTTCGATCATGGACCAGGCGATTGCGTCGGCTCCTGCTGAGGGCGGCATGCCGGTGCTCTCCGCGGCGCAGATTCGCGAACTGATGGGCGCGGTGCCGAACGCGGTGTTCGAGCGGCTGCTCGAAGCCGTGGCCGCGGGACAGAGCGCGGAGCTGATGGAGCAGTTGAACGTGCTGGTGAACGCGGGGCACAGCCCCTCGTCGCTGGCGCGGCAGATGGTGCGCTACCTGCGCAATGCGCTGATGGCCAAGCTGGGCGGCGAGCAGACGGAGTTGTTGCAAATCTCCGCCGATGAGCGCGCGCGGGCGGCGCGCACGGCGCTGCTTTACAGCGAAGAAGAGCTGACCCGAAATCTGCAGATCGTGCTGCGCACATTCGACGATTTGAATTACCGGCAGGAGCAGCGATTCCATTTGGAGTTGGGGCTGCTCAAACTGATCCATGCGCAGCGGCTGTTGCCGATCGAGGAGTTGCTGAGCGGAGCGGCGACTGCGCGACCCGCGGTTGCGTCCTCGCGGCCGCCTGCAACTTCGGCGCGCCCAGCCGCATCTCATGCCGCATCCCCTGCCCCGTCCGCTGCCCCATCAACGGTTTCTTCGCTCTCCCCCTTCGAGCCGGCCGATGGAGGATGGAGTACGGGACCGAGTATGAAGCAGAGCGCGGCGTCCGCTCCAATTGCGGAGATGGAGCGGCCGTCGACTGCGGCCGGCCCGGCGATTTCTTCTGAAGCATCGTCCCGTTCGCTCGGCGAGGCTACGCCGTTTCCAGTGGTAAACGCTCCGGCGTATGGATCTGCCGAGACGCTCACGGAAGGCGCGCTGGCCAGGGCGCCGGAAGTGGCTGCGGCGAGCGTAAGACCGGCAAGTTCGAGCGCGCCCAGCGTGGAGATTCTGCGGCAGGCGATTGTTTCCGCGCTGGATGCGGCCGGGCATGGTTCGGCGGCGCAACTGCTTGGCGCGGGGGCGTGGAGCGTGGAAGGCTCAAATCTGCGCATTGAAGCGCCGGGAATGGGAAAGAAGATGCTGAGCCTGACGGTGAACGCGGCGGCAGAAAAAATTATCCGCCAGGAGTTGCAGCGGCTCGGCGGCCCGGCGCGCTTCCTCGTGATTCCGGGCGCGGGAGCGGCATCGGCGGTGATGGCCGCGCCGCAGGCCGGCAGCATTCAGGAAGCTGCGCTCCAGCATCCGCTGGTGCAGCGGGCGCTGGATATCTTCAAGGCTGAAGTGCGTGGCGTCGTGGATCTGCGCCAGAAGTAAGCACCGTTTCGAAGAGGAGAACAGGCGATGTTCAATCCGCTGAAGATGTCCGAGATGCTCTCCCAGGCCGGCCAGATGCAGGAGGAAATGCAGCGCAAGCTGGGCGAGACGGTTGTGGAAGCGAGCAGCGGCGGCGGCGCGGTGACCGCGACCATGAACGGCAAGAAGGAACTGCTCAAGCTGCGCATCGATCCCTCGGCAGTGGTGGGCCTGAGCGGCGGCCAGCCCGACGTGGAGATGCTTGAAGATCTGGTGGTGGCCGCGGTGAACGAGGCCGGGCGCAAGGCGGATGAGGCGATCAAGTCGAGCATGCAAGGCTTG
>Ga0224555_1002551_pt1 | contig 20983 bp, 10 predicted proteins | sample 714S23034metaG_FD_180687 | JGI IMG/M metagenome (GOLD analysis project Ga0224555, IMG submission 180687) | Peat soil microbial communities from Stordalen Mire, Sweden - 717 S2 30-34 | ecosystem: Environmental > Terrestrial > Soil > Wetlands > Peat | place: Sweden: Norrbotten County, Stordalen...
AGCAAAACCCAGCCGCACCTGCGGTGCGGGATGATGCTCTATAAATCCCTACCTCTCCCAATGTTGTTCCTGCTCTGGCCCACTTCTGGCGAGTGCAAGTGGGTCACTCTTGCCGAGCGCCGAAGCCCCGAGCTCGAATGGGTTTTCGCTAATCCCTCTACGGGGATGCCTTACCTCTCTCCCAGTCTGCAACAGCGTTGGGTAAGGCCGGCGGGCGAATCCCTCGGGATCAAGGGACTTGGATTTCATTCTCTTCGCCATTCGTACCGGTCATGGCTGGATGCCGCTGGCGCTACTCCAGGAGTTACGAAGGACCTGATGCGACACAGTGCCATTGGGCAATCCTTCAATTACGGCAGGGCAATGAGCGAGGACAAGCGAGTTGCGAACACCAAGGTTGTGAAAGCGCTGCTTGGCGGCCCCAAAAAGAAGAGGCGACGGAAGTGATCCGTCGCCTCTCCGTTCAACTAAACTAGGCGTCGTTCCCATTGAGCCACTCATTGATTTTGGGTAGGCTGAACCGCCAAAGCCGGCCTACTCGCCGCGACGGAATCTTACCGCTCATTGCCATCAGTCGTAGCGTCTTTGGATGACACTTCAGGATTGTTGCTGCTTCCTGGAGCGTTAGCACCTCTGTTGCGTACATTGGTTGACCTTCCGAGCAGATGGCGATGCTGCCTCAGCCCCGAGGTACGCCGCCGCCTTAATAATTTGACGAGGCGCGTGTATGAGCATGTAGAGTCGCCTGAGCACCCAGGTCCGACTAGTCTCGCTTTCAAACCGCCAGCGGACCGGACTCAATCTATCACTTCCCCGTTGAATTCCATATTGCCTGTATGGGGGAGAAGATCACATCGGGTGATTTCCTGATTCAACGCGGGATTTTCCCTTAGAAGGCGCAGTTCACGCGGTAAGGCGGCCTCGAGCGTCAGGAGAGGCCGTGCAGGCGGTAGGAGCCCGGTCACCCGTTGCAATGACCCACAACCCCCAGACAGCCTTCTGGAACACCCTCAGGAGCCCTTCTGGCTCTTCGAATGGCGCTTCCTCTGCCTGAGTTTGTGGGTGAGGCTCCGGGGTAGGGAATCAGCCATGGCGCGGATAGCTTCAGACTCGGCTGCGAGCAGCGCCTTCGCCGTCGCGGATCGGAGATCGGTATACCACCGAGCCAGAGGTGCGAGCGCGCCCCCTGTGCCACCGGTCAGCTCGGCCGCGGCAATTGCTTCCGTCTTCTTGTCCGCGGATTGGCGGAGGAAGTCGGCAGCCAGCCGGCGATCGCCGCTTCCCCAAATTGCCAGCAGCGCCACACGTAGATCGGAATCGAGGTCGCCGCTGGGACCGGCCGCGATCAAAGGCAGCCAGCCGTCTCGCAGGAGCCTCTTGCCGGCGGCGGTGACTTTGTAGTCCGTTCGGCCGCGAACGCCGGGCTTTCCGTGGCGCACGAACCGCGCTTCCAGCAATCGCTGGAGCGCGGGGATCGTGGCGCCCTGGGAGAGACCAGCTGCCTTCTGCAACTCGTAAGGGGTCGAGACCCCGCCGTCGATCAGGGCCAGGATGAACAGGTCCAGATCGGTCCGCCGGCGCTTGTCACGAATCTCAGACATGTTGCCATCAGTATACGAACCTTTGGGCCCGCGATTGGGTCCGGATCAAGATCGCACAACGTACCGCATCCTGCAGGTCTTCGTTCCCTGGCAGACACACGACCAGCCAGCGGGCGAACCAATGGGCGTATTGCTCCAGCCCCGTGACGTCATCCTTCGCCCTCACTGGACGCGTCCAGGCCATCAGTTCGTAGGGAGCCCTGAGGGATAGAGGAAGCTTCTCTGCCGCACACGCAACGCCGACTGCACCGTATAGGCCGACCGCGTTATTCCCCGCGCCATCGCCATTCGGTCGATCGCCTCAATCTCTCAACATGCTCTTCAGCTTGCGGATGAGTGTTGAAGACCATTTAGCTCACGTCCTTCCTGCCTCAGCGATTTTCCGAACGCCCTCCACCAGCTTCGTGTCTGCCATGACATCTGAAACTCGTAGAGGCTGAGTGAACGAGAGACCGTCCAAACTCCTAGCCCGTGAGAGAGCAACGTAGGTCTGCCCCGGTGAGAATGCCCCGTATCCTAAGTCAATCCTCACGTCATCCAATGTGAGCCCCTGAGCCTTGTGAATTGTCATCGCCCACGCTGGCACGATTGGAAATTGAGTGTACGTGCCTACCACAACCGGATTCACACGCTGGGTCATTCGATCGTACTGATACTCAATACTTTCCCATGTCGCCGGGTGGACTTCTTCCTCGCTTGAAGAGCCGTCAAGCTGCACCCACACTGCGCTCTCAGAAAGATTCGAGATGGTGCCCAAACTCCCATTCACCCAACGATGTTCGGGATCGTTCTTCACCATCATGATTCGTGCGTTCTTCTTCAAGTCCAAGTGTTCCGGCGCGGGCAGCTTGTCTCTAGTGATCCGAAAATCATCCTCGATAGTGCCCACAAACCGTGTTGCAGAGCCGGGCAGGGCGGCAAGTCCCTGACGGTTGTACTCCAGAGCCGCTTCCGTCCTAGCTGTGAGGATGACCGGTTTTGTTGTGCTCCGGTGTTGTCGATGGCAACGAAGGTTTAGACGCCGTACCGTATCCTCTAATCGCTCCCCGTTTCGGACATTGTGAAGAAGGTCGAGAAATTCAGGATCGCTCTGCCGATAAACGGTGGAAAGCTCAATCAGCTTCAATTGTTGGGCAAAGAGACACCTTGCTCCGAACGCGTGGGTAAACTCGTAGCCCCTATGTTCCAAGATGGGGGCGTCCGCTTCCTCCACGATTGGCGGTAATTGGAGGAAGTCCCCGACTAGCAATAGCTTCCTTCCACCGAAGGGCTTGTCCGCGTCTAACTTCACTCGTAGAGTCTTGTCAACCACGTCGAGAAGATCGGCCCGCACCATCGAAATCTCATCTATGACGATGATGTCGATTCTCCGAAGTATTGACCCCAGGCGGTGTCTTGGTTTGATGTCGTCCAAGTTCACGATTCGTGGCGGGATGCCAAAGAACTTGTGGATCGTCTGACCTCCGGCATTTAGCGCAGCAATCCCCGTTGGTGCGACGACCACATGTCGAAAGCCCTCCTTCTTGAGACTGTGGATGAGAGTCGTTTTTCCCGTTCCGGCACGTCCGTGCAAGAGCACTACAGGCGACCCACTCTTTAGTGCGGCGATGAGGCGTTTACGGTCGCTGCTGTTCGGTGATGACGAAGGGGGGGACACATTGACCGACGCTTCAGCATGATCGTCCGTCGTTACCCAGTAAAGCTTGATCGTCTGCTTGTTGCTTGCCATATACACCGTTCTCTCTCCCCCGTGCCGCCGATTGATTCAAGCACGGCGCGAACGGAGAACAGTGTAGCACAACATATCTCAGATAGTACGAGCACAGACTACATTAGCCGTCGTCTACAGGCAGCGCATGTTTATTTCCCGCAGGGACCTTACTCCGCTAGGGGCAAATCTTCCACAATGACACAGGCAATAGTTTCGCCTATTATTCGCCTATGGCCGGGGAGCGGGCATCCACGACGCGAATGAGGCTGTCAGGTCAGATCTGCTGTGCCTGTAAGGTGTCGCTGCAACCTGAGCCCAACCAGAGACGCGGGGAACGCTACTGCGCGCGGTGTGCGCCGAGCCAGAGAGTCCTGATGCAGTTCATGCTGGCAAAGGACGGCTGGACGGTGTCATTCCTGGAGGAGGACTGCAAGACCTCTCTATCTCGCCACTTCGTCTTCCAGAGTGAACTGAAGATCCTCGACCTGGCCAGGCACGGCGGCGCCGAGTTCAATCTCGCCGGACGTCAGGCGATCGAGCATGGGATCAGTATGGGCCGAGGTTCCGTCTGGTTGAAGCTGACGCGAGACCAGTATGCCAAGCTGCGAGGATGACCCGATTATGTGATCCCGGTACACTGGCCGACTTTTCGTTATTGATCTGGCCTCGACGAGTGACTCGGCGATTTCACGTAAATCGAGGAATGCCCGGGCCGAGGTCACAGGTTGCTGGATGCCCAGAGAGCAACTCTAGGGGGAAGGGACTCTAGTTCGCCTCAAACTGGTAACGAACCCCCAAGACCCGGGTTGTGAGTTGCAGGTTCAGACTTCTCGATACAAACCCCTTAGATAAAAATTCTTATCGTCCAGCTTCGGCCTTTTCCAGAAGCTTACGCACTCTGAACTCCTTGCCGTCCCCACCATCTGAATTGAGAAGTGTGAGCCCTTCGCTGGCCGTCTTCCTGGATTGCTGCACTTCTCCTGACGCGTGGTATGCCTCTGCCAGCGCAAGAACCCAGTCTACTTCCTTCTGATGTGTCAGACTGACTCCCCGCTGAGCGCACTGTAGCAAGAGGGCTGGGTCTCGAAGCGATGGGTCATCCAGCATTTGGAAGGTACTGAACACCAAGTCCAAGTTGTGCGGAGAAAGTTTGACATCTTGCACCGAATCCCGCAACACAGTGAGGTCCGCTAGAATTTTCCCTCCGGCAGCCCAATGCCCGCGTGCCCGAGCCTGCAGGGCAAACAGGTGTACTTCCGTTGCATCCAGCTCGATCATCAGGTCGGCGTCCTGAGCTTTTGTCTCAAGCAATTGCCGCACAATTTGCACTTTACGCTGGGCCACGCCCTGGGCGTGCTCCAAGGCATACCGTTGGTTGTCGCCGGGCTCTGCTAGCACAGGATCGATTGCGTGCTCCTCACAGTCCAACTCGGCGCTGAGCAGCAGGCGCAAATCACTCTTCGCACGGAAGTCCTTCGGATCCGCGGCGATGAGCGAGGTATAGATAGCCTCGGATTTCGAAAAAAGAGGTCTGGCCTCAGTGTAACGACCCAACTCTGAGAGTGCGCTGGCTTCCTTTCGTATAACAAGCGCTTGCAAGCGCACGCTGCTCAGCACCGCGCGATCGGAAGAGGAAAGGCTATTGAGCAGCTCCATTCCTTTGCTGAAGTCGGCGAGTGCCGTGGTCGGACTATCCTCCAAATGAACGTTGCCCAGCTTGACTTGCATTACAGGAAGGCCGCGGCGAACACGTGTAAAGTTCGGATCGATCGACAATGCGCGATAGTCCAGCTCGATAGCGCGGCGATAGTTCGAAAGCGCTGCTGCTGCGTCGCCAAAACCTGTGTCCTGGCCGAGCAGATCGCCGTATGTCTCGTACGCCACGGCCGCTTCGAAGCATAGCGCAGCAGAAGGGTTGGGAAGCGCTAGGAGCCTCTCGTACGAAACGATGCCCGAGTGCATACTCGCCGCCGCCCCATCATTGTCGTCCGCCAGGCTCAGTATCTCGCCGCGTGCCTCCTCCGCGCGGGCAAGAGCGATCAATACCGCAGCGTCTTTGGGATATGTGGCTGCTAAAGGTTCCATCGTCGAGACGGCCTTATCGAGGCTGCGTATCGCTCCGGGGGTATCGCCGATATTTTGTTCGTACGGATCGCCCTGTAGGTTCCCCAGGCGCACATATGCATTGGCCAGGATAACCCCAGTCTGTCGATCGGTTTGGGCATCCTTGGCCACTCGCTCGAGATGTTCGAGAACCCGTGCGACGAGAAGTTGTTGGGCATGCGTCGAGCCGGGAAGTTGCTGAATAGCGGAGTCCAATTCGGAGAGCAGGCTATCGCTGAGTTGGAGCAAGTCTGCTGACCGCGCCTCGGCTCGCAGCTCGGCACGATTGGCAATCTCAGCTTGCCGCAATACAGCCGCGACACCGGCACATAGTGTAAGCAGGAGAACGCCAGCGAAGCCAATCGCCAGCTTGTTGCGCCGCGCAAACTTCGTCGCTTTGTAGCGCAGTGTTCCCCTGCGTGCCAGCACTGGCCTATATTCCAGGTAAGCGGTGATATCTGCGGCAAACTCTTGAGCAGTACCGTATCTCTTCTCCGCCTCCTTTCGTAAGGACTTCGCGAGGATGGCCTCGAGATCAGGATCGGGAAAAGTGTTGTTCTCTGAGGAAGGGGGCGATGGCGCCTGCTTGCAGATAACTGCCACCATCTCTTCGGTTGTAAATTTGCTTAGCTCATAGGGAAGGCGACCAGTCAGTAACAGGTACAGCATCACACCTAAAGAATAAGTATCTGTTGCAGTGGTAATCGCTTTACCGAGTACTTGTTCCGGACTGGCATACGTCGGCGTAAACGAGAGAAATCCGTGTCTTGTAAGCCCCAGCACATCTGCCGACTGATCCGCGGAGAGCAGCTTCGCAGTTCCAAAGTCGAGCAGATGGGGCTCCCCATCGGAACTGACTAGGACGTTGTCGGGTTTCAGGTCGCGATGGATTACCAAGTTCTGGTGAGCGAACTGAACCGCACTGCACACCTTCACGAAAAGTCGCAGCTTGTCTTTCAGTGAAAGCTCTTGCGCACCCACGTACGAATCGATCGGGACGCCTTCGACATACTCCATGACGAGGTAGAGGACACCGTCGTCGCTCACACCACCGTCCAGCATTCTTGCAATGTTGGGATGTTCCAGCCCAGCAAGGATCTGCCGTTCCTGGCGGAACCGTTCAAAGAATACCTCGGTTGCCAAAGGCAGGTCGACAAGTTTTATCGCCACCTGCTTTTCGTATTGGCCATCGGCCCGGCGCGCCAGATACACAGCGCCCATCCCACCCCGTCCGAGCAGCGACAATATCTCATAGGGACCGAGTCGCTTACGCGCCACAGCCGGCTCCACCGAAGACTGTGAGAGCTTTTGTGTCGCATCCTGTTCCTGTCGATACGCCAGCAGAAGTGCCGACGTGCTTTGCAGCAAAGAATGGTCCTCGTCGCACTGCTCGCGCAACCATGCTTCCCGCTCTCGCTCGTTCTGGTTCAGCGCCTCATGGAAAAGCTCTTCCATACGTGCGAACCTTTCGTTCTCATCAGTCGTTGCCAAGATTTTGTCTCCGTGCAAAGTCGGATCTATTGAGATTGAAGAAACCTACTGCCAGGGACTCAAACGTACGAAGATCCAGAGTGCTGCGGCAGGCCGGCGGGACTCGGACGCAGACGCTCAAAGAGCCAGGCTTTGACGAACCTCAAATCACGATCCACAGTCGCCTTGGACACCCCCAGAAGTGCGGCCGTCTCCTCGGAGGTGCACCCCAAGAAGTAGCGCACCTCAACCAAGCGCACTTTCCGCGGATCAAGGGCAGCAAGCTTTTCGAGCGCTCTATCCAAATCGATGAGTGCAGGAGAGCCAATTTCCACCCAGATAAGCGCTTTGTCCAGAGGCACCGGATCGATACCGGAACCGCGCCTTTCAGCCTGTTGCTGACGAGCATGATCGATCAGAATCATGCGCATGGCTCTTGCGGCAAACACGTAAAAGTGACGCCGATCTTCCCACCCAATCTTCTTCCGGTTAACCAACTTAAGGTAGAGCTCATGCACGAGCGCAGTGGGTTGCATGCCATCGCTGCGCCTTTCCCGGCGCATGTATGCAGCCGCCACTTGCCGCAGTTGCGGATAGAGCAGCGGCATCAACTGGTCGAGCGCATGCCCGTCTCCTTCACCCCATTTATTTAGAAGAAGCGTGATTTCTGGCAAGGTGCCCCATTCTCCCGCTCTTTCGTGCATGCCCGCGGAAAATCACGAACCAATTTCTTACTGACTGTAGCTTCAACCATGCTGGGGTTTCTTTTCGACCTTACGTTACCTGAGTGTCCCTCGTTTCGAACCCGGCCGCAGCTCATCCTATTGCTTCTGCACGGAATCAAGATCTCCCACGACACAGTGGACCCTGCTGCGCAGGGTTGCGGCTGGTAAGAGCCTATTCGTAATAGATTCGCCCCGCAACTGAAATGCGGTGCCGCGGCCCTGACCCTCGGTGCGGCTTCGTTTCGTGTCGCGGGCAGCCGACTTTGTGCTGCATCTCCAATGGGCGTTCCCTCGACGGTCCTGCTGGTTGCGCGTTCCTGCTCCGGTTTGTGAAGCACGAGACTTGCTGGTTGTGGACGACTTAGACGAGGACGATCACCGGGACATCGTTTCCACGGAGGACGCTCCGGCTCCGGCCAAGTCAGATGTGCATGGTCCGAAGACCGTGACCAGGAACGCCAACTGCACGCCGGCGCTCAGCGACCTGCCGAACGTATCCGGCTGCTGCGAGTGTTTCGCCTTCTACATACCTCAAAACAGAGCACTTGGAGCCCTTAGAGAGAAGTGTACGTACGCCAGGGCGGCCTCACCCTCGAATTCCTTTTGCCAACCGTGAGTCATTTCGCAGCGATTTGTCGCACGTAGTGTAGGGGGTCGGATGCCCGCACCCGAATTTCCTGCCAGATTTGGTTCCAAACTCTGCGGGCATTCACCAGCCGTTTAGAACGTTCCTGAAGTTCATTTTTCACCAATGAAAGAAGAGCTATGTTTAGACTTCGCTCCGCCGTGGCTAACACTCTCCTGATCTGTCTTGCTTTGCTGCTGCCCGTCGCTGTTGCTGCCCAGGGGCCTACCGGGGACGTCATCATCTCCACCAATACGTCCTGGCCCACGGCAAACTACAACGTGACCAGTCTGACCGTGCAGAGTGGGGCCGCGTTGACGATCGGCGGCGGGTCGACGATCACGGTAACCGGCGGAATCACGGTGACCGGCAATTCGACGATCCTCTTGCAGGCGACGAACACTACCGCGCAGGTGAACGGCACGTGGCAGGGCGCCGGGGTGACGTTGAACGCTGGGTCGCTACAAGTCGATGCCGGTAGCTCGATCAACGCTGATGGGCAGGGATACATTTCAGACGCTGGCCCAGGAGCTACGAGTGGCGAGGGCGGAAGCTACGGCGGTGCGGGTGGCGGCGGCTACGCGACATCGCTATATGGGGCAGCTGCCATGCCGGTTGACCTAGGCTCCGGCGGTTCGAGAGCGCAATATGTCGGCAGCAACGGTGGTGGTGCCATCCGTTTGATCGTCAGCGGCACGCTGACTAACAATGGAACGATCTCGGCGAATGGAGAGCAGGTTGAGCCGTCCCGCGGGGCAGGCGGTTCCGGGGGATCGGTCTATGTAACCACTGGGACGCTTTCTGGCGTCGGCACCTTTACCGCGAACGGGGGGGTAAATACAACCCCTAGCCTCAGCGGAAGTCCCGCGGGGGGCGGCGGTCGCGTCGCCATTTATTATGCAAACGCCAGCGGTTTCACCGCCTTTGCCAATACAACGGCCAGCGGCGGGGTATTCACCGGGTCGTCCGTGGGTTTCGCAGGAACGAACGGCACGGCCGCCTTTTTCGACACCTCCGCCGCGAACACCAAGCTGATCCTCTATCAGAGCTTCCTACTTCCCGGCAATTCGACGCTGACCTACGGCCAGATCGCCCTTCAGAACGGCGCAGTATTGACGATCGGCGGCGGGTCGACGATCACGGTAACCGGCGGAATCACGGTGACCGGCAATTCGACGATCCTCTTGCAGGCGACGAACACTACCGCGCAGGTGAACGGCACGTGGCAGGGCGCCGGGGTGACGTTGAACGCTGGGTCGCTACAAGTCGATGCCGGTAGCTCGATCAACGCTGATGGGCAGGGATACATTTCAGACGCTGGCCCAGGAGCTACGAGTGGCGAGGGCGGAAGCTACGGCGGTGCGGGTGGCGGCGGCTACGCGACATCGCTATATGGGGCAGCTGCCATGCCGGTTGACCTAGGCTCCGGCGGTTCGAGAGCGCAATATGTCGGCAGCAACGGTGGTGGTGCCATCCGTTTGATCGTCAGCGGCACGCTGACTAACAATGGAACGATCTCGGCGAATGGAGAGCAGGTTGAGCCGTCCCGCGGGGCAGGCGGTTCCGGGGGATCGGTCTATGTAACCACTGGGACGCTTTCTGGCGTCGGCACCTTTACCGCGAACGGGGGGGCAAATACAACCCCTAGCCTCAGCGGAAGTCCCGCGGGGGGCGGCGGTCGCGTCGCCATTTACTATGTCAGCGCCGCGAACTTTACCGGCTTCGCCAGCTCCACCGCAACCGGTGGCGTCTTCACCGGGACGGCAACAGGCAACGGGGGAGCCAATGGCAGCGCGGCCTTCTTCGACACGTCCGCTCCGAACAGCAACGTCACCGTCTATCAGGGCTACGACTTCCCTGCCAACAGCAGCACACAATTCAATAGCCTCACCGTGGGCAATGGGGCAAGCGTCACAGTCGGGGGAGGCGCGCAGATCGCCGTCACCCAGGCCCTGACCATCTCCGGCACCATCACCGCGCAGTCCATCAACAATCAAGGACAGATCAACAAGGAATACCTCGGCAAGGGCGTCACCATCGCCGCCGGTTCGCTCACGGTCACTTCCAGCGGCTCCATCAATGCAGATGGGGCGGGATACGTCGGTGACGCGGGCCCGGGCGCCGGTTTTTACACTGCGGGCGGCAGCTACGGCGGGACGGGGGGTGGTCAGGATCCCTCGACAGTCTATGGTTCAGCAACAGCACCAGTGGACCTCGGCTCAGGCGGCGGCGGCGTCTCAGGCGGCGGTGCGATTGAGTTGCTGGTAGGCGGAACCTTCAGCAACAATGGCGTTATCTCAGCTAACGGAGGATCGATCTCTAATTCCGGAACCGGGGCGGGTTCCGGCGGATCAGTGTATGTGCAGGCGCATACCGTACAGGGAGCAGGGACTATCACCGCCAATGGCGGCTCGAACACCCTTCCAAACAGTATCGGGGGCGGTGGCGGCGGCGGCCGCATCGCGGTCAATTACGTCATCTACGCTGGGCTCATCGAGACATCACTCACCGCCAATGGCGGCACGGGTTACATGGCGGGATCAGCGGGCACGGTGGAGTTCGTCCAGGCTCCAGCTTTGCGCTTTCTCAAGCCATCGGTCTCAGCCGTGCATGGACTCACCACAGTGCAATTTTTATCGGACACCGGCAATCCCACAACGGTGACCGAGGCGGGGCCGCAAAGTTCTACCTTGGCAATCGCGCCCACAGGCTTCGGCAGCTTAGTGTGGGATACCACCGTCATTCCGGACGGAGTGTACGAACTACGTCTGCTCACGCTCGACGCTACAGGCACTTCCTTCCAGTTGTCCAAGAATGTTGTCGTCAACAACTCCGTTCAGTGGTACTCGGGCACTCTCACGGCCAACATGCACTGGACAGTAGGCAATGTCTATGCCATCGATGCAGACCTCATCGTGCCCGCCGGCATCACCCTCACGATCGATCCTGGAACCGTGGTCAAGGCCCTGGCCGGAACCCAGATCGTCGTGCAGTCCGGCGGAACTCTGGTGGCGACCGGCACTCCCGGCAGCCAGGTGATCTTCACCACCTTCGACGACAGCTCCGTCGGCGGCAACACCGACTTCAACCAGGGCGTGAGTTTGCCCACACCGGGCGAGTGGTTCGGCATCACCGTGGACCCAGGCGGGACCTTCACCTCGAACACCAACACGGTTGTTCAATACGCGCAGCAGCATCACCCCTCCCTCAACGTCACGACGGACACCACCTTGGTCAGCACGCAGGTGTACGAGATCACGGGCACCCTTACGGTGTCGAACGGCGCGACCCTCACCATCCAGCCCGGAACCATCGTCAAGTTCGACAGCGGCGCGGGCATCAGCATGCAGCCCGGCACCACGCTGGTCGCCAACGGAACGCTCGTCCAGCCTATCTATTTCACCTCCATTAATGACAATGCTGTGGGTGGCAATACCAATGGAAACAGCGGCGCGACCCCTCCCGCTCCCGGGGACTGGAACGCCATCGCTATCAGTGGGGCTAATGCATCGTTCAACCATGTGCAGATGCAGTATGGCGGCGGCCCCATAATCACGGGTACGCAGGCCGCGATGGTCGAAACCGGCGGCGCGGCCAACATCACGATAGCAAACAGCGTGCTGGCGTACTCCTACTACATCGGGTTGAACACCGGATATTATGGCGTCGGCGACACAACCACCATCACGAACACCACGTTCTACGGCATTCAGGACCGCGCCATCAACGCGTTTGGCGGGTCCACCGTGCATGTGGTGAACTGCACCTTTGATGGCAATGCATCCGCCGTGCTCGGTCACGGCGGTAGCATCGACGTGGCTAACTCCATCGTGTCCAACAGTATTGGTACAAGCTACGGCACCATGCAGGGCTCGTCCGGAATGCTGTCTGTGGTCAACACCGATGTCTACACCACCGCGCCCGGCGTTACCAACTACTTGGGCATCCTCGACCCCACCGGCGCCAACGGCAACATCTCCGCTGCCCCGGTGTACATGAACGCCTCTCTGCACGACTACCACCCTACCTATGGCTCTCCCCTGATCGACGCAGCCAGCGCCACGGTGCCCAACTACCCTGCGACCGACGCCTACGGAGTTCCCCGGAACAACTGGCCGCTGGTGACCAACAAGACGGGCACACCCGACAGCAGCGGCAACTATCCCGACATCGGCGCATTCGAGTTCTCCCAAAATGCGCCGTCCGACCTTGACCTCACCGTCACCGCAGTGCAGGGTCCGTCCACCGCCATGGTCGGATCGCAGGCCAGCCTTACCTGGACAATCACCAACCTGGGCTCGGGGACTGTCTACGGTCCATGGCACGATGCAGTCTATCTCGTCACCGACCCCGACACGAATCCGGTCGAGTCGCTCGCCGGAGTGCTGCTGGAGGGGTCCGGTGTGATCCTCGGCCCGGGTGCAACCTACTCCGCCACGGGAACCGTCACCGTGCCCGGGACGCTCGTAGGACCGCACGTCTGGGAGGTGAAGACCAATGTTCTCGGAGAGGTCTTCGAGGGTGTCAACACAGCCAACAACAAGGCATTCTCCTTGCAGCCGGTCTCGGTCGCGCTCAATCAGTTGATCGCGGGAGCCGGCCCGCTTTCGGGATCCTTCCTGAGCCAGGGGCAGTTCTCCTACTACAGCTTCACCTCCACACCGTCCCAGGCGGTCAAGATACAGTTGGCGCTCAACAGTGGAATCTCCGGCAGTGTGCAGCTCTTCGTCGGCGGAGACTACGTCCCCACGCCGCAGCACTATGACTTCCAACAGACGGAGTTCAACTCAACGTCTGCCAGCGTCGTCATCCCCAGTGGCACCGCGCAGACGTACTATGTGGCCGCGTACGCCCAATCCTTGTTCGCAGTGCCCGCCGGCTTCACCATCCAGGCCTCGACCGTCCAGTTTGCATTGTCGAGCGTCAGTCCCAACACGGCGCTAGCGTATGACAACACAACCCTCACCTTCACCGGCGGTGCGTTCAGTTCTGCGACGACTTTCGCCCTCGTCGGGTCAAACGGCAGAGTGTATTCGCCCACCTCGGTGTTTCTTACCGACTCCGATCACGCCGACGTGACCTTCGCCATGGGTGCCATGGCTGCCGGAATCTATGCTGCTCAGGCCAGCAGCGGAAGCACCCTCACACTCGCAAACGCCCTCACGGTGAGCGCAGATCCCTTCCCCACCGCGGGCGACCCGACGCTACTGGATGGCTTCGGCGCGATACTGGAGACACCTCAGGGCTTCCGCGCAGGCTTCCCTTCCATCGTGACCCTCCAGTACGCCAACGGACCGAACTACGATATCCCGGCGCCGCTGATCTACGTCTCGGCTACCAACGCCACCCTCACCGAGTTGGCCCCCGTCTGCACCGGCTGCGACCCAAACTTCGCACAACAACGCGGCAACGAGTTCGCCTCCGGCCTCGTTCTGGCCATCAACCAGCAGGGTCCCGCCGGTATTCTGCCCGCCGGAGCAACTGGCAGCATCTCGTTCCTCGCGACTCCCGGTGCCTCCGGGCAGATCTCGTTCTACGTGCAGACTCAGACAGCCTCAGGCGCAACCGACCCCGTCAACTCAGCGCTCTTCAACAACTGCCTCTCCAACTGCACTCCAAGCTACACCGTCGTCACGTCCGGGGCATATCGTAAGGGAGTCGATTTCTGCAATTCATTCGTTCCGACGGGCGCCAGCGTAGCGGGGTACAACCGGGCCTGTATGGCACTCTTGAACAACGCCGGCATCACCATCAAGACATTCACTGTCCCCTTTGGCGGTGGGTTCATCCTGGGATCTCCCAACTACAGCTACCTCAGCTTCCCGTTCTTCAACAACCTGCTCGCAGCAGACGCGACTGCTCTCAGTAAGTCCGGCATCTACGAATATGACGTACAGAGCCTGCTCAACTTCGAACTCCAGAAGGATGGCCTCAACACGTTAACCGCTCGCTATCACACCGGGGCGTTCGGGTTCGGCCCAAGCCACCCCTTCGACATAACCCTGACACCCAATTCCCCCAACCCGATCGTCACCTACCCCGACGGCACCACGCGCGCCTTCTCACGGCCATCCACCGGTAGCATCCTCTACGTCGGCTCAGTCGGAGACTACGGCACACTCACGTTACAGTCCGATGGCAGTTATCTGCTCACCGAAGCTGACGGGACGCTCTCGCACTTCATCCAAAATGCCACCGGGACCTATGTGTTGGACTACATGAGCGACCGGAACGGAAACAAAACTACCCTCACCTACACCAACCAGCAGGTCACCGGCGTCACGGATTCCTTTGGCAACACCCTTGCGTTTCAATACAACAGCGCAGGGCACATCGTGCAGTCGACCGACGCCGCGGGCCGCGTGACCACTTACGCCTACGACCCGCAGAACCCTGCCTTCCTTACCTCCATCCAGGACGCAACCGGAACGACGACCCTTACCTGGAATGAAGGCGGCTCTCATGGTCCCGGCTACATCGATGACAGTTGCGTGGCTACGTATTGCGAACCGGCGATCGGCATCGCCAACATCGCCTTCCCGGATGGCAGTCATACTTACTATTCCTATGACGCCCTGGGACGTGTGGTGAGTAGCAATCGGGATGGTGGCGCCGAAGCTCTGACCTACACCTACAACAGCGACGGCAGCGTGACGACAACCGACGCACTTGGCAAGTCCGTCGTGATAGCCCCCAATCAAGCCGGTTTGCCTGCGGTCATCACCGATGCTTTGGGAGCCGTGTCGCACTTCAAGTACGATCCCGAGTACAAACTCGTCGGCGCGCTTGGCCCACTCGGCGATTCGTCCGCGATCGGCTATGACCAGATGGCCAACGTGTCCACCGTAACCTCGCCCGTCGGCAATCTGACCAGCCTTGCGTACACCGGCGACCAATCCATGACCTCACTTGCCGATCCTTCCGGGAACATGACGAGCTTCGGGTACGACTCTGCCTTCGATCTCACCTCGACCATCTATCCCAACACGCAGCGCGTGACTTACACCTACGACACGCAGGGGCGGCCACTCAGCCGCACCAACCGCCGCGGCCAGACGGTCACCTTTACCTACGGCGCCCATAACCTACTGACGAGCAAGATACTCTCCAACGGGTCAACGGTGCAGTATGGCTACGACAGCCACTTCAACCTGCAGTCGGCGACGGCGGCGGCGGGTGTCACAAACTATACGTACGACGCGGCAGATCGCCTGACCAGCCTCACCAATCCTGACGGCACATCGCTCACCTTCACCTACAACGCGAACGGCCAGCGCACCAGCATGAGGGATTCCACCAACTTCGTCACAAACTATACCTACGACGCAGTGGGCCGCCTCTCCACGCTCACCAACGGATCGGGCGCGACCATTGTGTCTTACACGTACGACGCGAACGGCCGGCTTGCCACCAAGGCACTCGGCAATGGCACCTCCACCAGCCTGGCGTACGACGCCAACGGTCAACCCATCAGCGTCATCAACTACTCGCCCTCACACGCAGTTCTCAGCGAATACGACTACACCTACGACGCGGAAGGCCATCCGGTCACGATGAAGGCGCCCACCGGCAACCTGACCTACGGCTATGATCTTGACGGACAACTGAATGCGGTCAACACGCCCTCAGCCGCGATCCAGTACAGCTACGATCCGTCGGGAAATCGGTCCGGCGTAACCACCAACGGCTCTCTGTCTGCATACGAGGCCAACAACCTGAACGAGTACAACTCAGCCAATGGCGTCAACTATCTGTACGACGCAGACGGCAACCTGACCTCGGGCAACGGCTGGACCTACACGTATAACGACGAAAACATGCTCCTTACCATGGTGAATGTCACCGACAACTGGAGCTTCCAGTACGACGGCCTCGGCTTTCGCGTCGGCAGCATACACAACGGCCATCAGACACGCTACCTGATCGATCCTGCAGGCTACGGAAATGTACAGGCGGAACTTGATGGCACGGGCGCTGTCACAGCGCACTACACCTACGGCCTGGACCTGACCAGCACCGTGGACGCAACCGGCTCGGCAGCGTACTACCACTTCGACGCAGCGGGCAATACCACCCAGATGACCAGTGCTTCGGGCAGTGTCGTCAACAGCTATACCTACCTGCCTTTTGGCGAAAAGGCTTCTAACATGACCGGGGTCGCAAATCCATTTACATATGTGGGTGAATATGGAGTCATGGATGAGGGCAGCGGCCTCTACTTCATGCGTAATCGTTGGTACAGTCCAACTCTTGGTCGCTTTGTACAGCAGGATCCGATCGGTTTCAATGGCGGAACGAATCTATATGCCTATGTTGAAAACGGTCCGACGGTTGACATGGACCCTCTTGGTACGCAACCGACGCAACCGACGATTGGTAACCCGGGAAACACGAACATTTTTATCGATCAGCAACATGAAAATCAGCAGTTACTCTACGACATGGGATACCGTTCCACGAATCCCGCCCAAACGAATCAACAAATTCAGACGGTGTCAGATGCCGCCAAGGTGCAGGCACTGGAGACTACGGTAACGTTAGTCGCCCCAGAGGTTGAGGTTGTCGAAAACAAGATCGGTAATCTTGCCCTCAACAAATTTGGACCCCACAAAGTAATCGAAAAGGTTGCCGGCCATGTCTTGGGCGTGCACGAACCTGAGGAGCCGAAGGAGCCAGAACCAACCCCTCCTAATGCCTGCGGACCTTGCCTCTTCAAGCCCGCCAAGCCGAATACAGTGCCCATCAACCGCGCAGTCGACCCCAATGGGAAGATCACCTCGGGATTCGGAGACCAGGGCTTCATCCCTTCCGGCTCGGCGGTTACCTACACCATCTATTTCGAAAACCAGCCCACGGCCACGGCTCCCGCACAGAAGGTCACCGTCACCGACACGCTTTCGAGCAGCCTCGATTGGTCCACCCTGCAACTCAACCAGATCAGCTTCAACAACACCACCCTCAACGTGTCGGAGGCTACGCAAACCTACACCGCACAGGCAAACGTTAGCACCGACCCGAACCCTGTCAGTGTCACTTCCTCGCTCAACCCTGCCACTGGTGTGCTCACCTGGACCATGCAGTCCGTGGACGCAATCACGGGCTCCACTCCGGCGAATCCCCTGGCCGGCTTCCTGCCTCCAAACAACGCCGCCAACGCCGGCACCGGCTATGTCACCTTCACCGTTACGCCTGCGAAGAGTCTCGCCAACGCGACAGCGATCACGAATCAGGCCAGCATCGTCTTCGATGCGAACGCCGCCATCAAAACAAATGTCGTGACCAACACCATCGATAGCTCCACACCCACCAGCGCCGTGAATCCCCTTCCCGCAACCACCACCGCAACCAGTTTCACCGTCAGTTGGTCCGGCAGCGATCCGTCTGGCTCCGGAATAGCCACCTACAACATTTACGTCGCCATCGACGGCGGAACTCCGTCCCTTTGGCTCTCTGGCACCGCCCTGACCTCGTCCACTTACTCCGCTTCGCCCGGGCATACTTACTCCTTCTTCAGTCTCGCGACAAATAACGTCGGCGTTGCCCAAGCGACACCCGCAGCACCGCAAATCATCACTGTGACTTTCCTCATCCCCACGGTTACGGTCACGCCATCTGCTATGAGCATCTCTGCCACGCAGTCGCTCACCGTCAACGTCGCAGTGACGAGCACGGGCACCCTTACGGGCGCAGTGACGCTGCAGAGTGGCGCCTACACCTCCGCCGCGGTCACGCTCACTGCAGGCAACGCGTCCTTCACCATTCCCGCGGGTACCTTGGCCACTGGAACGGACACCCTCACCGTCACCTATACACCGGATGCAGAAGGGGCACTCTTCTTTGCATCCTCGACCGGCTCCGCCAGCGTGAGCGTGGGTCCCAGCGGCATCCAGGTAACGGTGTCGGCGTCTGGGGCGGCCTTCAGTGTGGATGGGACGAGCTACACCACAGCCCAGACATTCACCTGGGTTCCCGGGTCGAACCACACCCTCGCAACGACCACACCGCAGACCGCGAACGGCATCCAGCAGACCTTCGCCGCCTGGTCCGACGGCGGAACCGCAACCCACACCGTTTCGGCCAACGCGGCAGTGACATCCTACACCGCTTCGTTCAGCACGGCGTATTTGTTGACGATCGCCGCTTCTCCTGTTGCTGACGGAACAGTCTCCCCAGTCACCGGCACGTACTATCCTGCGGGCACGACCATCAACCTCGCGGCGACTCCTGCGTCTGGCTACACATTTGTCAACTGGACTGGAGCGGTCGCCAACAGTTCCAGTCCAACCACGAACGTCACTCTCAATGCCCCGCAAACAGTGACCGCTAACTTCACTCTCAGCCCAGCGCCCATCGTCGCCATTACACCGGCTGCCCTCACGTTTACGTTGCTTAGCGGCGTGACTTCTGCGCCCCAGACCGTGCAGTTGAACAACACCGGAAATGCGGTCCTTGCGGTTGCCAGTGTGACGATTGCCGGCAGCAACCCGACAAATTTCGCCCAGACCAATACCTGCGGAACCAGTCTCTCCGCGGGCGCAAGTTGTACTGTTGCTGTTACGTTTACGGCCGCCGCCGCCGGAACCTTCTCGGCAACTCTGAACGTTGCGGACAATGCCGCAGGATCCCCTCAAACTGTAACGCTTTCGGGCACAGCGACTACACCACCCACCTTCTCGTTGAGCGCAACTCCTGGTTCCCAGACCGTCTCTGCGGGTGGGAGCGTGACCTACAACGTCGCCACAACACCGCAGGGGGGGGCATTCACCACCGCCGTCAACTTGACCGTAGTAGGGCTGCCGACGGGGGCTACCGCAATTTTTGCTCCGTCGACCGTAACGCCCGGAGCGGCAGGAGCGACATCCGTGCTCACCATCCAGACTGCCGCAAGATCCGCTGAATTGCGCACCGCGCCGTGGTCCGCCAACGCGCCTGTGTTCGCGGTCCTGGGTTTCTTTTTCCTGACACTCAGACGGCCCCGCCGCTGGGCCGGCAGCCTCCTCGCGCTTCTTCTTATTGCCATTGTGACTGCGGTAAGTGGCTGTGGTGGCAGCGGGAACAGCGGGCCGCAAGCTTCCACGTCGCTCCTCACCATCACTGGAACCAGCGGCTCTGCAAGTCAAACTACAACCGTGAACCTTACCATCGAATAGCGTGTTCCCGGCATATCTTTGGGCCGGAGGCCGAAGCCCCGCAGAAGTCCATCCTGGAAACTCTTCAGGTATTGCTCGCTATCGAGCTTGGCCCTTATCAATCGGCTAACGTTTGCGACGCGGCAAACGACTCATGCACCCATCAGCCCTTCGAGTGGGCGGCCGTCTAAGACGGGGATATCGTTGTAGGTCCGGCGTTGCTCCGGCCCATGGCCGACGCGCTCAGAATCCGTTTCGACCAGACGCAGACCATGGTCCACCTCTGCCAGTTCGTCTGGTAGGGGTGGGTGGCGGTACTTATAGTACAGATACACTTACCTCTTTGAGGGGAGGTGAGCAAGATCAAGATAGTCAAAGAGTTAGGGATAAAATGAATGAATTTTAGCGTTCCCATCGACTTGCACAACAGCTTCAAGCCCTCGACCGCCGCGCAGGGCCTGGACATGACCACGATGCTGCTGTAGTTCATCGAGCAGTATGTTGTAAAGAAGGCTTCCCCGAGCCTAGACGGGGGAGTGCGTGAAGCGCGCCGCCCTCTCCATGAGGGTCTCCACCGTCGAATTTACGCCAGGGCAGAGCGCAGGTTCCGACTTCGACGCGGCTTCCATCTTCACCGCGGTTCAGGAGCAGCTAGGGCTGAAGTTAGAGCCGACGAAAGCACCGCTCGATGTTCTTGTCATCGACCACATGGAAAAGCCGACGGAGAACTAAACGGAATTGGCAATGAGATGATAGGTCGGCTTGTCGGACGTGTGGCTCTCCGCCGTCAACAAGTGATAACAGGCCAACGCACTCATTGAACACGAGTTGAGACCCGCACTGCGGATTACTACCGGAAAACGCCGTTTTCTTCATCGACAGTTTGGCTTCTCGCCCCCGATCCACGCCGCCCGTGAATGTTGGTTGCAGCTATTGAGTCGTGCGATCAATAACACTCCTCCCAAGCCCCTATAAAGAACGATCTCCGCGGTGCCACACAAGAGGCACGGCTCGCGTCAGATTCTAGCTCGACTGCTACGTTTCTTTGCCCCAGTTAATCCTTCCACGCTTCCGCAGCTAATGGCAACTCATTGAGTTCAGCACGCGCCTCTCGCCAAGTTGGCCAGTGCCTGTTGAGAAGTGCCAGAAATCGTTCGCTATGTGTCGGCTCTATGAGATGGATCATCTCGTGAACAATCACGTATTCAAGAAGGTCCTTCGGCTTCGTCACGAGCTGCGTATTCAGGCGGATATGTCTCACCTTGTGGTTGCAGCTTCCCCACTTCGTCTTCATCCTCTGAAGGAAGTACTCTTCAACTCGGACGCGGAGTCGGCGCTCCCACTTCCGAATGAGTGGTGGCACCGCTTCATGCAAGAGGCTCTTGTGCCACTCATGCACGACTTTCGCACGCTTAGTAGTACCGCTGCCGGGACGCACCGTGAGCGTGATGCGCCGATGGTCGAGCGAAACGAACGGCTTTGTTTCCTTCTGGTGCTTCGGCGCTCGGCAAGAGTGACCCACTTGCACTCGCCAGAAGTGGGCCAGAGCAGGAACAACATTGGGAGAGGTAGGGATTTATAGAGCATCATCCCGCACCGCAGGTGCGGCTGGGTTTTGC
>Ga0224555_1002552_pt1 | contig 20983 bp, 26 predicted proteins | sample 714S23034metaG_FD_180687 | JGI IMG/M metagenome (GOLD analysis project Ga0224555, IMG submission 180687) | Peat soil microbial communities from Stordalen Mire, Sweden - 717 S2 30-34 | ecosystem: Environmental > Terrestrial > Soil > Wetlands > Peat | place: Sweden: Norrbotten County, Stordalen...
GCGGAGGCGCGCTGATCAAGAATCTCGACAAGCGCATCCGCGAAGAGACGGGCCTGTCGGTGATGGTCGCGGACGACCCGCTGGCGTCCGTGGTGCTCGGCACCGGCAAGATGCTGTCAGACTTCAAACTGCTGCGCAAGATTTCGATCGACTAGCATGAAGTCTATTCGCTGACTCAGTCACCCACGGCAAAGGGGTCATGTTCCAAGGTGAAGGCACGGGATCGACCACGGTTGATCTGTCGGTCGCAAGAATGAACGGCTTTCCATTCCTTCTCGTCGACGATATGAACCGCGCCTGGCAGGGGATATCTGACACCGCACATCACGCAGGGAACACGGTTGCCTTCCTTGTCGCGGACAATTTTTCGCTTGACGTCAGGATTAAATGCCATCAATGCCTCGCGCCCTAACGGACGGTGCTGGCGGCAATGGTAGTAGGGTCAATAAATCGAGTCAACTGACGCTTGATCTTGGCTTTGGAAACGGGACCGGAGGCAGAAGAGAACCTGCACGAAACTATGCAGCCAGTGGTCTAAAACTCGCAGACACAGCCGGTTCCGGCAAAAGTGCAACCACCCTGACGGCGGAGACGCATACAAACCGGTGCTCCTCCAACTCGTACTTGGCGCGTTCCATCTCGACATTCTTCCTGGCCGCAAGCTTCGTGCAGAGCCGAAAACATACTGAGGAACGAGCCTCGATGTACTCGCTGAGCCCAGCCTCATACGCTCGTTTCAGGTCCCTGCAGCTTGGGCAATCCATACCTGCGCCTCTCCGGCGCTCTGCCGGACCAACCATAGCTTAGATGCGGATGTGGTTCAAGAAACCGCCTGAGCTCTCGATCAAACTGATGTGCAGGACAGAGAGAGAATCTTCGTGGCCTGGGGCTGGCAGGCGGATTGGGCGCGGCGGGCGGGAAAGTACCATTGCGTCAACCAGGACAGTGGCGAGCGACCTCGTGAGGGAGGAGAAGGAAGAAGGTGCCGGGGCCGCCGGTCAGGGTGTCTCCGGTCGGGGGGTCGCGACTGTGGTGCAAGGTGTCGGGTCTAGCCCTGGCCTGGAGTTATGAGTTGGAGGACAATCACTCCATGCCAATCCCAGCTCTCATACCCTGTGTCGCGCCTGACCACGAATGGCTGAAAAACGTCGCCGCCGTGATGGTCGGCCTCGTTGTTGGTCTGGCAGTTGGCGTCATTTCAGCGTTATACGTTGAGCCTCTGAAGGCAAGACGCATGAAGAAGCTGGACGCCGAACTTGCTGAGGAGTCGATTTACGACGAACTAGGCCAGATGATAGCCGGGTTTAGAACAGCACTTCTCATGGAAGAGAAATACTGTCCCTCTGGTGCAGAGACTCCGATTTGAAAAGTTCGAATACTACTTCGGACAACGCAGAGAAGTCTTCTATGCGATGGCGGACAATGTTGGAATCCGAAGACTGCATGGACAGTTTGCCTTGAATCTTGAGCCGGAACAGGTGAAGAAGTATGGCGCAAAGCAAACAATCAAGGAACTGGTGAACGCCTACGAGTACAGCGTGATAAGCGGCGAAGTGAACAAGAAGCGTGTCGAAGCTGCGGCGGCCAAATACGATTCAGAATCGAGGGCCAAAGGTCCGGTCTTGTTCGATCACATCGTCGAAAAGGCGGGACAATAGACCATGCACTCCCTGCACGATGCTTGCATGCGAAGGGTCTCGTCCGTGAGGCTGATAGCGACGGTGTTGATGCAGACCACCGGACCCGCAGAGGAGGCATGCGTGGAGCTGAGGCAGCGGTGAGAGAACATAGACGATCTAGTTCAGACCTGCCAGCTTCCGGAGGAACCATGACAGCGGAAGCGCTGAGTTTCGAGCCCGTCTATGTGGATGGTTGCACGCTTGCGCCCACGCCGAGCATGGCGCGGACGATGCGGTTCAAGCAACTTGGCATTGCCCGAGGGAGGCAGCCGGTCGGCACCACCGTGGACGTGAACTGTGGCAATCCGCTGTGCTATGCGGCAAAGCATGTGCTGCTGCGGCGGTGGAAGAGCTTTGGAGGGAAATGGCCGCCGTTGGCCGCGAAGGTCGCGAGGCTGCCGGTTGGCGGGCATCTCGACCTGCCAGATTACCCCAGCGATCAAGCATCGAGGAGTCGGCTCCGGGGCGGGGTGAGCGCTGTGGCTGCGGGCCGTATGCTGCGGTTCTCAACGCAGTCTCTGCCGACGGGTGGAGTCCGCATCACGCGCACAGGAACGTGGGGCGTAGCGGAGGGCAGAAGTCGGGCAAAGCCGGGCGCGGACGTGTAGACGGGAACAAGATTGTCGGTACCGATGGGTTGGGGCTGCAGTGCGTGGCTGCGCCGGAGGACTACAGAGGCCTCATCTGTGATGCACCGGCGACTGGTTCCCGATTCCCGACATGAGGGAGTTGGCCGTTTGGAGGATGCTACGGCGTTTGTCATTACTTATTCATGCGGAGGCCCCAAACCAACGCTGGATGAGCGCAATGCCCTGTTGTCACCAACTGAGACTCAACTTCCGGTTGCCTGTGACTCGACACAGCTACGAGAAAAAGCCGCAAAATAGATATCCGCGATACTTTCCTTGTGCTTTCTATGGGCGAATCGAAGATTTAGGGCTACTTCGCTAGGAGTTGCCGTTCAGCGGCGAGATCTTCCGGGGATGCTCTTCGTGAAGTTCGTGGTGCAGTTCATCGACTTTCTCTCTGGCCTTGTCTAAGGCTTTCTTGCCAGCGGACGTGATCTTGTAGACCCGGCGACTGTGTCCTCCAACATTTTTGAGCACGGATTTCAACAAACCGCTGCGTTCCAGACCATGCAGGAGCGGGTAGAGAGTTCCCGGCCCGATGCGATACCCGTGATGCGCCAGCTCCTCCATCATCGCAAGCCCAAAGATGGGCTCGTGGGACGCATGAACGAGTACATGAATCCGTATAAGGCCGAAACAGGGTTCTCGCTGATGACTGGACACAGATCAAATATACCTCTGCATAACCAAAATCGAATACCAATAGTGTAATATCGAACTTCGATAGCGTAGCACAACTCCGGTCGCAGTGGGAGACAGAAGAGTCGATGAATCGTCGTCATTGCTCAACGCTGATACTGTTCTTGCTTGTCGTGCTGAGCGGCTCACGCCTGTGGGCACAAGGCCCTCCGTATCAAACCGACGATCCGGTGCCGGTGGACCTGCACCACTACGAGTTCTACATCTTCGGCAGTGCGGACGGGACGCCGGCGGAGACAGACGCCACGGGCCCGGCTATCGAGTTCAATTGGGGCGCCGTTCCCAGGGTGCAGTTGCACACCATCCTGCCCCTGGGCGTAATCGCTCCAGCGAATAACCCAGTTTATTCGCCCGGCGGGATAGGGCCGAGTGCGTTCGGTGTGATCGACATGGAACTGGGCGCGAAGATCGCCATAATCAAAGAATCCAAGTACATACCCCAGATCGGCACCTTTACGATGATAGAACTGCCGACCGGTAGCTACGACAGGGGACTTGGCGTGGGAAAGGTCTGGTACAAACTTCCCTTGTGGTTCCAGAAGAATATTGGACACTGGCTCCTGGATGGGGGCGCTGGTGAAACTCTCGTCCCGCAAACCCAATACCGTAACTATCCGTATGGCGGATTCCTCGTGAAATACACCTTTGGGGAGCGGTTTGAGCTGGGAAGCGAGGTGTTTGCGCATGGGCGCGAGGGCTTCGCCACGCCGCAAACCGAAGCTTCGACGTTGATCGATGTGGGTGGTGTTTATCACCTGAAACATCATGAAGGGGAGCAATTTATGTTTAGCTACGGCCACTCGGTTGCGGGCCAGACGGAGAACTACGCCTACGTCGGCATGTACTGGACTTGGGGGAAAGACAAGAAGGAACCGGATGCGGGCAGCGCCTGGCTAAAAGGACCGAGGAACTTAACAGGATTTTAAATAATCTGCGGCTTGAGACTGGCTTCGCGGCTAACCGCAGGGAGGTAGATAGCCAATGGAAATTACGACACGGGCACTTTGGACGATGATTCATGGCATGGGATTCGGCGCGCTGTATCTGCTGGCATGTTCCGGCGCGCTCGTGGAGCTTTATAGATTTACAACCTCGACCATCCCGGCTGAACCCACTCCCGGCCAGGAGCGATTCTTCAAGGTTTACCTCGCCGCGATGGTTGTGATCGCATGGGTGGCCGTGCTGATGGGAGCTTACGTCATCTACCCGTGGTACCGCGCGACACCCCCGCCGGGAACGACCGATCTGGCGATGTTTCCGCAACGCTTGCTGATGTCGAGTTCCACGACCATCGGTTGGCACTCGTTCGGAATGGAATGGAAAGAGCACGTCGCCTGGTTCGCTCCGATCTCCATCACGATGGTCGCATTCGTCTTCATCCGGTATGGCCGCGACCTCAAGAACCATCGACAACTTCGCGCTGCAGTGCTGTCCTTTGCCGTGGCATCGTTTGTTGCTGCGGGGATCGCGGGCTTCTTCGGCGCAATGATTAACAAGTATGCGCCGGTTCAGGGCGGTCACACGATTCAACTGAGCCAGGGAGAAGAAAAATGAATACTCCAAATAGTGTGGCCTCAGCCTCCTCTCCCGCAATACCCAACGGTTCCGGCGCAGCCGCCGTTCTTGCTGCTGGTATCGGCTCCTTCGCGTTGGCGGTGCTGGCCGTCGCCGGCGATAAGTCGGCAGCCATCAAGAGCAGCCTTGTTTTCTATAGACCAACGGGGCCACTCTCCGGCGTAACCACGGCTGCCATTCTTATGTGGCTTCTCACCTGGGGGATATTGGAATGGCGTTGGCGGAACAGGACGGTGGCGGTAGGGCGCATCAGTGTTGTGGCTCTCGCGCTGCTCGCCCTGAGCCTGTTGCTGACGTTTCCGCCCGTCGTGGATCTCTTCTGAAGGGAATGTGGCTTTCTGCTCATTGAATCAGTCCGCACTAAGGTCAACAATACCGATGCTTCTGCAAGATTGGGCAATAAAACGGCCTCTCGGACAACACCGCTGTTCTCAGTTGTGCCAAATCGCCGAAGCACTCATTGAGTACGCCGACTTCCTCGCGCCGGGCGGGCCGTGTTCCAGGTGGATACTTCTTTCGGGCGCCCTCAAAGGCTGCCCTTTGGGAATTCCTGGAGAGCAATTCGATGTTTCCCCAAAAGTGAATCCGACGTGATTTGCTTGAGAATCCCCGCGCAGAGTCTCAGAATACTAACTCGGAGGACCACAAATCCAACAAAATCTCTGGCAAGCCATCTTTGTAACCAATTCATTTTGCGGTAGTTACGGAGGTGGCTCCATCTGTCCCAAAGCAGATCACGCCGCTTATGGAAATCTGTTGAAACTGAGAGGAAATAAGTGCTTTTGATTGAATTAATTAGCGCATACATGCCGTTGCCTGTTGATCCTTGTGGCTTTTGGATGCTTTGACCGTTACAAAATCGACTACAGCCTGGGTATATCTCCATGCCCAGACTTGGTGTTTGCCTCCTCGCCATCAACGCGGCTGCCTGCCCTTGCATCGCTCGGACCTTATGAGAAGAAAAGTCTGTCCACTGACTTGTTCTGCGTGTTCGAGCAATGTTCGGCCTACTAGAAGCGTTTTCCTGCGGTCAGCTTCAACGCTCTCCACCGGACTTCAAGCTGAATACGGTGCAGGGCAAAGGATACGACTCCGAGGTGGGCGCCGGAAGGGCACTCTGGGAGGCGGTCGCCAACAGGATTCAGCTGTTTCAGGCAGCGAACATCCAGCCCAGCACGGCGACACTGGCCGCCATCGAGTCGCACGGTTTTGGAAAGCCTCAGATCGTCCTACCCCGACTGGGCCAGGGTCTGTTTCGCGTTCTGCTGACGGATACTTATGGAAGGCGCTGCTCGATCAGCGGCGAGCGGACCTTGCCAGTCCTAGAAGCTGCCCATATCAAGCCCTACTCGGTCGTCCAGCGGCACGAGATTTCCAATGGCCCGCTGATGAGGAGTGACCTGCATCGTCTTTTTGACGAAGGGTACGATCTCGCAGCCTGATACTAAGAGACGCGTTCTGGTGATCAATCCGAGAAAAAGCCGCATGACAAGTGTGCCCGGTTCGCGTGTCAGAAGTTATTTCGCGAGTTATTTCGCGGTTCGTTGTGACTTTTCGCCGGGCTACACGCGAGCACCCTTCCGGTTCCCAATCATCAAAGAACACGATCTCCACTGACTCCAATCCCAGAAAACAGCTCGGATAGAGTTGTGGCGAGGTACAGGAGGGGGGTACCCCCTCAGCTCCAGAACAGAACCCGCTTCCGCCCCTTATCCAGCGCCAGGAAGCCGCCCATGGTCACCCGCGCATGCGGCCCCTCGATCTTCGCAACCCGGTGCAGGCAGCGCCCCGACGCGATCAGGAAAAGATCGCCCGCGCCCACCTTGAAGCTGGCAGAATCGTACCGCGCTTCGATTGCCGCCAGATCGTACTGGAAACCGTTCGGCATCTTCGGCACGTCCGGCGTCGTCGGCGTCACTCCGTAGACGAACAGTTCGCCACCTGCGTCGGGTGCCTGCAGCATCGCCACAAAGCTCACCAGCGTCGTGGTGTCCACCTGCTGCCGCAGCTCCTCGTAGAGCGCCAACTGATAGTGATAATCGTGGTGGATGCCGATCTGCTTGCCGTCCACCAGCCGCCGCAGCGTCGCAGGAAGGTAGCTGCGCCCATCCGACGAAACCGGCACCTCCGCCGGCCTTCCTCCCGCAAACTGCGCCAGAACCCGTCCGAACTGGTCGCCAGGCACAAAGGTCGAATCGAACGCCTGCTCCATCGCCGGGCGGAACTTGGCCGCGCCCGCCAGGTAGTCTTCCAGCGACCCGCCGCGCGGCGCCGCGTAGGTAGGAGTCGCCGGCGTATCCGTACCCAGAAGTTGCACGTCCTCCACCGGCATCTTCTCGTTGGGCCGAGTCCACGGCCGGCCGGAATCGTCGCGATCGAGCTGTCGTCCGATCTCGCCGAACAACTCCGGCGAAAATGCCCGGCGGACAATGATCGCGTCCAACCGGTCGTCATACAGGTCTTCGATCCCATTAGCCGCGGCGCCCGCCTCGGCCATGTCGATATCCACGAACCGGACGGTCCGCCGCGCCGGCGCCGGCGCCTGCTCCATCGTCTCCATCTGTCTGCCTCCAGGAGTTCCGTAAGTTGCTGGATCGAATCGACCCCAGATTGCCCGAGCATAATAGCGCGTAAACCATGCGTCAAGTGTCCTCCGCGGTTTCATGCGCGAGGCGCTGTTCGCCCTCCGCGAAGGAGCTTGGTATCCTCAACCTGCGTTGGCGAGTGAAAGCAGCAGCGAAGTTCCGGGCAACGCAGACAGCGGCAAGCCGCCCATCTACCTGCTCGATTCCATGGCTAATGAGTGAATTGTCTAGTTATCGTGATCGGAGACTCATATTCCTCTTTTTTCATCATCCCCGAAGAGGAGATTCCGAGCATCCTTTAGATTTGTCGACTCAGCGGAGGCAAGACGATGAGCAGCAGGCAGGCGGCGAGAGTCGGGGCGTGGGTGACGGGTGCAGTGTTGCTTGCGTGCCTGGCAGCGCAGGCCCAGGAGCATGTGCGCCTAATGCCGCAGTTGGGGTCTGTCGAAATCACCTTCGTTGCCTTTTCCCCGGATGGCCATTTTGTGCTTACAGGCGGTTGGGGCGACGCAGCGCGACTTTGGGACGCAGCCAGCGGGCTGTAGATTCGTTCCTTCGTGGGGAAAATGGGCCCCGTCACGTCCGTTGCCTTCTCCCCAGATGGCCGCACCGTAGTCACCGGAAGCGATGACAGGACAGCGCGGCTCTGAGATGTGGCGTCCGGGCGGCAGATTCCCTCCTTCGTAGGGCATACGAATCGGGTCACTTCAGTGATCTTCTCGCCGGATGGCCGCCCCGTACTCACTGGTTGTTGGGACAAGACAGCACGGCTGGCCCACTCGCCGCGCGGCGTTTAGCTTCTCCGAAAGCCAATCACGCAGCGAGGAAGGCAACAGCAATGCCTGGTTCAGTTCGCCGCAACGAAAGCTCTTTCCCATAAACAGCATCCTAAAACCGATGCCGCCCCGGAAATACCTTTTTGCCCTGCCCCGGAATCTATTCCCGACGCACTCCTAGCTCTGGAACAGATGATCGAGGATGATTCCGCAGATGTCTCCGGCGGGGACAGATTCGCGATTCAGCAGGCTGGGCTCATTGGTGATTACCAGTGGCCCATCGGCCGCGTTGTTTCTCGGCCGGCCATGCGAGCCCTTCACCAACGTGGCATCCAGCGGAATGACATCCATCAGGTAACGGAACCCAAGTTTTTTCCTCACCAGGTTGAGGCCGATCTTCACCTTGGGCATGCGCAGGGCTGGATCGAGGAAGAGTTCCACCGGGTCGTAGCCGGGTTTGCGGTGAATATCAACCGTCCGCGCGAAGTCCGGTGCGCGAGCGTCGTCGAGCCAGTAGTAGTAAGTGAACCAGGCATCCGGTTCGGCGATCGCGACCAGATCTCCGGAGCGCGCGTGGTCCAGACGAAGCTGCTTCTTGCCCTCCTCATCCAGTACACGTTCCACACCATGCGTCTGCTCGATCAGCATGCGCACCTCGTCGATTCGCGTGGCGTCGTTGACGTAGATATGGGCGATCTGATGATCGGCGACAGCAAACGCTGTGCTGGCGCCTGCATCCAGCAACTCATGACCTAGTTCCTCGCGCACGGCGATCAGGCCGCGCTCGCGCAGAACTCGGTTGAGATGGATGGGCCTGCGGACCGCGGTGATGCCGTATTCCGAGAGAACGACGATACGGGTGCCTTGGGCCTCAAAGTGAGCGAGCAGATCGCCACATACCGCATCGACCTCAGCGAGGTCCTTGGCGATTGCGGGATCGTCTGGGCCGAGCCGCTGGAGATTGTAGTCCAGGTGGGGAAGATAGACGAGCGAAAGCGTGGGGTTGAAGCATTGGTCGACGAACTTCGCGGAATCGGCGATCCAGCGGCTGGAGCGAATCGAGGTTGCCGGACCCCAGAAATCGAACAGCGGAAACGTCCCAAGGCGTGCTTGCAGATCGTCGCGTAGCGCGGCGGGCTGCGTATAGATGTCGGGCAACTTGCGGCCGTCGGCGGGATACATCGGCCTGGGCGTCACCGAATAATCAACCGACGAATACATGTTGTACCAGCCGAAGCAATTGGCGCAGGTGAACGCGGGATCGCGGTCGCGGGCGCGGTCCCACAGCTTAGGAGCGGTCACCAGCTTGTTCGACTGGCGCCAGAACTTCACTTCACACTCGTCAGAGAAGTACCAGCCATTGGCGACGATTCCGTGCACGTCAGGGTACACGCCTGTGAAATACGTGGCCTGTGCGGTGCAGGTGACCGCGGGCGTCACGGCCTCGATGGTTGCCATCCTGCCCTTGCGCGTCCATTCCGATAGAGCAGGAGTGGATGCACCAAGCAAACCGGGAGAAAGACCAACGACGTTCAGGACTACGGTTTTGTGCATAGCTCATCCAATACCCATTGAAATTCGCGCTCGATGGACGACAGCAGATCGCTCTTCAGCGGCGCAGGAAGAACGTCCCATGTGTAGGTCTCAATCTCAAGATGCCGCGTAATAAAGCCATCGGTTGCCGCCTCAAGCACCCTTCGATTGTCCTCGTGGGTCGAGAGCAGCGGGCCGTATTGCTCCGTGAAGATGGGCATGTGGAAGTGGATGCGCCACTCTTTGGGTGCGTCATCCTGAGTGGCCGCGAGGGCTTCTTCCAGATCGGGATAGCGGGTGAGAGAACCGTCCGCTCGCCGTTCGATTACCTGATGCAGATAGACGTGGTCCGCAAATGGCGCGAGGCTCGCCACAAACCGTTCGCGCGCTTCGTCGGAGCCATCGAACAGAACCCGGAGCGCGGAGCTGATCTGTATCCTGCCGATGCGGATGCCTCGGCTTACGAGTCGTTTCATCGCCTCGATGGGGTCTTCAAATTCGATTGCCATGTGGCATGTGTCGAAGCATACGCGGACGTGACTGCGCCAGCGCCGGCGCGCCTCTTCCTCTGAGAGGTCCAGCTTCTGGGCAAACATGGAGATAGCCTGGCTGCCCGCTGCGCCATCGAAAAACTCAATCAGCTCAGAGACATTTTCTACCAGCCCGTTCGGTTCCGGCTCCAGGTCTAGATGAATCATGCAACCAGTCTTGTCACGTATTCTGGCGAGTTCCGAGGCGACGTCAACCAGGTGTTCCAGAATTGCCGGCCATGCTTCGGAGACGTTACTCCCCAGCCATGGCTTGTAGGAGAGCGGCATGGTGGAGATGCTACCCTCCATGCCTTCGGGAAGCAATTGGCAGAGAATCTCAGCGAGGTTGAGCGTATAGCGCGCCCTTGTAGGATCGCGCCAGTCGGGCGCAAACACCTTTGACTTGACCGTGCCTCCATGAAACGACCCGAAAGGGAAGCCGTTGATCAGGGCAACGTAAAGGTTGTGGACACGTAGAAAGGACTTGAACCTCTCCAGGTGTTCGCCGGTAAGCAGCTTTTCAGCGGCGACGGCGGAAAGCCGCAGCCCGATGCCGAACGGCTTGCCAGGCGCGAGGCGGTCGCGCAACGGCAAAGCGTACGTCGCGATGCTGGATTCCACCTCCTCCCAGCTCTCCCCGGCGTGGATGTTGGTGCAATAGGTAAGGTCGAGCAGGCCCGGCCTAATCCGCATGGACGAGTTCTTCCGTTCGAGTCGCCGGCACAGCCTCAGCACGTTGAATGTGGAACTTCGGCGATTGCGCGAAGAAGGCAATCGGATTTTCGTACACCACTTTGCGAATGGTGCCCTCGTCATGCCGCCTGCGCCGCATTTCGAGCACGAACTGCGGAACCGCGATAGGCGTGCTGATGCCCCAGTCGCACGCGGAGTTCACATAGATCCCCTCGGCTCCGTGCATCTCAATGATGTCGGCTGCGCGTTCAAGCGAGACCTTGGTGTTGGGATAGAGCGTCAATCCGCAGCGGAAACCGTTATCGCGGATCATCTCGATGGTGTGTTCCTCAGCATGATCGATCATCACGCGGCGCGGATCCAGGTTCCGGAACGACAGCAGCGCTTTGATGATAAGCTTGGTGCCCTTGTACTTGTCTTCAAGATGAGGCGTATGAATCAGGATCATCTTGTCATGTTCGAGCGCGAGCGAAACGTGATCCTTGAATGTTTCAAGTTCGCGCAGTGTATTGCGATTCAAACCGATTTCGCCAATGCCCAGTACGTTAGGACGGTCAAGGTACTTTGGAATTCGCTTGAGGACCTCGCGCGCAAGCTCCCGATTCTCGCCTTCCTTGGGGTTAAGGCATAGCCAGGTGTAGTGCTTGATGCCGAATTGCGCGGCGCGCGCCGGTTCGAACTCTGTGAGCTGGCCGAAGTAATCTTCAAAACTGTCAGCGGACTTCCTGTCCCAGCCCGCCCAGAACGCAGGTTCTGAAAGCGCTACGCAACCCATGAGGGCCATCTGCCGATAGTCGTCCGTGGTGCGTGAAATCATGTGCGCATGTGGCTCGATGTAGTCCATTAGAGGCTCCCTCTTGCGCCGATGTAGGCGCCATATGCAGCTTTCCGATCCAGATCCTCGCGCGGCTCATCGGTCGGGTCGCTCAGCAGCAACTGAATTCGTTTGACGCGCTGCGATCCCGGCGATAGCAACACCGGAATGGCCTCGCGCAAGGCCGCGACACGAAAGTCCTGTGTCGGCGATTGCCCATCGTAGGCCCGGTCCAGGCGGTCTAAGAATGCAGCCAGTTCAATCAGCCGGTGGCGATTCTCGGAGAAGTACTCATCCACAATGCGGGTGAGTTCCATGGGACAAGTCGAGGACAGATCCTTCATAGCAGGTGCTCCTCTCAAACGGCAGACATTTGAACCGACACCAAGGCCGGCAACTCAGCCGGCCAGCTTGATTCCTGCAACCTACGCACGGACGACATCACCAGTTCTTCGTCCATGCGATGAGCTTCGATGGGATTGCCAATCCCGTGCAGCAGGGTAATGGTCAGCTCGCCGCCGAGATGCTCGCGAAACTCAACCAGGCCGTGCAGCAATTCGCTGACCCCGGTGCCCTGCGCTGTTTCGGGTACGGTGAGCGAGAAACCGAGACGTGACAGCAGCGCGAGGATCCGCTCGCAGTCTGCCAATGGCAGCAGACCATCGAGATAGGAGTAGGTGGAATCGAGCGCGATCCCAATCGCAACTGCCTCGCCGTGGCGCAGTTCGAAGTTGGTCATCTGTTCCAGCTTGTGGGCTGACCAGTGGCCAAAGTCCAGCGGGCGAGAGGACCGCGTCTCGAATGGGTCGCCGCCTTCCCCGATATGGCGCAGGTGCAGTTCCGCCGACCGGTAGACCAGGTGCTTCATGGTCGCCTCATCGTGCGCCACCAGGGCATCGGCGTTTGCTTCGATGAAGTCGAAGAAGTCCGGGTCCTTCAGGAGCGCTACCTTGACGGCTTCGGAAGTGCCACCGATCCAGTCCCGGTGCGAGAGCGACGTGAGGAACGCGAAGTCGTTGATGACTGCAAAAGGCGGAGTGAATGTGCCGAGGAAGTTCTTCTTCTTGAAGGCATTCACGCTGTTCTTTACGCCCACGCCGGAATCGTTCTGCGAGAGTACGGTGGTGGGCATACGCACCAGCCTCACCCCGCGATGCGCCGTCCCAGCGGCATAGCCAACCAAATCGAGCAAAGCTCCGCCACCGATTGCGATCACGAATGACTGACGGCATATGCCAGCCTGGTGAATCGCGGCCTGCACCATCTTGTAGGCCTGCGAGCCGTTCTTGCCAGCCTCGCCACCGGAGAAGACCAGCGCAGAGCGGACCAGGCTCAATGTCTCCCGATGTTGATGGAAGTAGGCGTCGATCTGTTCGAGCAGCTGGGTATTTCCCTCCAGCGCGCCTTCATCGACCACGACCAGCACGCGATGAGGACCGCGGCCCGCAGCACGAAGCGTGTCGACCAGGACCGTGTTCTCCGGGGCGAACACACGGCTGGTGAAGTGCACCGGATACTGATAGGGAACCGAGAATTTCTGTAGGAGTGATCTCATAAGGGATAAGTCAATCAAGTCACAGGAAAAAGCCGGCCCAACTCCGTAGCAACCACACTTAGAGAAAGGATCGCAGCGCCAGAAACCACACCGCCGTAGCCGGAGGCGATGGCTGCGTCAAGGACAATCAAAGAGACCACGCCCGCGTGCACGGCGGCGCGGATGGGTGTCGGCTGGGGAGAACGATATGCACGCAACAGCGGGGGGCCTACCTTCGCAATCAGCAATGCCAGGAACGGAAGAAGCCGTAGCCATCTGACGCCTGAGGCGCCCTGTAGCGCGGCCAAAGTCACGACCACAGCGGCAAAGAGGGCGAGTGCGATGATGCTGGCCGCGCGGCTTCCCCCGTTCACCTCACCGCGGCTCAGTGTGGTGACTCCAGCGATATACGCCAGCGGCAGAAGCGCAAGAAACCAGGCATGCCCAAGCATCGCCGGAACCGAAGCAAGTCCCAGCAGAAGGTTCAATGCGCGGCAGGATCCCATCACGACTGGACCCGTCGCATGATACTTGGCGGCAGTGTCATACAGGAGTACAAGTGCAGCGATCGACGCGGCGATGATCCCGGTTATGGCTGACGCCTGAAATCCCGCGGCGACTCCGGCGCACAGCAGCAGTCCGCCGAGCGCAGCCGCGCTCGCGGCCGACACCTTGCCACTGGGGATGGGACGCTCCGGGCGCTCGACCGCATCCAGATTGCGATCGAAGAAGTCATTCAACACCACGCCGCCGGTATACAGGCTGACGCTGGCCGCCACTCGCCAGCCGAGCGCATCAACGCCCCCGCCAACCACAATCCATCCAGCCAGCACATCCGCCGCGGCGGTGACCAGGTTGGCAGGCCGCATGAGCCGCAGGCACGCCCCCAACATCTCAGACACCGACGTGTCGGTCTGCACCTTGGCGACCATCGACGTGATTGACTCCATCCCGAAACTCCCGAGCTATAGGGTTGCGCCTGTCAGGCGGAGCTATGACTTTTCGTAACCGGATTTTCGCGGCCCAAGTTCAAAGTCTAAGTACAGTAGGCAAGCAATTTCTCTGCCAATCGGGCCATAGTCTATTTCGCCTCGCCAGCCGCCAACTGTGGGCTATCGCGCGCCATTGTGCAAGAAGTTGCACAGAGTCTCGAGATCCGAAGACCTTGCTGTGCAAGCAATTGCATATCCCGATGGAAATATATTGCTCAGTTGCAACCGGTCAGGGCTTCCGTGCCTGGACAAGCCAATGCGGCATGGGAGGGTGCAAGGGGCTTACTTCGAAGCCGATAAATCCGGCTTGCTCGAGCCACGTCTTCAGTTCTGCTGCGGAGAACACCCAGCCATCTCTGGCAATGAGCGCCATGTTTACGGCAAACAGGGCTGAAAAAACCGGGGCCGTATGGGTCGCGTCCGTCATCAGGTCCAGCATGTAGATGGTTCCGCCGGGCGTCAGGGAGTCGAAGGCACGCTTCAGAATGTCGCAGATTGATTTGGGCGACTCCTGGTGCAGCACGCCGAAGATGATCACTACGTCATTTCCCGCTGGAAAAGGTGTGGTGTGGTAATCCCCGGGTAGCGTGGCAACGCGGTCCGAGACCCCCGCCTGAGCCAATAGCTCTGTCGCAACGGCGACCACTCCGGGCAAGTCGAGCACGGTCGATTTGAGTCCACGGTTCGCCTGCACGATCAATGAGGAGTAGGTCCCGGGCCCGCCGCCGATATCGAGCATCCGCTTGCGTCCCTTCAGATTCAACTGCGCAACCACCGCCCGTCCGATGCCCATCGCGCGGCCGTGCATGGAAAGAACGAAGGTGCGGGTACGCTCAAGGTCCTCGCCCAGGTGCAACTCCGGCTTTTCGACGGGCACACCCTTGGAGACGAGTTCCGGCAGCTTGCCCCACGCGTCGTACACGTCGCGATTAAAACGTATGGCACGCGACAGATCGCCGGGCTGGCCCGGCACCAGGAAAACGGCGCTCGAAGGCGTGTTGCGATACGTATTACCGGTCTTAGTTAGCAGCCCCAACGCGACACAGGCATCCAGCAGCAAGGTGGTGGCGCGCACGTCGGTCCCCATCGCCTGGGCCAGGGTTGCGGCGTCTGCGGTACCTAACTCCGCCAGTTTGGAGTACACGCCAAGATCGGACGACGTAAACAGCACACACGATCCATAAAACGCGCTTGCCAGGTCGACGATGAGGGTAGGATCGGGGCGGGTCGCAGTTCCGTTCGCGGGCATTCCAGTCTCCTTGTCCCCGAAGAGATGTCTCCGCGCAGAGCCGTACGCTGTTCGCCTGGAGCCAAAGGGGATTGTTCCGAGAGACTATCCGAGGACCCCTCCAGAAGCAAGTCCCCGCTCCGGCTAACGCACAGATTCTTGAGGCTTGAGGAGTGTGTAGCGGTAATATGCTCCGACGGGATTCATCCTGCAAAATGGTAACCGGGCGCATTTCTGTCTTTCCCAGATTGCATATTCACGCTATGATCCGGTCTTAAGCGCATTCTTTACTTCGAGCGATGGTGAAAGAACATGGCAGTTTCAGAGGTCAAATCAAATGAACCCAGCATTCAGTGAACTCTACGAAGTCTTGCCGAGGCAGATCGTTTGGAAGGCAGAGCTGCTGTTTACCGGCGTCAAGTACAACCCAGCACTGACTCAGGCCGTCGCCGAGGGCGCAGCGCAGAACTACTGGCCCTATCGCAAGATCGCCGCCGATGGCACCGGAGAGATGGTTCCCGTGCCCTATCTGTTCAAGCTCGATGACGCGGTGGCCCGGGTAAGGGTGAACGACGCCAGCGAGTATGAGGTGCGCCGCGACGGCCCCGGCTATCTGTTGTTTGGCAATGGGAAACAGCTCTGCGACGTCGAATTTGTGCGCGAGCACTCCTGGGCTAAGTTCCGCACCAGCGACGGCGCCACGTACTCAGAGGCCGGGGTCGAACAGCTTGGAGACATGCTGGTCGTCAACCTTACTCCGGGTTGCGAATACTTCATGACCAAGTCGAGTTGCAAGTTCTGCGGCTATGGTCGCTTCAACGCAAAGACGCAGGCACTCGGACAACTGCCGGGCATCATCCAGCCGCATAGCCGCACGCTCGAGCGCCTGGGTGAGGTTCTGGCAAATGCGGCGAAGAGCGGTGAAGCTCGCCACGTCTACATCGTGGGCGGGTCTACGCTGAAGCCTGAGGAGGAAGTTGACCGCTTTGTGCCCGTGATCAAGACTGCGCGAAAAGCCGTGGGCGACGCGATGCACGTCACCGCAGGTTCCGGCGCCGTAGACAAGGACGGTTCGCTCCAGTATCTCGACGCCGGCGCAAACTACTGTTGCTACAACCTTGAGACGTGGGACGCAGCCACGTTCGAGGCCGTCTGCCCCGGCAAAGCGAAGTTCGTGGGCCGGGACCGCTGGATTAAGGGATTGATGGATGCAGTCGATGTCTTCGGCTGGGGCAACGTGGCTTCAGCTTTCGTCGCCGGCGTCGAGGCTCCTCCCCCGGCGCCCGGCATGACCACGGAGCAGATGCTCGCCAGCATCAAGGAAGGAGCAGGCTTCCTGCTGGATCATGGCATCACGCCGCTCTACTCGCCGTTGTGGCCTGTCGATGGAACCGCATATTCGCCAGCCGACGGAATCTCTCCGGCAACCTACCTGAAGCTTGAGTACGATATCTGCCAGATGCGTGCGGACCGCAGCTTCCCGGTGCCGGATTGGCTGATCTGCCCAGGCTGCTCCTACATGCTGATGGAAGTCGATTTCGACGCAGCGTTCGGATTGAACGGGCAGAAGTCGGCAGCGGCGGTCGTATAGCTATCACCATCGATTCTCATACCCGGTAAACGAACGGGCTTCGCTCCCCGTCGAGTCCGCCATTAGACTCCATCGGCTCATCTGATCGCTATGAGTGACATCTTCCGGCAGCGTCCGCTAAGGCTTTTGTTCACAGGGAACTTTGTTTCTATGTTGGGCAGTGGCATGAACGCCGCAGCTTTGAATTGGTATGTTCTCCAGATAACCCACTCGGAGATCTCGCTTGGAACGCTGATCCTGTTACAGACTCTGCCGGTGCTGTTTCTCGCCCCTCTTACCGGTGTCTTGGCCGATCGCGTAGATCGACGCTTGCTTGTGATGGCGATGGACGGCATTAGGGCGCTAATTATTTGCTCGGTTGCGGCTCTTTGTCTCCTCCATAGGGTGACTCTCTTTGAACTCTATGGCATGAGTATGGTGGTATCGGCGGCGACCTCCATCTTCTGGCCTACCATGACCGCACTGACGCAGGAACTTACATCCAGCGAACAGTATGTGACCGCGAACGCCATGCTGATGGGCAGTGTGCAGGGAGGATTTCTTGTGGCCGGCGCGCTGGTGGGTTTCGTTTACAACCGGGTTGGACTGGGGGGTGTCTTGTTCGTGGACGCCGCAACCTACCTCGTCTCCCTGATCTGTTACGGCATGCTGCGCAAAGGGCGCCATCTGGTGATGCATCCGGCGGAGAAGGGAATCAATCGCGGGATTGCTGCGCAGCTTTTGGAAGACATTTTGGCCTGCATGCGATATCTAAAGGGCAACACCTATGTGGTGCTCCTATGTACCTGTTCGGCGATCATCTTTGCCGCTATATTCGCGCAAAATGTTGTGATGGCGCCGTTGGCGGATTTGGTATTGCACTCCGGCGCGGTCGGATTCGGATGGATCAATGCAGCTTGGGCCGTTGGAGCGCTGCTCAGCGGCGGGGTGGTTCCGCTGATCGTGCGGCGTTTCGGAGTCAAAGCCAGTGTCACCGCCGCCACAGCGCTCGTGGCTGCTGGATGTATGGCTGCTCCGCTCTCAGGCCGCCTGCGATTTGCCCTGCTTATCTTTCTGGTTATCGGCGCGGCGCGTGGTGTGAGCATCGTCGGAGCGAATGCCGGGTTGATGCAGGTAGTGCCCAAGCACTATATGGGCCGCGTCCAGAATGCGTTCGCGATCGTGTCCCGGCTCATGCAGATGCTGCTTGGTATGGCGTTAGGTGTAATCGCGCACAGCGCAGGCCTGACGGCTGCGTTTGCCGCGCTTGGATTGACATATTTCGCAGCGGCGGGCGCCGCTGCTGTGTCAGGATCCCAGTCAGGTATCTTCAAGGAAACGCTTCTGCAGCCAGTCACCGCAGAGACGATTTGATATAAGGAGGCATCATGGTCACCATGTTTGATAGGCTGTATTCGACTCTGCCGAAGTCCCTCGTCTGGAAGGCACAACTAATGTTCACCGGCGTAAAGTACACCGACGCTCTCACCGAAGCGGTGAACGAAGGTGCGGCTCCGGGCTTCTGGCCGTACCGTATGCTCTCCGCGGACGGCTCTGGCCAGTTCGCCAGGTCCCCTACCTCTTCAAACTGGCCGATGCGGTAGCACGGGTGCGCGTCAACACCAAGAGCAATTATGAGGTGCGACGAAGCTCGAATGGATTCGCGCTGTGCTGCGATGAACAACTTCTTTGCCAGGTGGAGTTTGCCCCGGAGCATTCCTGGGCTTCCTTCCGCACGCACGACGGGAGCACCTATGCCGAATCAGGCAATTGGGCAGTTGGGAGACATGCTGGTGGTCAATCTGACACCTGGCTGCGAATATTTTCTTACCAAATCAAACTGCAAGTTTTGCGGATATGGACGTTCAGCCCGAAGACGCAGGCCCTGGGCCAATTACCAGGACGGATTCTTCCCCAGATCCGCACGGTCGATCGCATGCGTTGACCAGTCGATGACATTCCGGCGTGAGCAGCAGCTTCTTATTGCCGAGTTAGTTCCTTTTCGATTGCATCGACAAGAATCGGATTGTCGGGTGTCACGTCAGGTGCGAAGCGTGCCACGACATCTCCCGAGCGGCTGAGCAGGAACTTCTCGAAGTTCCAAACCACCTCAGGCTCTGGGTTCGGCGATTTGCCGTATCCCTTGAGTTTCTCTCGAAATGGCGGATCGGAGTTTTCAATCGCTGTCGGCCGCGCTGAGATCAGTGCTTCGTAAAGGGGATGTTTATCGGTGCCGACAACTGAAATTTTCTCGAACAAGGGAAACTCCGTGCCGAACTTTGACAGACAGAAGCCCTCAATCTCCTCGTTCGTGCCGGGCTCCTGCCCGGCAAAGTCATTTGCAGGAAATCCCAGGATCACGAGACCACGTCCGCGATACTCGCGATAGAGCTTTCCCAACCCTTCATACTGTGGTGTAAGCCCGCACTTCGATGCCACATTAACGATCAGCGAAACACTCCCCTCGTACTTGCCAAGGGACTCACTCATACCGTTGATGCGCCGCACGGGAATGTCATAAATTCGCATACTCATTCTTCTCTCCCATCACGCTTGAATAGGATATCGTGCCCCTCGCCAAAATTGCGATCTGCTGAGTTGCCGATGAGGGGGCTCTGGGCAGGGTGGAGGCAGACGTTGATTCTCGTACAGTTGGCGATGGAACCATGAGTGCGGAAATGATGAGGGGGTGCTCGACACCCAGCGCACATCGGAAGCCTATCTGGGAAGCCGCAATCACTGTTCCAGGGTTGTACCTCGCCAAAACTACGATCTGCCCCATGATCAGTCAGATAGGGTTGCTGTCGGTTTCGCCTGATTTTCCGTGTCAAACTGGCTTCATGCTGCGGCCGTTGAGGCTCCTGTCGGCCACCGCACGGGTCGTGGGGCACACATTTTCGACGTGATTTGCACGGGGCCAACTTTGTTAGAACGGCTTCATGCTCCGAATGCTGAGTATCCTCTTCGGCCTGATCCCATGTATCTTCCATGGCTAATATGTTCGCTCGTTCATAAGTTTGGCGGCAAAGATGAAGATGATTTGACCGCCGACGTTGAATCGTATGTCGAAGAACTCAAGAAAGCATTGCCGCGGCGATATTTACGTGTTTGTGGATGAGTGTCACCGCACTCAATCCGGCGAACTACATAAGGCCATGAAGGCTACCATGCCTGCCGTCATATCCGGTAATGTGGTCTATCCGAATCGATGAGATGTAACGGCGCTTGTTATCCCGCACCCGAGATTCGATCGCAGGTTCCTCTCCGATAAACACACGACAGCCGTTTGTGGAGATTCCCGATGCGGACTGGTTTCGCTTTTTCGAGATCAACGTCATGAGCGGTGTTCGGCTCTCGCGCCACTATCTCGCGGGAATGCTGAAGACGAACGGGGCCGTATTCTCTTCATTTCCAGTGAGTCGGGGGTGCAGATTCCGGCAGAGATGGTGCACTACGGGATGACAAAACCGGCGCAGATCGCTGTAGCACGCGGGATTGCGGAGTCAGTGGCCGAGACCGGCGTGACGGTAAACAGCATCCTCGCCGGGCCGACGGAATCGGAAGGCGTAGGCGGTTTTGTCGAGGCTATGGCAAAACAGCAGAATAAATCAAAGGAACAGGTAGAGAAGGAGTTCTTTGAGCACGCGCGTCCCACGTCCTTACTGAAACGCTTTGCCACCGTGGACGAAGTCGCGGCAATGGTGACATACGTAGCCGGAGAGCTCTCTTCGGCGACCAATGGAGCAGCGCTGCGGGTTGATGGCGGCGTGGTGAGAGCAATCCTGTGAGATGAGATGCCATGCGTGTTCTGGTGACGACTTTGGTACCGGTTTTCACTGCAGTCTCATGCCAGGTCGAAGCCTATTTCTTCAGGACGCAGAATCGCTTCCTTTCCGTCCCTAGTCAGCGGCCCGTGATTCCCTAAACTCTGATTCGATTACCTTTGAGCCCACCTATTGTGAGCGCAAAATTGCGATTGCAGTGCGCCGGGATAAACCGGCATGAAGCAGGGAATGCAGGAGTCCTACGAGAAAGGAGTAGCGAACCGCTCGGCCCCGAGTTTTGCGTTGCACACCGCGAGGTGTACGGCGAAGCGTAAACAGGGGTACAGGTGGGCTGGGTATTGAGCTCCGAAAAGATGCAATC